>Ga0105245_10000038_pt1 | contig 144883 bp, 125 predicted proteins | sample KBSM54metaG_FD_81523 | JGI IMG/M metagenome (GOLD analysis project Ga0105245, IMG submission 81523) | Miscanthus rhizosphere microbial communities from Kellogg Biological Station, Michigan, USA - KBS M5-4 metaG | ecosystem: Host-associated > Plants > Roots > Rhizosphere > Soil | place... | reverse complement strand
CTGCGTACCGGGCCGTCGCAGAGCTCCGCGACCGTGCGGCCCGCGAGGTAATGCGCGAGCAACCAGCCGCGTGCGCCGGCGGCATCGCCTTCGACCAGGTAGTGGCGAAAGCCGTCGTCGCCGCGCGGCGTGGTCGACCGCGCTTGCACGGCCGCGACCTCGGGCATGTCGAGCAGCTCCGGTCGCGCGACTGGTGCACCGGTCTCGCGGATGAAGCGCACTGCCTCGGGCAGCGCGATCCGGCGATGGCCGCCATCGGTCCGCGCCGCGGCGATCTTGCCGGCGTCGACCCACCGCTTCAGCGATGACTCGCTGACGCCGAGGGCATCGGCGAGCTCGCGGGGCGACAAGAGGCGCATTCGGGCGTCACTTTGAGGGCTGGGGATGACAGCGAGTTACAGGATTTCGTGGGGTTGCAGGCTCTTTGCATCCAAACCGGTCCGACTTTCGAAGCCTTAGCCGAAAGGACCACCCAGCCATGGGCATGACCGATTTGAATGATAAGGTGACCGTTATGAACGATTTGGACGATAAATCGTGCAGTCACCGACCGGTGTTCGGCGCGGCCGAGCGCCAGTACGTCTACGCGATCGCGCGTCGGATCGTCGGCAGCGACGCCGCGGACGACATCGCGCAGGACGCGATGTTGCTCGCCTACGTTCACCGCGACGCGTTCCGCGGCGAGTCGCGCTACCGCACGTGGCTCTATCGAATCGCGGCGACCGCAGCGCTCGGCTACCTCCGCAAGCGCAAGCGATCGCGCGAACAGCCGGTGGACGACGCGATGCCCGCAGCGATCGACCCGGCGGCGTCGCCCGAGAGCCAGGTCGCGGATCGCGAAGCCGCGATCGTGGCGGCGCGGTTGCTCGAGACGCTCGATCCGAAGTACCGCGACGTCGTGGTGCTGCGGACCGAGCTCTCGGAAGCGCAGACCGCGGAGCGGCTCGGCATCTCGGTCGCGAACGTGAAGGTCCGCGCCCACCGCGCGCGCGCGCAGCTCCGCTCGGCGTTCGATCTCTGCGCTGCTTAGCTCGCGAGCGCGGCGAGCGTTGCCTTGACGCCTGGATAGCCGAGCTGGTAGCAGCGCCACCACCCGAGCATCATCGTGCCGTGGCCGATGAAGATCGCGACGTGGCTCCACATCTCGACGCGGTCGGCCTTCGAGCTGATGTAGCGCCGCCAGTGAAACACTTCGTCGACGAGGCTGTACACGAACGACATCACGGTGAACACGAGCGCGGGAATCGCGCACGCGCGATACGTGTACGCGAGCACGAGCAACACGCAGCTGGTGACGCCGCACACGATCGTGATGTGGTGAACGAGCTGCTCGCCGCCGCGCAGGACCTCCTTGTAGATCGTGCGATGGCCGATCGTGTCGATCGCGATCGCGATCGTGAACACCGCCGCGCCGATCGGCACGAGATACGCCTCGGGGGGCCACACCACGCCGTGCGCGTGACCCGCGAGGACGAAGCCCCCGGTGGATCCGACGAGGCCGAGCATCATCCCGACCCACGCGAGGTAGACCAGCCAGTCGGTGCGATCGAACTCGCGGATCCGACCGACGTAGATCGCGAGCTCAGAGCCGCGGAACATCGGCGAGCTCCAGGGTTCGGGTGGGAACGCGATAGCGACGGATCCAGTGGCGCGGCGTCGCGAGCACGGTGCGGCCGAGTGCACGAGCGACGAGGGCGAGCTTCGCGGAGGTCGGCACGACCGCCCGATCGAGCGAGTCGGTGATTCGCGCGCCGATCGCCGAGTAGACGTTGCGCGCCGCGCGGACCGCGAGCGCCGCTCGCCACGGCAGCGCGACCATGCCGGTATCGGCGGAGCGATAGTAGCGATCCGCGAGCGCGAGCAACTCGCGGCGCGCGCCTTGGACGCCGTGCTCGGCGACCCACTGCTGCGGCAGATACACGCGGCCGCGCCGGCCATCCTCGCCGACATCGCGGCAGATGTTCGTCAGCTGCATCGCGATCCCGAGGTGCGCGGCCGGCACGAGCGCGGCGTCGTCCGCGATCCCGAACACGTGCGTCATCATCAAGCCGACGACGCTCGCGACCCGCCACGCGTAGACGATCACGTCTTCGCTCGTGAGGTAGCTCGTGCCCCGCACGTCCATCGCCATGCCCGCGAGGAGCTGGCGGGGATACGCGAGGGGAATCGCCCGATCGCGCGCGACCTCGCCGAACGCGGCGAGCACCGGATCGGCCGCATGTCCTGCATAGGCGGCGACGAGCTCGGCGTCGAGACGATCGATCGTGTCGGCACCGGCCGGCGCTTCGTCGACGGCATCGTCCGCGCGGCGGCACCACGTGTAGATCACCGCGGTCTGATCGCGCAGCCGGCGGCCGAGCAACCGGCTCGCGAGCGCGAAGCTCTTCGAGTGGTGCGCGATCGTCGCGCGCGCGACGGCAGCTGGAGCGACGGCGACGAGTGCGGTCACGCCGGCACCTCGAGCGGGATCAAGTCCGACGAGGCCTGGCGTTCGAGGCCGTAGTCCTTTGCGATACACGCGAACGTCGCCTTCGCACCGTTGATCACGCCCGGTACGCCCGCGCCGGGATGCGTGCCGGCACCGACGAGGTAAAGCCCCGGGATCCGCGGATCCTTGTTGTGGGGCCGGAACCACGCGCTCTGGGTCAGCGTCGGCGCGACGCTGAACGCCGAGCCGACGTGACTGCCGAGCGTCGTCCGGAAGTCTTGCGGCGTGAAGTGGCGCCGGACGACGACGTGGCGCCGCACGTCGGGGAGCAAGCGCTCGAGGCTCTCGAGGATGCGATCGCCGTAACCGGTCGCGATCCGATCCCAGTCGAGCGCGGCATGACCGAGATGCGGGACCGGCGACAGCACGTAGAACGCGCCGCCTCCGGGAGGCGCGAGCGCGGGATCGGTGACGTGCGGCGCGTGGAGATAGAGCGAGAAGTCGTCGGGCAGCGCGGCGCCGTGGAAGATATCGGCGAGCAGGCCGCGATAGCGCGGACCGAACACGACCGTGTGGTGCGCGATCCGATCCGAATACGAGCGATCGGTGCCGAAGTACAACACGAACAGCGACATCGACCAGTTCATCCGCTCGAGCTTCTTCGTCGTGCGGCGATCGGCGTACAGCGCGCTGTACGTGTGATGGAGGTCCGCGTTCGACACGACGAAGTCGTACGCCTCCTGCCCCGCCTCGGTCTCGACGCGATGCTTCCCGTCGACCACGCGGATCTGTTTCACCGCGCTCGCCAGGCGCAGCTCGCCGCCGAGCTCCTCGAGCAAGCGCACGAGGCCGGCGACGAGCGCACCGGTGCCACCGCGCGGGAAGAACACGCCCCACTCGCGCTCGAGGTGGTGGATCAGCGTGTAGATCGACGACGTCTCGTACGGATTGCCACCGGCGAGCAGCGAGTGAAACGACAGCGCCTCGCGCACGTGCTCGTTCTTCACGTACTTCGCGACGGTGTTGTAGACCGAGCGATCCGCGCGCAGCTTCACGAGCTTCGGCGCGACCTTCACCATGTCGGAGAACCGCAGGAACGGCGTGTGCGCGAGCTTCGTGTAGCCGGTTTCGAACACCTCGCGCGCATAGTTCGCGAACCGCTGGTAGCCGTCGGCATCGCCGGGGTTGCGTGCGCGGATCTGCGCGAGCATGTTGTCGGCGTTGCCGTCGTAGTCGAACGTGTCGCCGTCGGCGGTCCAGAACAGCCGGTAGAACGGTGACACCGGCATCATCTCGACGTAGTCGCTCATCCGCCGGCCTGCGTTCGCGAACAGTTCCTCGATGCAATGCGGCGCGGTGATCACCGTCGGGCCGGCATCGAACGTGTAGCCGCCGTCGCGATAGACGTAGGCGCGGCCACCGGGTTGGTCGCGCGCCTCGAACACCGTGACGCGGACGCCCGCGGTCGCGAGCCGGATCGCCGCGGCGAGCCCGCCGAAGCCCGAACCGATCACGGCGGCGCGTAGTCCTTCAGCCATAACTGACCTCCATCCGCGCGAGCTCGCGCGTGATCCGCTCGACGAGCGGGCCGTCGCCAAACTGATCGCGCAAAAGCGCGATCGCGCCGGCGAGCGTCATGCGAATCCGCTGCCTGCCGAGCTCGCGAGTGGCAGACGCGAGCGCGGCCGCGAGCTGGTCGAGATCCGTGATCGCGACGCACGCTTCCCAGCCACCGGCCTCGACGAGCCATGCCCACGGCCAGGTCGGCCGGGCCGCACGGAGATCCTCGTGCGCCTTCGCGCGGCGCTCCGGCGAGGTCAGCGAACCGAGATCGTCGAGCATCTGGAGCGCGACGCCAACCCTCTCCGCGAACTCGGCAATCGTCGCGCGCGCTTGTTCATCGGCACCGGCGGCGATCGCACCGAGCTCCGCGGCGAACCGGCAGAGCGCGCCGGTCTTCAGCCGCGTCACCGTCGCGACGACGCCGGGAACGCACGCGGGATCGTGATCGGTCACGCGGGCTGCGAGGTCGAGCGCCTGGCCCTGATGGCAGCGCACGAGCGTGCGCACCGCGAGCGCCAGTGCGCGCGGCTCGACGTCTGCGAGCTCGGCGAGCGCGACGAAGTACATCCACGATCCGGTGTTGATCGCGAGCGGCACGCCGACGACCTGATGCAGCGCTGGTCCGCCGCGCCGCTCGTCGGCCTCGTCCTCGACATCGTCGACGATCAGCGAGCCCGCGTGGAGCAGCTCGAGTACGCCCGCGAGTCGGTCCGGTGGCTCGCCCGCACCGCCGGCGAGCTGCCAGCCGGTGCGCACGATCATCGCGCGCAGTGCCTTGCCGGGGCGCGCGAGGAATTCGCCCGCCGGACCGACGAGCGCCTCGCGCCACAGCGCCGTCGGTACGCGCGGGTCGAGGGAGCTCGTCCCTTCGAACGCGCGCTGGGCCAGCGCGAGTGCAGGCGGCAGCGGCGGAGATCCGACTCGCCGAGTCACGCGGTCACCCGGAGCATCGCCGACCACGACAGTCCGCGCGGCGGACGACCGACCAAGATCCGCGCGCGATCGAACGCGGTTAGCTCGAGCGCGTAGAACCTGCGCACCGTCGCCTCGGGCAAGCGATAGAACCGCTCGAGCACGCGATAGCGCTGCTCCGGCGCGAACCAGCGGAACAGCATCCGGTTCAGCCGGTGCGCGAACTGCGCCTGACGCGCGTGGGTGCGCGCGAGCTCCTCGAGGTCTCCACCGCGCGCGATCGCATCGGCGAGGCGGACCGCGATCGGAAACGAATAGCCGGTCACCGGATGAAACCAGCCGCCGCCGTAGCCCGCTTGCAGCGGATTGGAGATCTTGACCGGGTCGGCGCGCAGCGGCAGCGGCAACACGCCGGTCTCCTCGCGCTCGACCGCCGCGATCGACCAACCGCGCGCCGCGACGTATTCGCCGATCGCGCTACGCGATGCCGTCGCGTCGAGGTGCGTACCGTCGGAGAAGTAGGTGTCCTCGACGAGCACGCGATCGGTCGACAGCGGCAACGCGTACATGAAGCGAAACCCGTCGCGCTGGGCGACCGTCGCGTCCATCAGCATCGGCCGAACGAGGCCGTGCGGCGCTGCCAGCCGCAGCTCCTGGCCGAGAAACTTCTGCCAGCCGCACGCACCAGAATCCGCGCGATCGGGGCCGCGGGCGTCGATCACGCGCTTCGCCGCGACCTCGCTGACCGTCCCGTCGTGAGCGCGGACCATCACGTGATCCGCGCCGACCGAGATCGCCGTCGTCCGGGTCCGAACCTCGCACGTCGCCGCTATCACGCTCGCGAATCGTTCGGAGGTCACGCACGCGTACGCCGCGGCGAGCTCGCGCCGGTAGACCGGGAACGCGACGTCGTAGCCGGACCACCGCACGGTCACGAGCGGCTCGACCCACGCCGGTTGCTCGTCGTGAAAGCACCACGTGTGATTGCCGCCAGGCGCATCGCCGCGCTCGATCATCACGATCCGCGCATCGGGCTGATGCGCTCGAACGGCGAGCGCCACGAGCCCGTTCTGCAGGCCACCGCCGACGAGCGCGAAGTCGTACATCACGCCCCTTGGATGGCGACGGCCGCTGTCGGTTACACGTTACGGGTACATGAGATAGCGGCGTGCCTTGCGTACCGCGAGCGCGTTCGCGAGCCGGTGCTCGGGCCAGCGCGAGAGATCCGCATTCGCGATCCGCTGGAGCTCGTCCGTCGCTCCCGTCGCATGCGCGCGGACGAGCGCGACCATGAGCACCCCATCGCCGGCACGCGCGGCCGCGCGTTGGAACCAGACTTCACCCTCGTTGCCTGGCAAGAACTTCGCGAGCTGCGTCGCGATGATCCCGAGCAGCAGCTCGGCATCGCCGTCGTGGAACCCCGGCCGCAGCGTCGCACAGCGCTCGAGCAGCTCGCGGAGTGAAGGCAGCTCGCCGAGCATCGCCATCGGCGCGAGTGCGAGCTTCACCGCCTTCGCGCGGCCGATCGCGAGCGCCGCCGGGACATCGCCACTGCGCAGCGTCGCGATGGTCCAGCCTTTCGGCAGCCGCGCGGCTTCGAGTGCGATGCACTCGCCGAGCAGCACGTCGAGGCGGGCACTCGTCGTCTTCACCTCGTCTTCGCGCTTCGCGAGCGTCGCGTCCTCCCAGGCGTCGAACACGAATCCCTGTGCGTAGTCGCACACCGCGTCGGCGTGCAGCGCCGCGAACCGAGGCTCGTTCGGGAACGCGAGCTCGAACGCGGCGAGCTGGACGATCCCGCCGGCCAGGGCATCGCGCGCGAGGTCGACATCGCCGAGGCGGCGCGCCGCGACTTGCGAGCTCTCGAGGATCCGCAGCGTGCTCGTCGCGGTCTCGCGCTCGATGAAGCCGCCGCACGCGCATACGAAGAGCGCGGCGAACGCGAGAGACTTCATGCGGGTTGGATGTCGCGCACGCCGCGAGGTTACGCGCTGAGCTCGATTCTCGCGACCAACTAGATAGTTTAACTATCTAGTTTGTGTTAAACCACTCACGTGACGCTGCCGATTCGTCCATCGATCTCGCCGCCGGCCCACGTCATCCATCGCTACCTCGCCGCGCGCGAGCTGCACGACAGCCGGGTCGCACGCCACGTGTTCGCGCCGGGTACGCGAGCGCGAGCTGTCACGTACGACGGTGCCGTCGAGGATCTGTTCCAGCGCGATGCGTGGGCGATGATCGATGTCTCGACGTCGGTGCCGACTTATCAGCGCCAGCGCACGCTCGATCAGACGAAGCGCCTCGCCTTGATCGAGACGTACGGCGAATGGCCGACGCACCGGATGACCGAGCTCTTGCTCGCCGTGCAGACCCGCGCGAGCTGGCAGATCGTCGCTCGCGCGTTCGCGCGGAGCCGGCCCGCCGAGCCCGGCTTCGAACGGGATCCGATCGGCGAAGCGCAGATCCGCGAGTGCTTGCTCGCCGCGACCGATGTGACGCCCGCGCCGCGCGAACACACGCACCTCGCGGACTGCCGCTACGCGTTTGCGGGCGCGGGCGAACCGGCGTTCCGGCACGTGACGGATTCGGGGTGGAACGCGGGCCGACTCGGCGTCATCAGCAAGAACAGGATGCCGGTGCAGATCGACATCTCGATGCGCGGCTCGGTCGCCGCGGCCAAGATCGTGCGCAGTGATCGCAGCGTGCGGATCGTCAATCACGTGCTGCTGCTCGATACCGAGTGCACCTGGAAGATCGCCGACGTCAGCTGTTCACACCCGGCGACCGGTACCTGACGATCGGATTTCGCGCGGAAAGCGCTGTGGATCACGCAATGCCTCGAACATTCGGGCGTAAGGTCGCGCCGCGTGCGTGTCTTTCTCGGCGCGGTGATCGTGGCGGTTTGCGCCGCGCACGACGGCAACGCGGGTCCGACGGATCCGTTCGCGCCGTCGCTCGTCCTCGACGAGAACCACTTCGCCGCCGCGCTGACGTTCGAGGCGAACCTCGCGCCACTCCAGGTGGGGAGCCCTGCCTCGCTCGCGCCCGATCTCTGGTACGGCATCACGCCCGATCTCACGGTCGGCGTGATCCACAGTGACGCGAGCATCGACCGCGTGCCGGTGTTCTTCGAGCCCGGCGAGACGATCTGCATTCGCCTCGAGACGGTGTCGTGTCCGCGCCACTACCACGGCAGCGGTGTCGACGGGCTCTACGCGATCGAGCGCGGTCCGCTCGAGGTCGCACTCCACGCGCGGTTCTTGATCCGCGATGTCGATCCGATCAAGCCCGCGCTCACGCTCGGCTCGACGCTGCGCTGGCGGCATCGCTGGCTCAGCATCGTCGGCGATCCGTTCGTCCAGCTCGGGCTCGCGAATACGGCGGCCGGCAATCGCGCCGAGCTGTGGTTGCCGGTCACGTTCGCGTTCGCTCCGATCGCGCGCGCGTCGCTCGAGCTTCACACCGGCTACAACACCGACCTCGCGGTGTGGAACGACGGCTACTACGTACCGGTGCTCGTGCGCGTGCGCGGCCGCGTGACCGAGCAGCTCGATGTCGGCGCTGGCGTCGGCTTCGCGAGCGTGATCGGAACGCAGAACAACCCGCGCGAACGGATGATGGAAGTCGACGTGACCTGGCGCGACTGAGCTACGGCGCCGGCAGCGTGAAGTGAAACGTCGCGCCCGCACCGACTCACTGTCAGAGCGGACACGCCGACGTGCGGGTCGGACTCGGCTGGACGAGTGCGCGCACGGTCTTCGCGTAGCCGGTTCCGAGGATCGCGTGATCGATCTCGTCGGTGCGCATCCCGAAAGGGTAGGCGAGCGACACCGGATCGTAGCCGTCGGCGCGGAGCAACTCGAACGACGGCACGATCTCGTCGGCGATGTACGCGTCGAGCCCGTGCGCCTCGACGTAGTTCGGGCCGCGCAGGTGATTGACCGTGTGAGCCTCGATGTCGTGGCCGTCATCCGCGAGCTCGCGGATCTTGTCCTTCGACGTCTGATCGAGCCGGCCGTACCACGTGATGTAGAGGGTGACGTGCGCGCCGTGCTGCTCGAGTAGGTCTTCGACGCCGAGCCAGATGTCGGGATACGCGTCGTCGAACATCAGCGCGACGCCCGCGCGCGCCGGTCCAGCGAGCATGTCCTTCACGGTGAGGAACGGCAGCTGGCGCTCGGTGATCGCATCGAGCAGCGTCGAGAACTCCTCGCGCGTCATCGACACGCCCGGGCGATGGACGAGCAGCTCGAGCACCGAGCCATCCGCCTGCGCGCGGTCGAGCGCATCGGTGATGCTCGACATCGGAATACCGTCGCTGTCGTCGATCTCGGCCGCGCAGTGGATCGAGCGGTCGTCCCACGTGTAGAACGCGCCCGGCTCGTCGACGAGCGGCGTCCTGCCACAGCAGGCAAGCGCGACGAGGAGCACCGCGAGACGCATCGCAGCTATCCTGAACGCTCGGAGCGGAGAGCGCTACTGCTACGTCACGCTCGCTTCACCGCTGACCAAACAGCGAGGCGTAACGCGTCGGCGCGGTCATTCACCTTGCGCCACGGTGCCTCCTCGCGTGCCGAAGCTTGCGCAGATTTGCCAGATCTCGTGATCTCGTGATCGACGGCCTCGACCGCGTCTTCGAGCGTCGAGAACCGCTCGACGGCGCCACCATCGATCACGACCTCCCAGCGCTTGCCGCGGCTACCGCGCGACAGCACGACGACGCCGCAGATCGCGTTCGGTGCGCGCAGGTAGTGCAGCCCCACGCCGTGCCGCCCGAGCGAGAACCACGCGTTTGGAGAGATCGCGCGCACGTCGTGGTCGAGCTCGAGCGTCAGCGGATCGAACGCGGCCGCGCGATCCTGAATCTCGCGCAGCGTGAGCGCGCCAGCCTCGAGCTCGAGCGCAGGATAGTCGAGCTGGATCTGCATCCACTGCCGCGCGCCATCGCCGGCGTCCTGACCCGCGAAGTCGAGCTCGCGTGGACAGCCGAACAGCGCCGGCAGCGTGCACAAGCTCAGCTCGCACAGGTCGACGAAGTCGAGGATCAAGCAGTCGCGCTTGCCCTCGGCGAGCCGCGTTCCGCGCCCGACGCACTGAGCGTACAGGCCCTCCGAGCGGGTCGGTCGCGCCATCGCCACGCAGGACACGCCCGGATCATCGAAGCCTTCGGTCAGGACGGCGACGTTCGCGAGAACCTGGATGCGGCCCTCGCGAAACTCGGCGAGCACACGCGCACGATCTGCCGCGGCCATCTCACCGTGAACGACGCCCGCCGCGACGCCGACGTGGTTCAACGCGCGCGCGAGATTGCGCGCGTGGTTCACCGTGACGCAGAACGCGATCGTCCGGCGGTCGCGGGCGAGCTCCTGGATCGAGCGCGCGACGAGCGCGTTGCGCTCCTGGATGTCGACCGCCTCCGCGAGCTCGGCCTCCGCGAAGTCCGTACCACCAGGTGATAGGCGGGTCAGGTCCGCTGCCGTCGCGATCCGATAGCCCTTGAGCGGCGCGAGAAACTTCGCGTCGATCAGATCGAGCAGCGTGCGCGAGTACACGATCTCCTCGAACACCGTGTCGAGGCCCAGGCCATCGCCGCGCGCCGTCGTCGCGGTGAAGCCGAGGAGCGTGCCCGGCCAGTCGGGCTCGAACGCGCCGATCGTGCGGAGCACGCGCTGGTTGTCCTCCGCGGGCGCGTGATGACACTCGTCGTAGATGATGAGTCCGAGGTCTCGCCCACCGAGTACCTGACCGATCCGCTCGGGATGCAACGAGCGCAAGGACGCGACGAGCACCTTCGCGTCCTTGGGGGCACGCGAGCTGCCGCGCTCGAGGCCGACGACGCGGGTGCCTTCGAGCGCTCGCGACAGCTTGTCGACCGCCTGGGCCAGCAGCTCCTCGCGATGCGCGAGCACGAGCACTTGCTTGTGAGCCAGCCGCGCGAGGTGCGAGAAGATGACGGTCTTGCCGGCGCCGGTCGGCAAGCACACGACCATGCGACGTACGCCTCGCCGGCGGGCCGCGATCACCGCATCGACGGCCTCGCGCTGATACGCGCGCAGCTCGGGAGCGGCCATGGCTGACACTGTAGTGCCACCCTACGACATGCGATCGGACGCGAGCTCGAGTCGGTCGCGAGTCGTGGGGATGCGGATCTCGAACGCGCTGCCCATGTCTGGGCCGGCGCTCGACGCCGTGACTGTCCCTCCGTGCATCGTCACCAAGTTCTTGACGATGGCCAGCCCGAGGCCGAGCCCGCCACGTGCCCGAGCCATGCTCTGGCGCGCCTGGACGAACATGTCGAACAAGCGGGGCAACAGGTCCTCGGTGATCCCTTCGCCGGTGTCGGTCACCCGTAGGACGACATCGCTGCCGTCGCGAAACGCGAGGACCGTGATCTGTCCGCGCGGCGGCGTGTACTTCGCGGCGTTGGTCAGGAGATTCGAGATCACCTGCACGATCCGGACATGATCGACGTCGACGACGAGGCCGTGGTCCGGCACTTCGATCTTCAACACGTGCTGCGCGCTCGTCACGAGCGGGCTCACCGTCTCGACGGCTGCACGCACGATCTCGGCGAGCTCGTAGGGATGGCGTTCGAGCTCTACCTTGCCGCTCGCGATCCGCGACACGTCGAGCAGATCATCGACCAGGCGCGTGAGGTGCGTGGCCTGACGCTCGATGATCTGGATCTCGCGACGCTCGAAGCCACGCTCCTTCAACAGGTGGACTGCGGTGACGATCGGCGCGAGCGGGTTGCGCAATTCGTGGCCGAGCATCGCGAAGAACTCGTCCTTCACGCGATTGGCCTGCGCGAGCTGCGCCTCGTGATGCTTCTGCTGCGTGATATCGATCGTGACTCCGTCGAAGCGGATCGGCGTGCCATCGAGCCCGTACGCCGCGCCTCCCATCGCGCGGATCCATTTCACGTCGCCGCTCGCGGGATCGAACGTCCGGTAGTCGACATCGTACGAGGTGCGCCCGGCGATCGACGCTTCGATCGCGGTCGCGTCGCGTCGCGGTCTTCGAGGACCATACGGTCGTAGAACGTGTCGATCGTGACGCGCGCATCCGGGGGCAGGAAGAAGTGGTCCTTGACCCGCTCGTCCCACGCGAGCTCGTCGAACGGCAGATCGCAGTACCAGAAGCCCACTTTCGCGAGGCGCACCAGGTAGTCCGTGCGTGCGCGGCTCTCCGCAAGGGCCGCATTCGCCGCCACCCGCGACGAGATGTCCTGGACCGTGGACATGAGGTGATCGACATTCGCGATCCGCACGGGAGTCAGGCTCAACGAGACGAAGATCCGCTTGCCCGTCGCGGTGTGACGCTCGCACTCCACGTCGCGGATCGATCCGCGCTCCGCCATCAACCGGGCGATCTCTTCGCGCTGCTCCGGCGTCGCGATTCCCATCTCGGTGCTCGAGCGGCCGATGAAGTCTTCCCGGCGCAGCTCGAACAGATCGGCAAACGCCTGGTTCATCATCACAACCGTGTTGTCGGGCATTCGCGACAGCGCGATCGGCACCGGCGAGCTCTCGAACACCGTCGCGTAGGTCGTCGTCTCGAGCTCCGCGATGATCTGCGTACGCTCTCGCAGCGCCATGACGAAGAACGGGCGTGGCGCGCCGAGCGCGGCAAAGCTCCACACGGTTCGGACTTCGCTGCCGTCGCGTCGCAATGCGGGGAGCTCGACGGTCGTGATCTCCGAGGTCGCGGCCGGTGGGCTCGGTTGCTCCGGGCGAAACCGAGCGGGCACGAGCACGTCGACGCTCTTGCCGATCAGGCCGTCGCGGTCGTAGCCGCAATACTGCTCGGCCGCTTCGTTGGCACCGAGGATCACCCGGCGCATGTCGAACACGATCAGCGGATCGACGAGACCTTCGAGGCTCGGTGTCGCCCGGCTGGGATCCGCCGCCCAGCGCAGCCGGATCACGTCGAGGACGTCAGCAAACTCCATTCGCGCGCGGGACTATAGCGCGAGCGTAACCCACGCGGTCGACGAGTCATCGAAGCGACCGCGGTTCGTGTGCGTATCGTCGAGGACGACGCGCTGAACACGTCGGTATTTCGCTACCAGGCGGAGGATGGCTGACGGGCGCTATCCGCTGCTCGGACGACCCGTAACCAAGCGGTCGAGCTCGGCTCCAACGCGACGATCGAGCTCGAGCTCGAGCCACTGTCACAAGGAGAATTCCGATGAAGACTTGCTTTGCTTGCCTGTCACTCGTTGTCGCACTTGCATCGGCCTGCGGAGATGACAAGACCGTCGTTCAACCGGATGGAGGCGGATCCGCCGACACTTCGATCGCGGCGATCGCGACGAATACGCCCGAGTTGGCGACATTGGTCGCGGCGGTCGAGTTCGCCAGCAACAACAACGACCTCCTCGATCTCGTCGCGAATCCCGGTTCGCTGACCGTGTTCGCCCCGACGAACGATGCATTCGATTCGCTCGCGGTCGAGCTCACGGGAAACGCGAGCGCGAAAGGCGCCGACTTGCTCACCGACGCGAACAAGCCGTTGCTCCGCGACGTGCTCCAGTATCACGTGCTCGCGATGAAGGTCGGTTCGTCGGCCATTCCGTTCGGCCATGCGATCACGACGGCTGAGGGAGGCTTCTTCAAGATCGACTCCGCTACGCCGCCCGTGATCACCGACGGCCGCAATCGCACGGCCAAGATCACGAAAGTCGACATCGCCGCGAGCAACGGCGTCGTTCACGTGATCGATCACGTGCTGTTGCCGGCCGACAAGACGATCGTCGAGACCGCGCAGGCACTCGCGTCGGGTTCATCGCCGCAGTTCACGGTCCTCGTCCAGGCCGTCGTCGCCGCAGACCTCGCAACCACGCTCGGGGGCCCGGGCCCGTTCACGGTGTTCGCACCGACCGACGCCGCTTTCAGCTCGCTCCTCACGGAGCTCGGCGTCACCAAGGAGCAGTTGCTCGCGAACAAGTCGCTGCTGACGTCGGTCCTGACCTACCACGCCATCGCCGGGCTGAAGCTGAAGGCAGATGTGCCGATCGATGCACCGATCACGACGGTTCAAGGAGGCACGTTCACCGTGAACGCGAATCTCCAGATCACGGACGGCCGTGCGCGTACGTCACAGATCGTCACGACGGACGTGCTCGCGAAGAACGGCGTGATCCACGTCATCGATAAGGTGCTGCTGCCGCATCCGTAGAAAACAGCGAGCGCCGTGCATCCAGGCTCGCGCAGTCGGCGAAGGCCTCTGCATGACTTGCTCTACGGTGTCATTCGAGGCCCGCGACCGCGAGTTCGTGCTCGCCGTCGTGCGGAAGTTTCTGCGCGACGATTCTCGGGTCGAAGACGTGACGCAAGAAGCGCTGCTCCTCGCCTTTCGGTTCAAGAGCTCCTTTCGAGGAGAATGCGCGTATCACACGTGGCTCTATCGAGTGACGTGGACGACGGTCCTCCGAGAGCTTCGCAGCCGACGACGTGGCGCGTTCGTGGATATGGCCAGCGTCGGCGCGAGCCGTCTGGTCGCCCACGAGCCGACGCCGCGGGATCAGCTGATCGAGCGCGAGGACCGCCTCGCATGCTCGCGTGTGCTCTCGAAGATACCCGTGCGCCAGCGCGAAGTGCTCGTGCTCCGGCTCGACCACTCCGTCGCTGAAACGGCTCGGGCGCTCGGAGTTACGGTCGCGAACGTGAAGGTGCGCGCTCACCGCGCCCGGGCCGAGCTGCGCCGCCAAATAGGCGAGCTCGCCGCCTAGTCGCTGTAACTGTATCGGCAATCCGGCATCTCAGCGTCGTGGCCGATACCGAGCAAGCGCTCGCCCAGTTCAAGGCGTTCTACGACGGGTTCTCACCGGCGTGGGTCGAACGCCTCGAGGAGCTCTACGCGCCAGGCTTTGCATTTAAAGATCCGTTCCACGCGATCGAAGCCGACTTCCCCGCGCTCCGCGCGTATTTCACGCGCGTGCTGACCGCGCTCGCGTTCAACAAGTTCATCGTCGACGACGTGGCGACAGGTCGCGACGGAAGCTACGCGCGGTGGCGATGGGAGTGGAAGCGCAAGGATCGAGATCCGCTGCGCACCGTGGTCGGCACGACGCACTTGCGATTCGCGGCGGACGGCAAGATCGCGTTCCATCACGACATCTTCGATGCCGCGGAAGGTTTCTATGAAACCTTGCCGTTGCTGGGCGGCGCGCTGCGCATGGTGAAGAAGCGGTTGTAGCGCTCGCTCGAGCTGGTCGCGACCAAGGCGCGCTCCTCTGCGATCGCATGCCGGCGATCCCAATCGGCGAGCTTCGCCCGCATCAAGCGATGCCAGAGTGGCGGCACCATCGCGATCACGATCGTCGAGAGGTAGCCCGAGATCATCATCGGTGCCTCGGGATACGGCTCGAGCGCGTGGAACGGGACCTCGCCGTGCGCGTGATGATGTGAATGGCGGGTCAGGTTGAACATCGCCCACGAGCTGATCCGGCGGTTGGTGTTCCACGAATGGCGAGGCTCGACCGGCGTCGTCGGAGCGCGCACGAGTCCGTAGTGCTCCATGTAGTTGACGATCTCGAGCAGCGCCTTGCCGCCGAGCGCGCACATCGCGAAGAAGGCGGCGCCACGCGCGCCTCCGACCAGCCCCGCGCCGACGAGGAGTCCCACGCTCATCGCATGGCCGCGCAAGAACCGGTTCGCGAGCGACCACGTGCGCTTGCCGCGCTTGGCGAGGCGCGCGACCTCGATGTGCCACGCGCTCGCATTGCCTTTCACCGTCGAGATCCCGATGTGCGCGTAGACGTTGCGTCCGCGCGGTGCCGTCGCCGGGTCCGCAGCGGTCGCGACATACCGGTGATGACCGTAGACGTGCTCGATCGCGAAGCTCGTGTCGAAGCTGAACGCGAGCAGCCAGCGACCGATCACCATCGACAAGCGGTCCCACGTGCGATGCGTGAGCTCGTGCGCGGGAATCGTGCCGACGAGGCCGATCATCAGGCTGGTCAGCACCCAGCTCGCGATGATCCCGAGCGGCCCACGGCCCGGTAGCGTCGAGATCGCGACGTAGACGATCGCCGTCAAGAGGGGCAGTGCCGACCACAACTGCAGCGTGAGCACGCGCGGTGCCGTATAGACCGGCGTCGTCGTGTCATCGCCGAGCACCGCATCGCCGGCGATGTAGAGCGCGAGCATCGCCGCGAGGCCGATGCCGGTCGCCGTGCCGCCGCCGTATAGCGCTGCGAGCGCGTACAGCGCGATCGCGTGAAAGCCGATGAACTTGGCGTAGTCGCGGATCTTGGCGCGAGTGCGCGGACGCGGTGGCGAAGCGCTCACGAACCGGTCGCAGTGGATCTCCGTGACGCCGCAGCGGCGCAGCGCAGCCGTCACCGCATCCACCATCACCGGTGGACCACAGACGTAAGCACCGGTCGCCGTATCGACGAACGCGGCGACGCTCTCGTGCAAGAACCCTCGTGCGCCCGTCCACGACGAGCCCGCAGGGACCGCTGACAGGATCGGGACGACGCGAAATCGGCCGCGCCAGCGAGCGCCGATCAGGGCCAGCTCGTCGAGCGCGTAGAGATCCGGTTGATCGCGCGCGCCGAACAGCACGGTGACATCTCGCTCGTCGCGCTGTTCGAGGGCCTCCAGGAGCATGGCGAGGATCGGCGCGAGCCCGCTGCCTCCGGCGACGAACACCAGCGGCGACGTTCCGGCCTCGAGGCGAAACTCACCGAGCGGTGCCCCGACGGTGACCTCGCGACCGACGAGATCCTCGCGCCCGAACCGCGACGACAGCTCTCCGTTCGGCACGATCCGCATCACGAGCTCGATCCGCTTGCCGCACGGCGGCGTCGCGAACGAATAGATCCGCGACACACCATCGAGCGTCAGCAGCGCGTGCTGGCCCGGTTCGTATTCGAGCTCGCGCTCGAGCACGATCGCGATCCGCACGATGTTCCTCGCGACCAGGGTCTGCGCGACGATCGTGCCGAGCGTCCCGGCGACGCCCTCCGGCTCGACCTCGACATCCGTCGTCGGAATCGCCTGACAGGCGAGGACGATGCCGGCGTCGAGCTCGTCGCGGTCGAGCAGGTAGGCGGACTCGGTGAGCTCGCGAACGTCGCCTTTCGAGACCCGACACTTGCACGCACCGCACGCGCCGACCCGGCAACCGTGCGGCATCGCGACACCCGCACGGAGCGCCGATCCGAGGATCGTCTCGCCGGGCCGACTGCGAATCGTCTTGTCGCGAATTCGAATGAGGGGCGCGGACATCCAACGAGCCTAGGGCGCTGGACGCGATTCGAATCCGTCAGTTCTAGACAACGATCGGTCATTTCTAGACACTCGAATTCGTGGAGCTGACGTTCGCCACCCAGTACGCGCGGGTGATCGGTGACGTGATCGCGGACGCGGGCGGCGACCGCGCCGCCTGGCTCGCCAGGAACAAGCTCACGGACGCTCACTTGGCTGCGGCGGAGATCACGCTATCGGTGCGAGCTCTGCGGACGCTGATCGAGACCGCGATCGAGGTTTCTGGCGAGACCGCGCTTGGCTTGCTCGTCGGCGCGCGGCTCGCGTCTGCAGCACACGGCCTCGTCGGGTTCGCCGCTTCGAGCGCGCCGACCCTGCAAAGTGCGCTCGACATCCTGGAGCGCTTCGCTGCGCTGCGGGTGCCGGTCGTGACCTTCGATCGTGTCGCCGATGGTGCGTCGGTCTGCGTTCGCGTTCGTACGAGCGCCGCGCTCGGCGATGCGAAGGATCCGATCCGCGAGACCGCCGTGCTCGCGATCGTGAAGGTCGTGCGCGAGCTCACGCTCGGAGCAGCGCGGATACGCAGCGTCGCATTCGAGCTCGAACGGCCGGCCCATGCAGCACTCGCGCGCCAACTCTGCGCCACGGAGGTGCGCTATCGCCAGAGCTGGACCGGGCTCGTCCTCGACGCACGCGACCTCGCTCGGCCACTCCAGCTCGCGAACCTCGAGCTTCACGCCGAGGCGCGTCGCCTGTGCGAAGCCACGCTCGCACGGAGATCCGACCGACGCGGTACCGCCGCGCGACTCCGCGAGCTGATGCTCCAACAAGATGCCCTGCCGTCGCTGCCCGTGGCGGCGCGCCTGATGGGGATGGGCCCACGAACGCTTCATCGCCGGCTCGTTGCGGAACGCACGAGCTTCCGCAGCGTGCTCGAGGCGATCCGGCGCGAGCTCGCGCGGGAACATTTGCGCGCGAACCAACTCTCGATCGGCCAGATCGGGCACTTGCTCGGCTACACCGACATCTCGAACTTCCGGCGCGCGTTCACCCGCTGGGAGCTCATCGCGCCGAGCCGATTTCGAAAGCGCGCGCGGTAGAGAAGAATCTGGGGCGAACGATGGGGATCGAACCCACTACATCCAGGACCACAACCTGGCGCTCTGCCAATTGAGCTACGTTCGCCGTGAGAGCGGAGTTTCTACAATAAACTCAGACGTCCGTCCAGTCGTTCTCTGCGTCGAGCTTGTCGAAGTCCACGGTATCTAACGTGGTCCAGCTCTTCCGGTCTTGCGCGGCCTGGGCCTGATGCTCGCGAACGAGGCGCGCCTCGGTCTCGATCTCGGGGTGGACCTCAGGCTCGTTCTGGGTCGAGCGGATGAGCTCGGCGAGAACCCGGGGCGCGTTCGCGGCTTTGACCTGAACTTCGAGCATGACCGAGGCGTTACCACGCTCCGGACGGACGAACTGCGCACGCTTCACAGCAGGCGATCACAGGATGCGGAGACCAGGCCTCAGGCGGTCTTGGCACGCCGCGCGTTCATGATCTTCACGAACGATTTAGAGCGGATCTCTTCGAGCGACAGGCCGGTAGCCAGCGCCTCGTGCTCGGTCACCGCGCCGCACGCGATGCCGCGCAGGAAGTAGTTGAGTAGGCCCTGGCCGGTCGCCGCGTCGTCGAACACGTCGCCGACGAGCGTCGCCTGCGCGGCCTTGTCGACGAAGTTCTTGAGGCGCTCCGACGCCGGCGCGAGGCCGTCGAGGAAGAACGCGTAGACCGAGCCGTAGCGCGGCACGAGCTGCGCGGGATGGAGGTCCCAGCCCTGGTAGAAGCCGTTGACGAGCGAGTGGCGGACGTCGTCGGCGTGGAGGCGCCACGCGGAGAACACCGCGGCCTTGTTCTCGGCCTTCTGGGTATCGGTGAGCGAGCCGCCCTTGTGCGGCGCGACCGGCATGATGTTCGTCGCACCGTCGGAGAGCGCGACGCCGGTGCCGGCGAACGCGACCTTCATCATGTTCTTCGCGAAATCGCACACCGGGTGGCGCATCTTCTGGTGCGCGGCGGTGATGTCGCAGTTCGCGGTGTAGTCGTACGTTCCGAAGTGCGCACCGACGAGGCGCGAACCGGCGGCGCGGTGGAGCCGCGGCAGCATCGAGCGACCGTTCGGGTCGAAGATCGTCTGCGTGGTCTCGACCATGATCTCGAGACGCAGCGCGCCTGCTTCGAGATCGAGGCGATCCTCGAGGAGGTCGAACGTGTCGACGATCGCCTCGACATCGGTCTTGGTCTGGATCTTCGGCAGCGTGACGACGAAGTTCGCCGGCAGCTTGCCGCCGGTGCCGGTGACGAGCTCGGTCAGGAAGATGTCGAGCGTGCGGAGCGAGCGCGCGGCGAGATCGCGGGTGAGCGGCTTGATCCGGATGCCGATGAACGGCGGCAGCGTGCCGGCGGCGAACCCGCGCACGACCTCGGCGGCGGCGGCGGCGGCGTGGCCGTCCTCTTCGTCGTCGGGGCGGTTGCCGTAACCATCCTCGAAGTCGATGCGGAAGTCTTCGACCGGCTCGCGGCGGAGCTTGTCGCGCACGCGCTCCATCACCTTGCTCGCGAGGTCGCCGCGAATGCCGATCGCCTCGGCGAACGTGTTGGGGTCGGGCGCGTACGTGTCGAGCGACTTGAGCGCGAGCTCGCCGAGCTTCGCCGGCGTCTCGGCCTTGAACAGGTGGGCGCCGCCGTAGACGGTGTGCACGGCCTGCCGCGCGCCGGAGTCGCCGGGATAGCGCCGCGCGAACTGCGACTGCGCGCGGTCGATACGGTCGAGAGCCTTGGCGAGCTTCTTCTCGGGGAGCGAGGTACGTGCGGACATGGCCGCGTTGTAACTCAGCTACCGCGGTACGTCGAGAAGCCGAACGGGCTGAGCAGCAACGGCACGTGATAGTGAGCGTCGCCGTCGTGGACGGTGAACTGGATCTCGACGACCGGGAAGAACCCGGCGGTGCCGCGGCTCGCGAAGTACGCACCGGTCTGGAACCGGATTCGATACGTGCCCGGCGTCACCGGACCCTGCGGCGTGAGCGTGCGCAAGCGCCCGTCATCGTCGGTGATGCCACCGCCGACGAGCGTCCACACACCGGCGGTGTCGTGCTCGAGCTCGATCGCGATGCCGCTCCCGGGGCGACCGGCGGCGGTGTCGAGGACATGCGTGGTGATCACAGCTCCTCCAGGAGTTTGGCGAGGCGCAGCCGGGTGATCTTGGCTTGTTCCTCGGCAGCGGTGCGCAGCTCTTCACTGCGATCGCGATCGTGGCGCGCGCGGAGCTCTGCGAGCATCTCGGGCGCGCCCCGGCCCGACGCACACACGATGAAGATGAAGCCGTGCTTCGCCTCGTACGAGCGGTTGAGCTCGAGCAGCTCGGCGCGGGTCGCGGCTTCGGCATTCGCCGCGCCGGCCTGCTCGCCTTGCGACCACTTGCTCGCCGATTGCTCGCCGATCTTCGGGTGCGCGGCGAACGCTTCGAGGTGCGCCGCTTCGGGCAACGAGAACCAGACCCGATCGGCGATCCGCAGCATCGCGGCTTCGTCCTCGAACGGGCGCGCACCGCACATCGCGGCAGCCCACGCATGCGAGCCGCAGCAGCGGAGCAGCGCGGCCGTGCAGTCGAGGTTCGTCATGATGTTGAGCTTCGCGAGGCCGGCGTCGAGCGGGCGCGACAGCGAACCCCACGCGCGCAGGCGGGCGACACCACCGCACGGGAACACCGACAGGCGAAGGTGGGTGACCTCGCCGATCCGGCGGAGCTCGCGATCGAACACGTGGCGGGTGTGCGGCTGCGCCGGCGTGCGCTGCAGTAGCGCGCGCCACTGGATCGCCTCGGTCGTCAGCCCGTGACCGCCCTCGACGAGCATCTGCGCCGGCGCGTTGCCCTTGAAGTGCGACGTATCGAGCTCGAGCCGCTCGACGATGCCCGCACCTGCGAGCCGGATCACCGCCCACTCGTTGCCGGGGCCGCGGCGACGCCGAGTCTCCCAGCCGTCGGCCATCGAGCGCGACGGCCCGGCCTTGATGAGGTTGTTGCGCGAGCCGAAGAACATGTCGCTGCAGGTCTCGACGACCGCACCGTTGTCGAGCGCCGCGAGGTCGACGAGCCCGGTGCGCAGGCGATCCCAACGCGGCACGACCTCGCCATGAACGCGCAGGCGAGCGACGCCACCGTCGGGGTAGATCCGCAGGCGGACGTGCGTGAACCGCTGCTCGCTCGTCACGACAAACAGGTTCTGGTGATTGCCGGTGAGCTCCGAGCGCGGCACGAGCGGCACCCAGTGCGCGGTCGCGAGCTCGGCGAGATCGAGCGGCGCGGAAATCTCCGCTCCTTCGAGCGCGCACGTGTCGGGGAAGTTGCCGCGGAAGAAGGCGGTGTCGACGACGACGCCGCGGATCCGCCCGGGCAAGCCGAGGCGGACGACGCACCAATCATGCACGTCGCTGTCGCGGCCCGGTGCGATGCCGTCGGCCGGGCGATAGCGGCGGGTCTCCCAGCCGTCCATCCACTTGCCGCGATCGGTGTACGCGTGCTCGCGCCACTCCGCGGCGTGCGGCTTGAGGAGGTTCTCTTTCTCGGCGAAGAACTCGTCGTTGCACGCGATCGCAGCGCCGCCGACGGTCTCGCCGGCGAGCTCGGGTAGATCTCGAAAGTCACTCACAGCAGCTCTCCTCGATCGCGCGCGAGCGCCTTGCCGCCCTCGGCGACGCGGGTCCCGCGCAGATACGTCGCGTGCACGACGCCGCGCACGCGCTCGCCGAGATACGGCGTCACCTTGTTCTTGTGCTCGACGTGCGAGATCACCTGCTCGGCCTCGTCGTCGAAGATCACGAGGTCCGCGTCGGCGCCTGCCGCGATCCGGCCCTTCTTGCCGGTGAGGCCGGCGAGCCGCGCGGGCCCTTCGCACATCCAGCGCACGAGATCGCCGAGCGAGTGACCGCGCGCACGCGCTTCGGTCCACACGATCGACGGTGCGAACTGCAATCCGGCGATGCCGCCCCATGCGGTCATGAAGTCGCCGGCTTCGATCGCCTTCAGCGCCGCGGTGCACGGCGAGTGATCGCTCGCGACGAAATCGAGCACGCCCTCGGCGAGCGCGGCCCATAGCGCTTCGCGATTCGCAGCGTCGCGGATCGGCGGCGCGCACTTGAACGGCGTCGCGCCGTCGGGAATCGCCTCGGCGGTGAAGTGGAGATAGTGCGGGCAGGTCTCGGCGGTCAGCGGCAGACCCTCGGCACGCGCGCCGCGCAGCAGATCCAACGCGCTCGCGGCCGAGTGATGGACGATATGCGTGCGCGCCTTCGTCGCCCGGCACAGCCGCGTGACGAGCTGGATCGCCTGCTCCTCTGCCGCCGGCGGGCGCGATGCGAGGTACGTCGCGTAGGTATGCGGATCCATCGCGCTCGTGTCGACCGCATCGATCAGGCCCGCGAGCTCGGCGTGGACGAGCAGCGGCGCACCGAGCCCGCCGAGGATCTGCATCGCGGGCGACAGGTCGGCCTCGCCGCACCAGCCGAACTCGGGGACGCCCGAATCGACGAGGAAGCACTTGAAGCCGCGGACGCCGTCCTCGACGAGCCCCGCGAGCTCGCGCTGGTTGCCCGGCACGACGCCGCCCCAGAACCCGACGTCGACCGCGCACTGCCCTCTTGCCGCGGCGCGCTTCGCAGCGAAGCCCTCGCGCGTCGTCGTCGGTGGGATCGAGTTCAGCGGCATGTCGACGAGCGTCGTGATGCCGCCGATCGCGGCGGCGGTCGTCGCCGTCGCGAAGCCCTCCCATTCCGTGCGCCCCGGCTCGTTGAGGTGGACGTGGGTATCGACGATGCCCGGCAGGATCGCGAGCTCGCCGTAGTCGACGACCTCCGCCGGCGCGTCGCTCCAGTCCGTGACCGCGACGATCTTCCCGTCGGCGATGTGGATCGCCGCGGGCTGGATTCCCTGCGGAGTCACGACGCGACGCGACCGGACCACTGACATGGCCGGCGACTATATCAGGACGTGGCGCGGGCGCTGAGCCACGGCGACGTCGGCTGCAGCACGGTCTCGCGCAGCGCGGAGGTCCGATGATGCGTGATCGCCTGGTAACCGGGGTCGGCGACCATCGCGCTGAACGCGTTGCGGTTCGGATAGCGCACGATCACGATCGCGTCCCACGCCTGGCCGTCCTCGGCGACGAGCGCCTCGCCCGCAATGCCGGCGTAGACGATGCTGCCGCCGACCTTCGCGAGGAACGGCTCGATCGCGTACGCGTACGCCTCGTACTGCTCGCGCCCGCCCTTCGCGAAGCGGAGCAGGTTGATCATCACGACCTCGCCCTCGGGTCCTTGATCGAGGAACCGCTTGAGATCCGCACCGCGCGGATTCACACCCATCTGCCAAATGTACTCGCTTCGCGGGTCGAACGGCTATTCGCGATCGATCCGGCGCAGCACGCGATAGAACAGGCCGGTCACGAACGGCACTGGCACCACGAGATACGCGACGAGCGCGATCGACGGGACCATGGCGCCCAGCACCGTCGCGAGGGCATAGCCGAGCGCGGGGGCGAACGTGGCGTAACGGCTATAGTGGAGATACCGCTCGCTGATCTCCGGCCTGATCAGAGCGGGATGGAAGGTGGCGTAGACCCAGGCCACCGCGTGCGCGAGCGACGCCGCGACAAGGTGGATCCCGTAGATCACGACCGCGACGCGATCGCTCGGATACCGGCTGACGAGCGCGGCCGAGAAGGGGATCAGCGCGACCAAGCCGAGGAACAGCAGGTTGAGCCATACGAGCGGATGATCGGCGGCCCGGATCTGCTCGGACTGCGTGCGGTTACCGAACCACAGCATGCCGAGCGTCACGAACGTGAGCGCGTACGGCAAGAGCGTCGGCGCCATCTTCACGAGCGCACCGGGAAGATCGGCGAGCGACGCCTCGGGAACGTGGACCTCGAGCACGATCAACGTCATGACGATCGCGAACACGCCGTCGCTCAGCGCTTCGAGACGATGAGGCGAACCCTGCCCGGGGATGTGTTTGCGGTCAGCCACGTCAGTTGGTGTGCGCGCCGGCGTCGACCCACGTCGCGAGCTCGGCCCGCTCCTCGTCGGTGATCTTCGTCTTGTTGTTGAACGGCATGTTCGCAAGGTCGTAGACCCGGTACTTGATGCGCGGCGCCATCGTGTGGATCTGCTCGGGCGTGTCGAGCATCATCCCGAGCGGCGCGGAGTGAAACACGTCGTCGGACGGCTTCTGGCTGTGGCATGGCACGCAGCGCACGCCGACGATCTCCTGAACCCGCGCGAACGGCACCGCGTGATCGATGCCGTACTTCGGCTTCTTGTCGATCCGCGTGAGCACCATCAGGCCGGCGAGCGCGACCGCGCCCATCACCGCGGCCGGTGCGAGCCACGCCGAGGTCGCGAGCTCGAGGCCGCCGCCCTTGTAGCGGATGTTCATGAAGTGGCGCACGCCGGCGCCGCCGACGCAGACGACGATCAGGATCAACCAGTTCAGGTGATGCGTCGTCGCCGCCGAGAAGTGGTTGCTGACCATGATGAAGATCAGCGGGAACGTCAGGTAGTTGTTGTGGATGCTGCGCGCCTTCGCCTGGAGCGACAGCTTCGGATCCTGATCCTTGCCGGCGACAGTCGCGGCGACGAGCGCGCGCTGCGACGGCACGATCACGAACCACACGTTGCCGGTCATGATCGTGCCGATCAGCACGCCGGTCTCGATGTACGCGGCGCGCCCGCTGAACACGAGCGTGAACGCCCAGATCGCGCCGAACAAGAACACGACCGAGAGCGCGCTCGCAGCACGCGGATGAAGCTCGCCGAGCGTGCGCCAGATCGCGTCGTAGATCAGCCAGCCCGTGATCAGCGCTGATACCGACAGCGTGATCGCGATCTCCGGACCGACATCGTGGACCGACGGATCGACGAGGAACGCGGCGCCGTGGAAGTAGTAGACGACGATCAACAGGCAGATGCCGGTCGACCACGTCGTGAAGTTCTGCCACTTGAACCAGTGCAGCGTCTCCGGCATCTCGCCGGGCTCGAGCAGCTTCTTCTCGACGTCGTAGAACGCGCCGGAGTGCAGCATGAAGATCTTGCCCTGCGAGAGCCGCGACAGCTTGGCCGACTTCTCGAGGTTGCGATCGAGCCAGTTGAACAGCATCGAGTTGCCGACCCACATGATTCCGGCGATCACGTGCGCCCACCGGAAGATCACGTCGAAGAGCTCGCTCAACTGCACGGCGGCACTATAATCGGGTTCATGCGCTGGACGCTGGTTCTCGCCGCGATCGCCGCGTGTGGCAAGTCCGATCCGCTCCCACCGCCACCGCCGCCCGCTCCCACACCGGAATCCGCGAAGCCGCCGCCGCCGGTCGTGATGGCACCCGCCGGCGACGACGGCACCTGCACGCTATCGGTCACGGGCGCCTCGACGCTCGACGAGACGACGCCGGCGACGGCGGAGAGCAAGTTCTGGATGGACGCGATCGACCATCCGGTCGCCGGCTTCATCGTGACCTGCAAGGGAACGAAGATCAGGCTCTCGCTCGTGTCGAGCCCGAACACCGCGGTCGACTACGCGGCGAAGACGTATGCGGTGAAGGGAAAGAACCCGGAGGTCTCGTTGATCGGGCGCGCCGACAAGCCGCTCAGCGACTTCGCGGGCGAACTGAAGATCACCGCGTTTGATCCGAGCCACATCGCGGGCTCGATCGAGGTCAGTGCGAAGCAGGACAAGGGCGGCACGGTGAAGATCACCGGCACGTTCGACGTCAAGTGCGCGCACTCGACGAAGTGCCGGCGCTAGGGCCCGGTGCCGGTCAGCTCTTCGTTGCACGACTGCACGACATCGCGCAGCTCGTCCTTGCAGGGCTTCGCGGGCAGCTTGAACCGGTCGCAGACCTGCGCGGCCCACGGCTCGAACGCGAGCTTGCTTTCATGGTCGCCGGCGCGGTCCCAGAAGCACGGACTCAGCGACAGCGCGTCGTCATTTGCGGATTTTCCCGCGTAACGCCCGGCATAGCACCAGTACGAGAACGTGCGCGTCGCCTCGAGGCCGCACTTGGCATCGCCGCCACACGCCGCGTGCATCGCGGTGCCGATGCGAAGGCAAGGTTCCCACGTCGGCGCGGCGCTTCCCCGCGCCTCGAGCCACGTGGTCGCCGCGTCAGCGTCGACGCCGTGATGACATGCGACGAGCAACGCGAGCGCGAGCCACTTCACAAGTTGATCCCGATCTTCAACAGCGCTTGTTGAACGCGCTGATCCTGACTCGCCGGCTTCAGCACGTCGTAGACCGCCTCGAGATGAACGCGACCGAAGTCGTAGCCGAGTCCGCCACCGACGAACCCGCCGGACGTCTGGTTCTTGTCGCCGAGAGCCTGCATGTAGCCGCCGGAGAGCGTTCCGTACAGGGCGCGGAACACGCGGAAGTTCGTGTCGACCTGCAGGCCGAGCCGGACGAACTGCTCTTTGTCGTTCAGCGGCACATCGAGGCGCACGCCCGCGGCGAGCGTGCCGCCCGCCCACCGCAAGATGCCGCTGTAGTCCGCAGACAAGAGCAAGCGCGAGTCCATCGGCTTGCCGGTCGGCTGTTGGAACTCGGCGCCGATGCCGACCCGTGGTCCATGCGAGAGATTGAACGGCGCGGAGTTGAACACCTCGTAGGCGACAAGGCCGCCGAGTCCGGTGAAGTAGCCGACGGAGGTCGGCTCCTCGGTGTACTGAACGTCGACGGTGACGGTGCCCGTAAATCCGGTGAGCCAGTCGGCGAGCTCGTCGAAGCTCGTGCCGATATCGATGCAACCCGACGAGCCCGCGAACCATCCGCCGTGCAAGAAGAACGCGTCGCGCTGCGTGGACTTTCCGCACGTCGTCGGGACGATGTGCTGTGGATTGAGCGCAACGCGGCCGGCGCCCCAGTCACCGCCGGTGATGTCGCCGCTATCCGCCTTGTAGTGATGCTCGTGGCCGTGAAACTCGATGTGCAGCAGCTCTTCCATGAACGAGAAGCGCTGCATGCCACCGGCCGAGAACGAGTATCTGCCTTCGGGGATCGGGCCGTAGTCCTTGATCCCCGCATAGCGCGGGTTGTTCATGTACGAATCGGTGCGCTGATCGCCACCGCATGACTTCAGATCCTCGGGTCGCACGAGCAAGGGCCGGCCCGAGTTCGCCCTGAACCGAAACTTCTCCTCGCCGTCGGCGAGGACGACCAGATACTTACCGTCGAACGTCATCGACACTCTGCGATGGTTCGCCGCGCGATCCGGACCGCTGTCCTTGTCCTTCTCTTTGTCTTTGCCTTTCGGCTCGCGTTGCACGGTCCGCTCGCCGCTCTGCGTTTGCTGGACCACGTGAGCGAGCTCGTGCGCGAGCAGGCGCTGACCATCGGGCCGCGCGACTTCGCCCGCGCCGAGCGTGATGTCCTTGCCCTCTGTAAACGCGCGCGCGTCTCGAGCGCGTGCCGCATCGTGCGCGGCCGGGCCGTCGTGGACACGCACGCCCGAGAGATCGACACCGTAGCGCTCCGAGAACGCTCCGCGCAGATCGCTCGGCGAGTCGCGCAGCACCTGATCGGCCATGTCATCCGCTTCGCTCTCGGCGCTCGAACTCTTGAGGTTGCGCTGGACGTCGAGGTTGCTGACGCCGTCGAACCGCTCGCTTCTCGCTTGCTGCGGAGTGGGCGGCGACGCGCCTTCTCGCCGCCGCCTGGTGCCCGGATCTTTGGATGCCCGATCGAAGCCCATGCGCCCCACCCTTCGCAGTCGATTGTAGCTGATGATAACTTCGCCGTGATGGGTGTGTGGTACCGGCTGGTGTTGGGTGTTCTGGCGACGTGGCGGATCACCCATCTGCTCCACGCGGAGGATGGCCCGTGGAAGCTGCTGCTGCGGTTCCGCACCGCGGTACGCGCGAGCCTCGGCACGTTGTTCGATTGCTTCTACTGCCTGAGCTTGTGGATCGCCGCGCCACTCGCATATCTTTTAGGCGTGAGTTGGGAGGAGCGGTTGTGGTTACTCCCGGCCCTGTCGGCTGCAGCGATCTTGCTCGAGCGGACGACGACGCCACCGATGCCCGAGTTCATCGAAGATCCGGAGGACCCCAATGGGATGTTGTGGAAGAAAGAGCACGATGACGGCGACCGCGGCCCCGGCGAAGACGACGCCACGCCCTAACGCGTCGCCGTATCCGTCGTTCCAGTACATCGGTGGCAGTGGGCTCACCGTGCAAGGCCCCGCGAGCAAGCGGCTCTATCGGTTCGCGTCGCCCGGCGCGATCGTCTCCGTCGACGCGCGCGATGCTGCGTCGCTCTCGCGCATGCCGCAACTGCGGCGCGTCTGACTGGAACGCCTCACTCGCCCTTGTAGAGAGACATGAAGAAAGCCTCGGCACTTGCGGCCACGGGCTCGATGTTCCGATCGAGGAACGCGTCGTGGATCCAGAACGCGATCGCCCCGCTCGCGAGATCGACGCAGAGATAGTTGCCGCCGCCGTCCTCGACGATCGGCACGAGCGAGTCAGGCATCGAGTTGCGTGTGTCGTCGAAAGCGGCTGTGAGCTCGGCGCCCGAGAGAAACGCGCCGAACAGCCGTCCGCGATCTGTCGGCGTGTCGTAGAGCGCGCCCTCCGCGAACTGGAAGCCGCCGAAACGCACGAACAGCCAGCGAACGACATCCGGGAAGCGTCCACCGGCCGCAGCCTCGAGCGGCTGCCAGACCTCGAGCGTGATCGGCTCGAAGCTGTCACCGACCGACGCGATACCGAGGCTCCGCAGGTGCTCTTCGAGTGCATCGAATGACATGTTCGTGGTCTCACAGCAGCGGTAGGTAATGCGTTTGGCAGGTGACCGGCAGGTTGGCCGTCAAAACACCATCTCCGTTCCCGCCGCGCGCGCCGCGTCTGCCTTCGCGGTGATCCTGTGATGCTTGTACCGATACGACCCTGGCGCAACACGCCGCACCCACTGCATCACGTTCCGGCCCCATCGCGTTGAAACCGAGACACCGCCTGGGAAAGTGGGGCACTCGCAGACGAACAGTCTTGTCATGTCCGCTCTATTGGCCCGCCCCACCCGAAGTTGCTTACGGCGTCTGAAGGTAGCTGTCGATCTCGCACTCGGGCAGCGCGGCTTGAAGCCGTTCCACCTCCGCTTCCGACAAGTGGTTATGCCCGATGTCGAGCCATCGCAACGACTTCGGTAGGTCCGCAGGGTCGATCGATCGTAGGTGGTTCTTGCGCAGGTCGAGGTGAATGAGCGAGCGGCACGCGCGAAGCTCCGGTGGAATCCGAAGCAGCGAATTCTCGGATAGCGTCAGGTATTCGAGACGCGGCAACGCCGACAGATCGATCCCGAGCTCGTGGGTCAGGCGATTGCCACGCATCGAGAGCAGTCGGAGTTGCGGGTAGTTGGCGATCCGCGCGCGCTCCTCCCAAATTGGCGACTCGTAGTTTTGATCAAACATGATCATTTCGACCCGTCGGTCGGGTACGTCCACAGGCAGATCTAGTACCCACACCGGCCAGTCAGCGTCGCTAGACATCCATCCAACCGCGTCTTTGAACCGGTCGAACTCCGCACGCCCCTTCGCGCGCTCAGCGGCGATCGCATCGCGCAACACCAACAGATCCGAAGTCTCGGGAAGCGCGACCTGGTCGGCGACGAACTGCTTGGCCACAGCCTTGGTGTATTCAGGAGTCCACGCGTCTTCGATTCGTGCCCAGCGACGAACCTCGCGCCGTGCGACGAGCGCGCCGTCAGTCACATACACGGCGTCGCCATCAGTCGCGATGCCGCAGCCACCCATGGTCCACCCACCACTCTCGATGGAGAGGACGCGCCCATCTGTTCGATCGAAGATGGCGACCGCATCGCCGTCGCCGACATAGATCCCACTAGCGATCACGAGATCGTTCCAGAATGTGATCGTCGGATATCCGTCCGTGAACGGGCCCGCTTTCCACTGCAGAACCCCGTCGGGCGTGTATGCACGGATCCAAAATCCGTCACTGTCGAGATGACCGCACGCGATGCCTCGCGGATCGGACGCGACGTAGTCGGTCTTCCCTCCCGGCTGCTCCCACGCGAGAACGCCGAGCTTGTACGCCCGCACGAGTCCCTCCCCGTCTGCGAACAACCAATCGCCGGTCGCCGCAAGCGCCTTGATGTCGGCGGTCGCGATCACGCGATCGCCGTTCGCGTCGAGCATCCGCACGCATGCGGCTCCCTTGCCTGGATCTACCCACGCCCAGCCGTTGTCGGTCGCGATCGCAACAGCCCGCACCCAGCCGGTGACCGATCGAATGATCGAGCCGTCCGCGGCAGACATCTCCCACACACGCTTGTCGTTCATCGCATCACGGCGAGCGCCTGCGAGCAGGAATCGATCGTCGGCACCGACGAGGCCGTTCGGGCACAGGTTCCAGCGGCCCGGCAACTCCCAAAGAAGGCGGCCATCATCGTCGAACCGCTCGACTCGCATCCCGTCCAACTCCGAGGTCGCCGCGATGCAGCCGCCGGCGACGGCCACAACTCGCTCGATCGTGCGCCCGCGCTCGACCGACCACGCCTCTTTTCCATCGACCCGCGCGAATGCGCGCAGCATCGTCCCCACAGTGACGAGGACGTTGGGCCCGGACCACACGGGGTTCTGATGGGGAAACGTCGCGAGGGGCACCTGCCAGCGCACAGGAAACGTGAAGGCCGTCATAGAGCCTCGTAATCGATCTGACCGGGAGTCGCGGCCTTGTTCCCATGGATCGTCGCCATGCCTGTTCGCCAATTACCCGCAGGAACCGCATTCTGCAAGGTGTTTGGCTCGAGAGCCGTTCCTGGGAGCGCCGAGTCGTCGGGCAGCTTGAGGTTATTGAATACCTCGTGCACTCCATCGTGGGGCTTAGACCCGAGCCCGACGAGGAGGTCGTGCGAGCCTGCCAAGTACAGTGGATCGCCGTGGTGAACCTCTCCGCCGGCCGGAACCTTTCCACCACCCTCGGCGAACTTGTCTGCGTAATCAAACCGACGAAGTGGTGACGTACCGCGCACGACCTGCAGCTCGCGCGGATTCGCGATCAATCCGTCGATCAACTTCGTTGCTTCGGCGCGCGAGACCTTCTTGGCGACCAGGGCCTTGATCACCTGCTCGCGTCCGCCGTTCGCCTCGATCACTTTCGCCCAGGTCGTCTTTAGATCGTAGATGCCCTCGAGCAGCACGACCTGCCCATGTTGCTTCTCCGCGATCTTGCGTGCCGCCGAGAGCGCCTTGGCCTGGCTCTTGTTGAGCGAATCCTCCATTCGCGTCTGCGCCTGCGACTCGGTCTCGTGCGTGCCTTCGCGCACGACATCACCAGCTCCGACCTCCAGCTCGATCAGACCTTGGTTCAGATTGCCCATGCGGCGAATGCGAGGACGCGCGACGCCGCCAACCTCGACTGCATCCACCGTGTAACCAAGAGCCTTGAGTCGATCTTTCACGTCGTTGACGTTGCGGCCGATCACGCGGCTGCGATCGAGCTGGGCGCGGTTGCTGATCTCGACGAGCTTGCCTTCATTGTAGACCGCGCGGATCTCCCTCCCGCCGCGCTCGGCGATCTCCTCGAGATCCCAGACGCCCTCCGCGGTCAGATACCAACGCGTCCCCTTCGGCGGTGTTGGGTAACCCGGCGGCGCGTCCTTCTTCCAGACCTCTGCTGTCCGCGGGCCCTTGTCCGCCTGCGGATGAGCCAGAGCTTCCGTCGCCTTCCGATACTCCTTCTCGAGGTTGGACTCGATGACGTCGAGCTCGTGCGTCGCGGCTTTCTTCGCTGCCGCGCTTGCTCCCGGCTCGCACAGCACCTTGAGTCGTAGCCGAGAGGACTCCTCGAGCTTCCAGATCTCGAGCTCGACCTCGACGGGCACGCGTACTTTCTTGATGCCAGCGGCGGCCTGGATCCTTCGCCAGATCTGACGCAGCTTGCCTTGCAAGCCTGTCGAGCCGTAGCGCTCGATCGCGCGTTGCGCGGCCGCTTCGTGGATGGCGACATCCGCATCGGTCGCGAGCCGACCCTTGCGCGACACCCGCGCGCTCGACACCAGACCGTCTTTATCGATCTGGAGATCGATCGCGACGGAGTGCTCGCCGATATTGGTATCGATGACAGGTGGCTCTTTCGGCATCGCGTTCTTGCCGACGACGTTGAGCGATCCGTCAGAACCGACCTCGACCGGCGGACGCCCGCCACCGGCGATCTCCTTCATCCCGCTACGGATCGAGACGAACGACAGCGTTCCCATCGCGAGACCCATCGCGACGAGCTTCGCGATCTGCCAATCCCGGTCCTTCGATTCCGGCAGCGCCGCGAGCGCCTGGATCTGCACGATGAAGTCGTGCGTCATGACAGCGGCCTGAGCGGCATCGAGCCCGACGCGCGCGATGTTGAGCCCCTTCGAAAGCGGCACCCACATCCGACCGCCGACCGTCGAGAGCTCGCCGATCGCTCCGGGCGCGCGCGCGATCTCGCCGGCTCCCATCGCCAGCGTTCCGACGATGTCGACCGCGATCCTGAGATACGCGTGAGCGCGATCGGAATCGGTCGCAATGCCCTGCTGCTCGAGCTCGCCGAGGTTCGCTGCCGCGCCGGCGGCATCGAAGAGACCACTGACTGCAAGTGCCCCGAGCCCCCATGCAGCCTGGCCACCGGTCAGCAAGATGACGCCGAGGATCGCGAGGCCGAGTCCGAAATCGCTTAGCCAATCTCCGAGGCTCCGCGAGGCGGTGGTCTCTTGCGTGCCGGGCAGACCGTTGGGGAGCGTGTAGTAGAGCATTCCCTCCGGCATGTGCAGCTTGCTGTCGAGCTGGCCGAACAGGTTCTTCATCGCGCCGGGCGGGAAGTCGCGCGCCGATTGCGGTACGTCGCGCATCAGATCGCCGGGTGCGTTCGCGGCGAACGCTTCGTACTCGGTCTGGACGTCGCCGCCTTGCGTGTTCGTGAAGATCTGGTTCGTGGTGAGATCTTTGAGCGTCCAGATCCCTTTGTTCTTGTACAGGAACAGGTACCAGGAGTAGCCGGGAGCCGGCCCCGACGTGGTCGTTCCGGGGGGCGGGTTCTTGGGATAGAACACCGCGGGGATACGCCACACCTGCTTGCCCTGCTGCTCGACCATCAGGTCCTGAACGCGGTCGCGCAGGCTCGTCGCGTAGGTGAGCTGGTCGAGCTCGGCGGAGCCCTTCGGTAAGATCGATGCGAGCAGACTCTCGAGCTGCACCTTGCTGGTGATGTCGAAGTCGCCAAGTGCGCGCCGCCAGTCCGCCGCGTTTGCAGCGAGCAGCAGCGCACGCTCGCGCTCCATCACCGTCGGCGACTCTGGCCGTGCAGGCTCGACATGCTCCGGCTGCGGTCCATTCGGCGTGTGACAGTTTCCCGGGCACGCGGGCGCCTTGTGCGCGAAGGCCGCGTGCGTCTCGTTGATCTGGTTCGCGAGCTGCGTGGCCTCCGCTTCTCGTTTCTGAAGCACGTCGATGAGCGCCCAGTAGAACGCGTCGATCGCAGAGCGCGCCGACGTCGCAGCATCAGCGTCCACGGTGGGAACGGGAACCGCAGGCGCACCGGTGGCCGGTGGCTTCACTGGCGCCGGAGCCGCGGGGTCAGACGAGATCGCGCTCGGACGACTACGCGCGAGCTCCGGGTTAGCGCTGCGCAGCGCCTCTGCCGAAAGCACCGCTCGTTGCCAGAGCTCTTGCAGGTCCGGCGGAATCGAACCTTTCTTCGCCGCGGCGGCGAGCGCCTGTGACTTCGCGGTCAGGACCTGAAGATCGATCTGATCGACCGTGTCGTTAGCCGTCTGGCCCTCGCGCGAGACCGCGCTGCGCGCTGTGCCCTCCTCGGGCGGTGTCCACGTCGGCGGCGGTGGCTGCGGTTCGCGTTTATAGGTGACGCCGTGGATGTTGGTGTGACAGACCGACGAGTCGAACTGCGGCGTCTTGAACGGATCGTGGCTCGGTTGGTCGAGCTTCGGGAAGCCGAACGAGCTCGTCGGCAGATGCGTGAAGGAGCTCCCGCCGAGCGCTCCGAACGCGGGCGTTCCGGAGGTGCCGAACGCGGTCGCCCCTGGTGCAGCGGTCGTCGTCGTCGTCGCTGGCGGCGCCGTCGGTGTGGTTGCTTGCGTTCCGCCCTGCATCTTCAACCACTCCGTCAACATCGTGCGCTGCTCGGCACTCACATCGGGAAGGCCGAACTTGTTCTGCGATTTCGGAACCGGCAACGACGGATCCCATTTCGGACCAGAGTCCCCAGCCTCCGCTGCGATCCACTTCCGGAGCATGTCTTCCTGCTCGGGCGAGACGCGCATCGGATCCGGATAGAAGTGGACCTGGCCGCCAGCAGGCGCGCCGATCGACGGGATCCGAGCGCGCGCCCCCTGCTGTGCGACGAGCGCTGCGGCCGAATCGGCCTCCCGCTCGGCGGCGCTCTCGCGCGGTGCGAGCAGTCCAGCGCCGGCACCGCCACGCTCGTGTTGGAGAGCGTGCGCCACCTCGTGAGCAACGACACTCGGAGAGGGCGAGCTCTCGCGAAATACGACCCGATCCTTCAGGGCGAGCGCACGAGCACCGAGCGGACCGAGATCCGACGCACCGGTGCGGGCGCGGAGATGATCGAGCGAGCGCCCGAACGTGCGCTCCATCGCGTCCTGATGGGGAAGCGAACCACGGCCCTGCTGTCGCTGGTTATCGAGGGGCGCACCGGGAAATCCGGCAACGGTTCCGCCCTCGCGAAGGTGTTGCACGATCGCCTGGTTCGAGATGCCTCCACCGTCGCGCGCCGGGGGGCGCGTCGCGGTACGAGTTTCCGCGCGAGCTGCAGGCTCTGCGCGGGTGGTATCTCGCGAACCGTCTTTCATCCGTCGCTGTAACCGCGCGCGGCGGTCTCGTAGAACAGCGCCAAGGGGTGCGCGAGCATCGCGTCGTACGACTCGAACATGCGACGGACCCGGAGAAACGGTTGCCAGGCGCGATCGCCGACGATCACGGCGGTCTCGTCGGGGTTCTTACGCGGAACCCAACGACCATCGAGCTTGTTGACCATCACCGTTCCGACGTACGCACCGATCGCCGGCACGAGCAGATCGATCGCTTGACTCGGCGGGTCGTCATGCCAGTAGTCGCGCATCAACAAGTATTCGTCGATGTGACGGAACGAATCGGCGGTCTCGCGAGTGAGCCCTTCGATGTCGCCATGAAACCCCGCAATGAAGTCTTCGGCATCGTCGGAATAGCGATCAGCCTCTGCCTCCGGATCATCAACGTCGGATGCGAGGACTTCCGCGGCCGGCCGCCATTCGGATGGTTCGGCGATCACACGCACTGGTGAAGGGGCCGGCGTGGTCGCGAGCTTCGCCGTCCGCTCGAGGAGCGTCGCGCGCAGTTGCTCGGCATCCACTCCGTCTCGCAAGTGCGCCGTGGCACGCGCTTGTGCTTCGCGAGCGGCGGGCGAGAGTGCGTCCGCCGGATCTCGCGTCGTCACGACGAGCGCGCTGCCGTTCTTGTACATCTCCACGCGATACGCCGGCGTCGAGGCCACACGTTCGGCACCGATCTTCTTAACCAGTCCGGCGCCGAGGATCGTGAGCCAGTACGCCTGGTGGAACTGCTGCGGCGCGGACGCGCTCGTCCAGTTTGGATCCTTCGCGAGCTTCACATCAGCTTCGAGGTGCGAACGTCCGAACAGCGGAGCTGACGCCCGGCACAGCGCATCGGCGAGTTCGATGATCTGATCGCCTCGTCCGCGAACCAGACTCTGGGGTATATCGACGAACAAGTACGAGCCCGGATCGCGACCCTTGCCGTAAGCGCCGAGAACGCTGCGGACGCCGAGCTCGTTAGCGAGCCAAATGTCTGGAGGCTTTCGCGCGCGTTCGAGCGCGGATACGACCGCATCGAGCTCGAGCGGCGCTTCCGGCTCGTTCGGCCCGTTGAAACGCGTCGGAGCGAGATCGCCGCCTCGGCTCCGCAAGACGTCCACGAACGCCCGCGCCTTGTCTGCGCTCGCGAGCACGTTCGCCCGAAACACGATTCGTAGCTCGAAGTTCGGTTCGCTCATGGGGGTGCTGGTCGCAATAGGAACCGTACCTGGAACCTCTTGCCCTTTCGGCCCTCGACTCCGTATTTCTCTCCCGCGTCTTCGACGCTGCGCACGAACTCGTCGGGGATAAGTGCGGCGCTGTATTTCCACACGACGTTGACCCGCGTGACGTAGAGCTTCTTGTCGTAGAGCGGATGCTTGGTCCCTCTCGACGGCCCCTTTCGACCCTCTGAGGTCGACGGATACTCGCGTCGGAAATTGACCTCGTATCCGTACTTGTCGGCCGCCTCGTCCACATCTTCCGCCATACGCGCGCGGATCCAGTCCTCGACCTGAGACTTGGTTCGGCCGACCTTGGCCGTGGTGACGTTGTGAACCTTCGCGCTGTACACCTCGATCTGTTCGTTCTGAGGATCGGAAACGACGACGTCCGCGAAGAATGGGCCCTTCTTGACGCCTCGGCGTGTAGGGCTGAGGCCGACGTCGATCTCGACGTTCTCCGGCTTCGGTGCGTCGTCGCCGCCCAAGAGCATGTTTCTTAGCTCGGGCTGGAACGCCTTCTGGTCTCGCGCCCTTCCAAGCTTGTCCTGGCCCTCGACGTACGCCTCCCACGTCTGCGGGCCCTTGCGCGACGACGTCTTCTTCTTTGCAAAGTCGCGCTCGAACTCGCCGAGGCGATCTGGCAGGTACGTGCCGACGTATTGAGTCCACTGCTTGAGCTCTACGCCTTCGGGTGGCGGATCGTCAGCCTTTGGAACTACTGCGCGCACCGCTTCGAGATCCGCCTTCGACTTGATCACGTAGCGGCCGTTCTCGATCTTCACAGTGCTGGTGGGCGGCACCCCAGGTTCCGCGAGGCCGGACTTCTTGTACTGACTGCCGAGCGTCGTGAGCCGATCCGCAATCTCGGGTAGCGGGTCAGATGCCTGGCGGGTCTCCGAGTGCTCCTCGTTGAGCCTGTGCTCGGCCGTCCTCGTATCGCTCTCGATGCTGCGGATCTCGCCCTGCTCTTCTGCGATCTCTTGTGCGGCGTCACCCGACTGCGCCTCCTTCTGCGCCTGCAGTAGCTGATCATCTGCATCGAGCTTGTCGCGCAGATTGCCCGGGCCACCGCTCGCCATCTTGATCACCGCTTCGGGCTCGTGGGCGATCCAGAGCGTGTGGCCAGTGCCGTTCATCGTGAACACGTGCGATGCAAACGTTGGCGTGTCCGGCGTCGGTGCCGCCTTGTTCGTCGGATCCTGCTCGAGCTCGGTATCGTGCTCGCCGGTATTCTTGGCGCCGTCCTTGTTCGCGAGGTCGGAGATCTCGCTCGTGAATTTCGAATCGTCGAAGTCGGCGGACGCGAGCGAGAGATCGATCGGCGCGTGTGAACCGATCACGTGTGAGATGGCTGCTGTCATGCCGAGGCTGCCGATCCGCCACTCGTAGCTGCCCAGATTGACGGTCCACACGCGGCGACCCGCGACCTCGATGAAGATCTCTCCGGACAGTCCGAAATCGAGCGCGCCCGCCGCGTCGAGGGTGCCGCTGATCCGGTAGTCGGCCGAGTCGGGCCCGCTCGCGCTCGCGATGCGCTCGAACTTCGGCGCGATCTCCGCGTACGCCTTCACGGTCGCTGTTCCCGTGCCCTTGATTCCGAGCTTGCCAGCGCTGACGTTGAGGTAGGGCACACCCAGCTTCACCGCGAGCGCGCCCTCGAGCTCCGCCTTGACCTGTGCCCACGCGCTGAGGTTGACCTTGCCGGTCGCGCTCGTTTCGAACACGCTGCCGGGGCGCGTAGAGAACGTGCCTGTAGCCTCGAGATCGTAGACGAGCCCGGGCCCGACGCGGCCTTGCGCCCAGATATCCGCGCTCGCGATTCCATCGACCGAGGCGACCTTAATCAGCGGGATTGCGGACCACAGCGTGACGCTGCCGTCGAGATGCGCGATGTCGACGCGCTTGCTCAGGGCCTCCTTGTCCGTGAGGAACCTGAATTCCTTCGTCGGCCGCAACACGCCAAACGAGGTGATGTAGCCCTCGGGGTCCACGACTGCCGACACGGTGCCGGTCAGCCATTCGTTCAGCGCGAAGTCGACGGTGCCCCAGCCGACGACCACGTAGCCAGGCGCAGTTGCCGCGCCGGTCGAGACCCCAGGCGCATTGGCACTGCCCGGTAGACGCTGCACCACGTGCATCCACGCAACCGCGCGCGGTGCGAGCATCACAGTCACGCTGCCGTTGACCCGCTTCGACGAGTAGCGTGCCGAGCCGGTCAACGTCAGCTCGCCGCCGGCGTAGTTGCCCTTGATGCTGCCGGAGAACTTGCCGCCGAACAGATCCGTGGGCGCGAGCGTGAGCGCGTAATTGCCCGAACCCGAGATGCGCTCCGCGACCTTGCGCAGCGGCATCTTCCCGGGCGCGATGCCGTCACCCTCGATCTTCGCTTCCGCCGTGAACGACTCGGCGGCGTCGTGGACCTCGAACGTGCCCGTTCCGCCGAGCGAGTCAGGCCCGTCGAACTGAGTGCCACCCTGGACCGTCGTGTCCTGAAGCTTGAAGTCGAAATTGGACAGCACGAAGTCGAGCCGGCCGTCGTCGAGCTTGTTCATGCCGGTGTGCGGGACGATCTTCGTGATCCCGCCGAACCCCAGCAGCTTTTCCCACGCGAAGCCGGCCACCCAGGCCGCGCCACCACCTCCGCTCGGGATGAACGACACGCGGCCGGTGACCTTGCTGGTGCTCCCATCGATGTAAACGCGGAGCTTTGGTGAATAGCTCGCGCCGGCTCCCGGAAACGACGGATGGTGCAGCTCTAGGAACTGGTCACCATCAACGGTCTCGTAGTTCATCGCCGGTGGCGCCGTCGACCCGGCGGGCATCATCGTCGGCAGCGGCACCGCGCGCACCTTGAGGACACCGCTCGCGAGTGATCCGAATTTCGCGTGAACGAACCATTCCGGCGGCTGCTGGCACCACAGCGCCGCGTCGATCCAGCGCGACGGCCGGAAGTAGGGCTGACCCTGGAGCTCGACCACTTCGGTCTGCAGAGCGGCAAGCGCCCGCTGATCGCAGTTGTTGTTCGGCGGCTGCGGCTGCTTCGGAAACGCCGGCATCCCGGGATGCTGGGTGTGTGCCCACTGCATCTGCACGCCGGTCGATGCGGGGCCTCCGCTTACCGCCGCCGATGCATCGAGCAGTTGCTCTGCAGACCGTCCTGCGACGACCGCATCGGCGACCTCGTCGGCTGCACGCTCGTGCCTGTCGCCCGGCGTTCCAACGTCGCGATCGAGCTTGAGCCCGGCGCGCTGCTGCACGACGTGCGCCGCCTCGTGCGCGGCGAGATGAACGTCGGGTTGTTCGCGAAACGCCACCCGGTCGCCGACGGTGTATCCCACTGCTCCGAGCTGATTCGCAGCTCGGCCAGCATCGCCTCCGACTGCGGCGCGCGCATGCGATACGTCGTGGCGACCGAACGACGACTGAATTCGATCGAGATGCGGCAACTGAGAGCTCGCACTCGAAACACCGGCGACCGCGGTCGGTACCGTCGAGGGATCGCGAGGTGTGCGAGAACCCGAGGCGCAGTCGCGACACTTCGCCTGAACGCCGACCCGGCGCGAGATCCCTTCGCAGTCCGCGCACTTCGTTTGCACGCGCGAGCGGCCGAGCTCTTGCTGATTCCCGAGCGGCATCCCCGTGAATGCTGCGCCTGGGGAACCGTCCTGGAAGTGGCGAGCGACCGCGAGATTGCCGATACCGGCGTGAGAGGACGTGGAGTCGCGACCCGACGGCGAACGCGGCGCGGTTCGCGCTGGCTCGGCGCGCGCACTCGTTCGTCCGACATCAGTCATCGGCACTCCGGGGTCGCCCGACGCCGTTGGGGCCCGATGAAGGTCGGAAGTGATGCTTGAAGTCGCTCGCCGTCGGCGGGCGACCTTGCTTGATCATCTGCCGCGAGATCGCACCGATCAGGTCGCCCATCCCGAGCGGCCGATCTTGTCCAGCGGCGACGAACGCGGCGTCGAGCGCGACGGTCTTGATATCGCCACCTGCCAGATCGAACTGGCGCGCGAGGAACGCGAAGTCGACATCGGCGTCGACCGGCACTTCGCGCGGCAGGATCGTCTGCCACAGCCGCTCGCGCAGCGGCGCATCGGGGCGCGGGAACTCGACGACGTAGTGCATCCTGCGCGAGAACGCCTGGTCCATGTTCTTCGCGAGGTTGCTCGCGAGGATGATCACGCCGTCGTGCTCCTCCATCTTCTGGAGCAGGTACGCGACCTCGATGTTCGCGTAGCGATCGTGCGCGTCCTTGACCTCGGAGCGGCGGCCGAGCATCGCGTCGGCTTCGTCGAAGAACAGGATCACGTTCGCGCGGCGCGCCGCTTCGAAGATCCGGTGGAGGTTCTTCTCGGTCTCGCCGATGTACTTCGAGACGACGCTCGCGAGCTCGATGCGGTAGAGGTCGAGCCCGATCTCGCGCGCGATCACGGCGGCGCTCATCGTCTTGCCGGTGCCCGACGAACCGGCGAACAACGCCATCAGGCCGCTACCGCCGCGCCGGCCGAAGCCCCAGTCGCCGAACACCTTCGCGCGCGCGGCAACCGCGGACCGCACATCGTGGAGGCGTTGCAGAACCGCGGCCGGCAGCACGAGGTCGGTCCAGCCGTGGCGCGGCGGCACGAGCTGCGCGAGGTGGCCGAGATCGCCGCTCGATTGGCCGCGCGCGGCGCGGAAGAGCCGGCCGCGATCTTCGACGCCATTGCTCGGCGTGAACGCGAGCGTGCGTGCGGCGTGCTCGATCTGCGCGGGTCCGAGCCGGAAGTATTCGGCGACCTCGGCGACGGCGGGTGCGGCGAGCTCGATCGCGCTGGCCGCCAGCGCGCGCTGCCACAGCTCGCGGCGTTCGCGGACGTCCGGATCGGCGAGCTCGAGCGTCACGACGGGCTCGTCGCGAAGCAACGGGCGCCAGTCGGTCGCGGCAGTCGCCGTGACGATCAACGGGACGTGTGCGCGCGCGAGCTCCTGGATCACGGGTACGAGCGCGCGCCGGGTCTCGGCGGGCCACTCTTCGAGATCGAGGTAGACGCTATCGCCGCGGAGCTGCGCGCAGAGCGCGAGCGATGTCGCGGCGCGCGCATCGGGTGTCCAGCCACCGAATACGCGCAACAGGCCACCGCCGGCGAGCGCGAACGCCGCGGCCTCGGGCGCGTGTGCGGCATCCGCGACGAGGATCACGACGGGACGATGCTCGACGGACGCGAGCGCATGGCCGACCTCCGCGAGTGCGACGCCGACCGCCGGCGTCACGGGGACGTGTGCGACGCGGCGCTCCGCGGCTGGCACGACGCAGGCCGCGAGCCGGTTGTCGAATGCCGGCAGGCCGAGCAACGCGGACGCCAGTGCCGGCGTGACGACGAGCTCGCGCGCGAGCTCCGGGCGATGCTCGCCGTGCGTGTCGAGCACCTCGAGCAGGCCATCGCGCAACAGGCGCGACGACGCCGCGAGCTGTCCGCGTGCCTGCGGTGTGCGGCCGCACAGGCGCAGGATCAGATCGATCGTCGCGTGGCGGCGCGCGGCGGCGTTGTTGAGGTAGCCGTAGAGCGCCTCGTACTTGAGGTTCAGCTCGGGGGCGAGCGCGATGAAGATCGCGTCGCGCTCGAACCGCGTGAGCTGGAGGCGCCGCGCGATCTCGACGAGGCGTGACGACGCGAGCCGGGCCTCGAGCTCGTCGGCCGCACGCGTGAGCTCGCCGACGTCGGGCGTTCCCGGCGGTCGCGCCTGCGCGATCAGCGCGTCGACCTGTTCGTCGCTGATGTAGACGCCGCGCAGCTCGTCGAGCGAGAGCTGATAGCCCGCGCGCAGCCGCAGGATCTCGCGGTGGAGCAGCAGGTCGAGGCGCTCGAGCTCGCCGGCGAACGGGCTCGTCATGCCGGGTAGAGCTCCAGCGTGCGGCCATCGCCGATCGCCAAGCGACCGCGCAGTGCGCCGGTGAGACCGAACAGCGCCGCGAGCCGCGGCCGGCCGACGCGACAGAGGAACGCGTCCGCGCTGTCGACGATCGTCGCGTCGAACTCGAGAAAGCCGTTGTAGAGGAACTGCGGCGAGGACTCCGAGAACCCGGGCAACCGGCGCGCGAACGCGCGAAGCACGTGTTGCGCGGCAAGCGCGAGCGCGATCTCGGCGGAAGACCCGAGGTCCGGATCGAGCCACGCGAGCATGTTCGCTGCGACGCGACCGGTAGCAACGCCGATGCTCGCCGCGAGCTCGAGCCCGTCGACATCGATCGCCGGTGAGCCGCGCAGCACGCGGCGGAGATCCGGACCAAGCCGCGCGAGTGCGAGCCATTCGCCGCCGGGCTCCACGGCGATCACGAGCGCGGGCTGGTCGTGACGCGTGGCGATCGCCAACAACCTCTGTGCGGTGCGTCCTCCGCGCTGCCACATCGCGGCCGCGAGGCGCTCGGCGTTCGGCAGCCACGCGTCGAGATCTGCGTCGAGCTCCACGCCGCACAGCCGCTTCCACAGCGGATCGGTGAGCACCTCGTGGCGATGCTCGGCTCCCGCAGCGCGCGACAGCACCGCGAGCCGCGCGAGGCCGGCGTCGGCGCCGAACAGCTCGTCGAGCGGGAGCTCCGCGATCCGCGGCAGCAGCAAGAGGAGTCCGCCGAGCCGCGTGTACCAGCTCGCCGGCGCGACGAGGCTGTCCGTCGCGGTCTCGCCGAGAGGCGCGAGCAGCGCATCGCGGGTCGAAGGAGCGAGTGCGAGCAGTGCGGCCGGCGACGGCGCACCGATCTCGTCGAACGCCGGCGCAGCGGATGACGCCGCGGCATCGCGGCTGCGCGCGACGGCGGCGATCGCGACCGCGAGCTCGACCGCGGTCCGCACGTGAACATCGAGAAGCGTGCGCGAAGCGAGTGCGCGCGCGACGAGCACGAGCCCCGCCTGCCACGCCGACGGCAGCGTCGCTGCGATCGCGAGCCACGCTGGCACGAGTGGAGCAAGCACGCGCGCCACGGACTCGAGCTCGTCGCCGCCCGCGCTCGTCGCGAGTACGGCCTCGCAGACGCGACGCGCTTCGCGTGGCCCGAGCGTCGTCAGCACGGCGGTGAGCTCGAGAGGCGCGAGCGTCGCGAGGGCCGCCATGCCGTGCACTGGCTCTTCGATCAGCGCCGAGCGCAGCTGTGCAGCCGCCGATAGCGAGGCGAACCCGCGCCAGCGCTTGTAGTACCAGACCTGCGCCGCGTGTCCCGATGCCGTGTCGACGAGAAACCGCGCGAGGTAGTGAGCCTGGTCGGGAAACCGCACCATGCTCGTGCGCGCTTCGGGGCGCAGCCACGCGGCGACACCGCCGGCGATCCGCGCCGCCCACTGCGTCGCGAGCGCGTTCGGATCGAGCGAGGTGTCGAGCTCGAACGCCAGCTCGAGCTTCCGGATCAAGATCACTTCATCGCCGAGCTTGCTCAGCGGCGCGAGGAGCGCGCCGAGCGCGGTCGCGAGCTTCTCGCTCGCATCGTTCAAGCGCACGCGGACCAGGCTCGGATCGCGGTGGTCGTGCGGCACCGCGCACTCCATTGCCAGTCGACCGATGGTGACGGCGTCGCTCATCTACCGCGCGATGTAGGCGGTGAAGTTGAATGCGTAGTCGATCCCAGGATCGTCCATCTTGACGACGAAGCTCGAGGTGTCCGCGTATTCGATATAGGTATAGGGAATGCCGGAGAAGATCCCCGGTGCACCGACCAGCTGGATCATCACGATCGGCGCCGTCGCTAACGGCACGTTGAGCGTGATCGTGTAGCGGCCGACGCCCGACCACGTGCTCGTGAAGCCCTGGCCCGCCGCCGTGGTGCCGTCAGCGTTGATCGCTCCCGGCATGATCACCCAGTTCTCGTAGCCGCCGGCGACGAGAAAATGCGGGCCCGCGCCGACGCGGATGTCGCCGTTGACGTCGAGCGTGCGGAACGGAGTGTCGGTCCCGATTCCGACCGAGCCGGCCGCGGTGATCGTCATGCGCGGCGTGTTGTTCGTCTTGACCGCGAGATCGTGGTTGGTGATCGATCCGATCGACGTGCCGGATGCGTCGGAGCCGAGCACCATCCGAGGTCCGCCGGACTTGAGCAGCGAGATCTGCGCGGTCGCCGGATCGACGATGCCGAGCTTGTAGTCCGGGAACTCGGTCCCGATGCCGACGTTGCCGCTCGGCTTCACCCACAGCGTTCCGGTCGAGGTGTCGGCGCCGGTCGACAGCACGACGGAGTCGTCGGTGCTATCGGCCACGACCCAGATGCCCTTCCCAGTGACGGCAAGCGTGCCTTCATGCTTCTGGTCGGCGGTGCGAAACAGTGCCGAGACCTGACCGTCCGCCTCGACGGTGAGGGCATTTCCAGGGTCCGGGGCGAACGTTCCGATGCCGACTTGCCCGGTCGTGTTGATGCTCAGGTGGGTCTGCGGATCCTTCGTCGGATCCGAGTTCTCGACGGTCGGATCGCCGCCGGTGCGAAACCGCAAGTCACCGGCACTGGACCCGATGACACCGCCGAAGCTGCCCGCTCCCACATAGATGTTCTTGTGGTCGGCGTTGTTTTGAAGATGGATGTACGCCGGGCCCGTCGTCTCGATGTCGAGCAGCTGATCGGGCGCGTCCGTCCCGATGCCGACCTTCGCGTCGTCTTGTACCGTGAGCAGTGGCGCGAGCGTCTTGAACTGAACGGTCTCGCAAGGCGTGGACTGCGCCGCATCCGACGCGGCCTGGATCAGCAGGCGGTTGTGATAGTTGTTCGCGTTCGTGGCCGCTTTGCCGATCGCGACTTGCAGGTCGGCATAGCCCTTCCCCGCGAGGAGGCGATCTTGTCGCTGCATGAATAGCGGGACGCTGACCTGGCCATTGCCGGTGTCGAAGTAGCTCGTCCCCGACTGATCGCGGAGCTCGAACCGGCCGGGGGACAAGAGGCGCGTGTCGTCGGTCAGGCGGACCTTGCCCTCGACCCAGACCATCTCGTTCGCGACCGGTCCGTCGGCGCAGTTCGTGAATGCGTTGTCGTACGCGCTTCCAGTCAGGTCTGCAGCGGTGCACGCGTCGTTGATCGCTTTTTCATCGCCGACGACATCGGTCGTTCGCCGGCGCAGCCGGAGCAAGCCATCGGCGGCGTAGACGCTCTCGGCGACGAGACCGGCGTAGCGACGCACGCGACGCGAGTGAATCACCTTGGCGCCGGTCGGATCACCGCTGTCGGTCAGCGACACGAACTGGCCCGGCGTTCCCGCTTGCCAGCCGACCTCGCCGAGCGGGATCAGCCAGTAGCTCTTGGTATCGTCGGCAAGCGGCAGATCCTGATACGGGATCGACGCGTCGCAGATGATCTGCCCGGCGTTGTTGAACACCTGCTGTGCAGTCCGCGCGTCGTCGACCGTCTCGCCGCCGACCGAGATCCCTGCTTGCTGGTTCGCGAGCGACTTGAACCCGACCTCGTACTCGTAGCTCTCGGCGACCCGGCTGTACGCGTCGCCGCCGTTGCAACACACCTGGAAGCCCGGCCGCGTCGCGTTCGTCTGGCCCTCGTCGTAGCGCAACCAGACCTGCACGGGCCCGCTCGGCTGACCATTGAACCGATCGACGCTGAGTCGCACCGGGTTGACGACGACGATCGACCTGCCGTAACCGTCGATCGCGCAGCCCGGCAGCAGGAACATGTCGACCGCGCCGTTGCCAACGGCCTGCTCGAGCAACTGGAGCCCCGCGACGATGCCCCACGTGTGGGCACCGAGGAGGTGACGCGACGACTGGTCGCGCAGGTAGATGACGAGCTGTTCGAGATCCGAAGCGCTGAGGTATTCGCCCTCGAAGAACAGCGGTCGCTGCTCGGCGATGTCGTTCACTGGCCCCCCTGCTTCTTCGCCATCTCGCCGACCATCTTCTCGAGGACGGCGACCCGGGCTTGGAGGTCACTCGGCACGGCGCTCGCGACCAGCGGTCGCGCGATCTGGTTGAGGAGTAAGAACGGCGCCAGGTTCGCCTTCTCGACGTCGGCGAGCGGCGTCTTGCTCTGGAGACCGAGTAGCGCGGCCGGATCGATCGCCGAGTTGCCGCGCGCGAACGCGTTCATGATCAACGCGCTCATCGTCTCGTTCTCCTTCGCCATCTGCGGATCGACCTCGGGGTTGACCCGCATGTACGCGGCCTCTGTCGAGTAGCTGTTGTTCGTGTAAACGCCGGCGACGTCGTGGGTTCGAAACCCGAACTCTGCGCAGCAGATCTTCGCGACCTGATCTTGGAGCGTCTTGAAGAACGGGATCCAACCGAACCAGTACTCGAGCGTCGGCCACGTCATCACGAGCTTCCGCAGGTGAGTCCAGTTGCACACCCGCAGCACCTTGCAGTCCTTCTTGCGCACGGTGACGATCGCGAGCGGCACGCGATCGTCGGAGGTTCCACACGGTGCAGGCGGCAGCATCGCCGCGCAGAAGCAAGCGAACAAGGCTTCGACCTCGAGCTCGACGTATTGCGCGAGCGCCGCGTTGATCTTCGAGACGAAGCTCTGGTCGTCCAGCGCGGGACACTCGATGCTCTGGAGCGTCGTCACCGCGGTGCAGTTCGCCTGCGGGCCGTTCGTGAAGAACGCGATCAGCGCGGCCTTCGTGCGGCAGCACCACAGGTACCACTGGCTCCGGTTCTGATCGATCGTCTGTGGATCCGGCATCTGCGGGAGCGACGCGATGAACGGCTCGAGGCAGCAGCGGATCGCGTCGATGATCCCGCCGGAGAGTTGCTGGATCCCGTCCTTGCCAGGCACGTAGTTGGCCGTCGGTGCGGGGAACACGTCCCACGAGTAGCCCTCGCAGATCGCTGTGGCCTCGCACTCGGTCGGCGTGGAACGCGGCTTCTGCGCCGTCTTCGCGGTCATCGCGTTCGTCGGTGCCGTCGACGTCGTCTTTGCACCACAGCCGCAGCCACAAGTGCCACCGCACGAGCACGACCCGCCCTTCGCGCCACACCCACAGCTCGGCGTCGAACGCAGCGCCGTGATCGCGCGCGCCTGGGTCTCGGTGTAGCGGATCGCCAGCACCCAGTCTTCTTCGACGTCGTCGCAGTTGGTCTCGCCGAAGGCGCGCGACGACGGGACGCACGTAATGTCCTGATGCTGGCAGCGCTTGATCAGCGAGCAGATGTCGACGGGGCTGTCGTTGCACACGACGATGTCCTCGCCGCACGGATCGATCGCGTAGCCGGTCCCGACGATCACGCCGGTGCTGCACGCGTCGCAGCGCACTTGGAGACCGTTGACGACACCCCAGCCGTGGAGCTGGAGGTTGTGCATCCGGTTCTTCGCGCGGATGTACGCGTCGAGCCGGTTGAGATCCGTCTCGGTGAGGAGCTGCCCGGCGAAGAAGCGCGGGCGGCACAGGCACTCGAGCAGGCCACAGGTTTCGCACGCCGGAGCACACACCGTCGGCGTCTGCGGCGACGGCGATGGCGTGCGCATCGCGGGGGTGTAGGTCCGGGCGTAGAGGCGGGTATTGATGTTGTCGGCCATGGTCGTTGTCTCCGTCTCTCAGCCGTTGTTCGCTGCGCCGTCGACGCGCGCGTAGAACCAGCTATCGAAGTGCGAGCCCGGGATGCCGACCATCGGGTCGGCCGGGTGCACGCGAATGTCGCCGGATGGGAACTTGGCGCGGTTGAAGTCCGCGCAGATCGGGTTGTCGTGTGCGTCGAGGACGAACTCGCCGAGCAGCGTCACCTTGACCTCGGCCTCGTTCTGGAACGGCGCTTTCGAGGGCGCAATGAACGCGAGCCCGGTTGCGGGGAACGCCGAGAGCTGCGCGCCGGTGACGACCGCACCGCTGACTGTGGGCTTCACCGGGCGCACCGAGCCGTTCAACTGGCAGGAGCACACGTACAGATCGACGTTGCCGTCCTGATGCGGCACCTCGACGCGGAAGATGTTCCGGTCGTTGCGCGGATCGCCGTTGTTCGGGACGAGGTGGATCGGATGATCGAACGCGATCACGATCCCGCGCTGCGACGGCTTGCCGGGATCCGTGATCGTGACGAGCGGCGACGGTTGGCCGTGCTTCCAGCTCGTCGCGACGATCCGCGTGACGTCGGTCGACAAACCCGGGCCTGCCGGACCGGGGTCACCCTTCGCGCCGGGGTCGCCCTTCGCGCCGGGGTCGCCCTTCGCGCCGGGGTCGCCTTTCGCACCGGGGTCGCCCTTCGCACCGGGGTCGCCCTTCGCGCCCGTTGCACCCGGTGGCCCCTGCTTGCCCGGCGCGCCGCCCGTGCCGCCGTGCGCGAGCATGCACTCGATCACTTCCTGCAGCGTCTCGGTGCTCGCCAGGATCTTGCGGCCGTCGAGATCGTTGATCCGCGCGATGTTGTGGCTCGCGTCGTCGGCCGCGCTCGGCGCCGGATCCGCCGGATCGAGCAACAGGCGGCCCGGGCGATAGCCGCGGATCGTCGCGAGCACGATGCAGTCCGCGGTGCCGCAATCGGGACACGGGCGGACCTCGTGGAGCGGGGCGCCGCAGTCGGTGTCGGCGATGTCGATGATCGCGACGCCGCCATCGCTACCGTCTGCAGCGTTGCCGGCATACGGCACGTACATCCGCATGCCGCTCGCCGTGATCACGAGCTCTTCGGTCTTCGGTCCGACCGCAAACGGCGGTGGCGGCGTGACCGGGAGGTTCTGGAGCAAGCGACCGATATCGATCACCTCGATGTCATCGTCGTTCTCGTCGACGTAGACCCAGCCGCCGCCCGGTGCGCCGACCATCGCGATCGGTGGCGCGGCGAGCATCGCAGTCGCGAGCGGCGCGGTGCCGCTCGGCTGCGCGGGATCGATCACGTAGAGCTTCCCGGCCGAATCGCCGGCGGCGAGCTTGTCGGGCAGCGTGCTCTGCAACACGGCGAGCACCGACATCATCGTGCCGGTCACTTGATACGGCGTCGCGACGATCGGCGAGACCGTCAGGTCGAGCACCTGCAGCGTGCTGTTGGCCTGGGCGAGCCACGCCTTCGATCCATCCGTCGACACCACGACGCTCGTGATCGCCGCGGTCGTGACGGTCAGCTTCTCGCTCGGCGTCGCCGCAGGCGCAGCGGGCTTCCACGCGAAGACCAGTCCGGCGGGATACACCGCGACGAGCTCGCTCGTGCTCGTCATCGCCAGGAAGGGAACTGCGGTGCCGACACCCGTGAGCACGCCGGTATCCGGCGCGGTCGCGAGGTTCGACGTGTCGTAGATCCACATCTCGCCATCGCCGGTCGTCTTCGGACCGACCGCGACGAACAGCTCCTTGCCATCCGGCGAGATCGCCATCGCGAGGCCCGCGCGACCGAGCGACACGACGTTCAGGATCGCCTGGGTCGACGCATCGATCTGATAGATCGTCGTCGTCGACAGCACGTAGATCCGGCCGCCGGTTTCATCGAGTGCCACGGCGCGCGGCGCCGCGACTGCGATCGTACCCGCGCGAGTCAACGACGGCTGGCCCAAGCTGGCCGGCGGAGTCGCGGGATCGACGATGACGTCGAGCGAGTAGCTCTCGAGGATGCGGTTCGGCGCGCACTGACTGTCGTCGCACGCGCAATCGTCATAGAGGACCGGAATCTCTTCGGTCGGACACTCGCGATAGCAGATCGCGATCTGGAGGACGTGGTCCTGGCCGTCGTCGTGATCGTAGAGCGCCTTGACCGCCGGGAAGCTCTGCAGATCGATCGTGTCTTCGGCCGTGACGAGGATGTCCTCGCCGCAGCAATCGATCGCGCTGCCCGGTTCGAGCAGCATGTAGCGGGCCTGGCACGCCGGATTCGGGTGCTGCGTCACCGCGAGGCCGCACACCACACCGCTGCCGTGCAAGCGCTGGTTGTGCAGGCGCATGCGCTCGCGGAAGTAGTGCTGCTCGTCGGTGAAGTCGCGCTCCACCATGAGCTTTCCGGTGAAGTAATAGTTGCGCGTGAGCGCGGAGGCCTGACAGGTCGGGCACGTAGCAGCGTGGTGGTGCATATCGGTCCTCATCTCAATCTCTGCTTGCCGACGGCGATCGCACCGCGATCACCGCCGAGCATGGTGGCGCGCCCGAGGCGGGCTTCGCCGAGCTTGGTGTTGGCGCCGGGGTAACGCCCGACGGCCGTGTCGAAGCCGATCATCGACTGGACGCCGATGCGGAACCGCGGCTCGACGTAGACGATCTGATACGCGACGTGAGCCGGCCGCTCGGCCCGAACGAGTCGCTCGAGGCCGCGCTTCGCGGTCGGCGTGTACGCGCAAGATGCCGGCGCGAACACCGTGACCTTGTGCGCATAGACCCAGAACGGATCGCGAACCGGATCCTGCGTCGTGTTTAGCTCGGTCACACCGAGCTGCGCGTTACCGCGACAGTTCGCACCGTCGAGGCGCGAGCGATTGACGATGTTATCGCCCCACAGCTTCGCCTCCGCGCCGAGCCGGCCCGCGCCGAGGAACAGCCAGCGACGCAGCCGATAGTGCTCGAGCACGAGCTCGGGTGGCTTCCACTTCGGCGGCTTCTTCGTCGTGCACGGCCCGCAGGTGGTCTGTTTGCAATCGTCCTCGAGCGGCAGGCCGAGGTAGAGCTGGAGGTTCTTGCGCAGCCCGGGCACCGTGCCGCGGAGCGGGAACAGCTTGCCGACCATCTTCAGATAACGACGGCGGCGCGCGATCGGCCACGAGCGATCGAGCGTGACGCCGATCCAGGTCGCGAGCCACGACAGAAAGTCGCGCGTGCGATCGCTATCGTTCGCCGGCGAAGACAGCGGGTCGTAGAAGTGCGCCTGCCAGTCGACCGTCGATTCGATCCCGCGAAACGTGCGATCGAAGATCGACAGAAAGCGGTCGGTGAACTCCCCCGCGATCGGATCGCTACCGAACGTGCCCGGCAAGTAGCGGCGCAAGCTGACCCGCGGGAACACGACGCGCGCGCGACGAATCCGCGCCGTCGCGTCGCCGTGACTCGTAAAGCTGAGGCGCAGCCACAAGTAGCGCCCCGCCGGCGCTCGCAGCATGCAGTCCCACGGACTCGCCACGCCGTCGCACGGGGGACAGTCGATCCATTCGTCCGTGAGCGAGTCGATGATCGCGTCCGGAATCGGCGTCTCGGACGTGTAGACCGAGGCGACGACGCCGGCACCTTCCGGGAATTCACCGTCGAGCTCGAGGCGATCCCAGACGCACTTGTAGATGCCGCTATCGAGCGCGACGGTGATCATCGAGCCCGAGGTCTGATAGACCGGGCCGATCGTCGGATCCGGCGCCACCGGGTCGCCGTTATCGTCGAACTCGCCGCCACACAGCTTGAAGTGCCCATCCGGCAACACGACGAACGGGAGCTTCGGAAAGTGCGCCGCGACTTCATCCGCGCGCGTCTGGGTCTCGACCGGAAGGTGCGTGTCGAGCCACGTCGCCGGATCGATGATCGCGACGTCGGGTGTCCCTTCGACCTGGACGTACAGCCGGCCATCGCAGTCGACCGCGAGGTGCAGGATCGCGCCGAGCGCGTCGAGCGAGCGCAGGTAGCGCCCGGTGCCCGCGAACACGTGGACCATGCCGTTGTTGCGATCGCCGATGAAGATGTGGCCACGCGCATCCGCTGCCGCGGCGACCGGGAGCCACGGCTGCGGCAACGCCACCGGCTGTTGCCAGATCGCGCGGAGCGGAAGACCGCGCAGGCCGAACACCTGGACCCGCGCGTTTCCGGTATCGCAGATGTAAAGGTTGCCGCAAGCCGCGACCATGCCGCCCGGATCCTTGAGCTGGCGGGGCCTCGTGCCCTTGCCCGCGATGCACGGCAGCGGCGTGAACACGCAGTCGCACGGATCGAAGCGCAACAGGCGCGTCCGCTTGCGATCGAGCAACAGCAGCAAGTAGTCGGGCCCGAACGCGGCATTGTCGGGGAGCACGAGCCCGCCGAACGTGCCGTAGTCGTCGGCGAGCGGCGTCGTGCCGCCCGCGGCCGGCTGCAACACGAGCGCGTGATCGAGCGGCGAGAGCTCGAGGTTCGTGACCGCGCCACTCATGCGCCAGCCCGCGCGCCAGTCCAGCACGATCGAATACGGATCGTGTGGAGGTGCCGGAACCGGCGGGAGCAGTGCAGCGGCCTGGGTCACGTCGACGTCCCCTCGTAGTCGACCTGGATCTGATGGTCGCCGCTCACGAGCAGCTCGTCGGGATCGAGCATCAGGTCGCCGCACGGCTGCGCTTCCTGATCGTCGAGCTGCATCGTCAGGCTCGCGACGCGCTTGACGCCATCGACCAGAAGCCTCCGGATCACCTGCGAGTAGAAGATGCCGCCGCCGAACGGCCAGCCCGAGCCGGCGACGGCCGCGCTGGAATCCTCGCCGCCCTTCAGCGGATCGAAGAACTGCACGATCGTCGCCGATGCATTCTCTTGAACGGCCGCGAGGTCCGCGTCGTCCTGCGCGATCAAGTGCGCGCTGATCGTGATCGTGCGATAGCGCGGCGGCACGACGTAGAGCTCCGTCGTCAGCAAACGGCGCGGATCGAGGTACGCGCACACCGACTGCAGCGTCACGGGGTTCGGCATCGGCGCGTCACCCGGAACGTTCGGCACGACGATGACGCTGACGACACCCGGCACCTGCATCGTCGGAAAGTCCGGGTGATACAGCGGAAGCGCTTTCGCGCGCGCGACACCCGCCTCGACTGCGAGGCGCTCGAAGTCCTCCGGTGTCACCGCGCGATCGCGCGTGCGCAACATGCCCGGCGCGCGGACCATCGCATCCGCGAGCGATTCCTCGTCGGCACCACCGCCGGCGGCGAACAGGTTCGCGACCTTGTCGGCGGCGATGCCCTGCAGGCTGCCCATCAGCGACGTGAGTGCGCCACCGCCGACGTTTCCCCGCGAGCCGCCGCCGAACCGATAGCTCGTCGCGCGAACGTTCTGCGGGTTCGCGAGGTTCGCGACGGGTATCCGGCCCTGCTTGCCGTTGCCGAACCGGATCTGGCCGGTCGAACGGTCGAGCACGTAGGCCGTGTCGTCCGGGCCGGAGCCGAAGAAGTCCGGCACGAGCGTCCAGGTGACGAAGCCTTCTCCCTCGTCGACATCGAGCACCATCGTCCCGTCGAGGATCGGCGCGTTGCTCGTCGTGAACACCTGATCCGGTGTGCCGGCCGACGGACCGAGGATCTCGAACGCCACCGTCTGCGCCTGGGTCGCCGACGCGGTGTTCGTGCGCACCGCGAGCAGCCGCGGCGGAAGTTGATAGTTGCTCTGCTCGAGTCGCGCGCGCAGCCAGTAGCGCGGCACGTCGGTCTTCACACCCATCGTGTCGAGCACGACGCTGCCCGCAGAGGGCAACTGGACGCGCACGTGACCATCGCGCGTGAGCGCGGCGGTGTCGTCCTCGACGAGTGCCATCTGCACCCAGTCCTGACCGTTCCAGTACTCCCAGACGATCACGCCCGACACGAGCTTCGCCGCGATGCCACCGGTGCAATGCGCCGGGGCGACGGCTCCAGCCGCGGGTTGCGTGTAGAACGCGAGGTCGAGCTCGAGCGCGGGAAACTGTAGCGTCGACTTGAAGCCGAACAACAGCGCCGCGCCGGTCCGAGCCAGGTTGCCGAACGGGGCGAAGCCCGTCTTCGCGTCGGTGTTCGCGACCGAGACGTCCTTGAACATCGGCGGCTCCATCACCTGGACCGCGTCGAGCGCGGCGGTGATCGCGACGAGCGCGCGATCGGTCTCGAACACGATCGGGCCCAGATCGTCGGGCGCGTTCGTCGCGACCTGGGTCGCCTTCGGGATGATCGTCGACGGCAGCAGGAAGCCCGGCTGCATCGGAAACGTGATCTCGGCGGCAGCGGGCCGCGCCGGCGTGAGCTCGAACCCGATCAGCTCGAGGAACTTGAGGTAGTTGAGCTGCGGAACCTTGCCGAGGCGGTAGACGAGCAACTCGGTCATCCACGCGAATAGCTCGACGAGCGTCATGCCCGGGTCCGACTCGTTGAGGTCGGTCCACTCAGGCGTGTAGCGAGGAATGCGCGTGCGCGCCTCGGTCACGAGGTCCGCGAACGTGCGGTCGTCGATCACCGGGATGAGGTCTGTCAACGGCATCAGACGCCCTCCGTGATGAAGAACGGATAGACGAGGTTCGCCATCGCGTTGTTGTCGCGGATCCGGTAGTCGACGCGGATCAGCAGCAAGTTGGCCTGTTCGGTAGAAGTCTCGGCGGTCACTTCGATCACGTCGATGCGCGGCTCGTACTTGGTGAGCGAGCGCCGCACGAGATCGACGACCGTGGTCACGGTGCTCGAGTTATTCGGCGAGAACACCAGGTCGTGGATGCCGCAGCCGAAGTCGGGGAGCATCAAGCGCTCACCCGGGGCGGTCGACAGGACGAGCAGGATCGACTCTTCGATCTTCTGCTCCTCGCTCGACGTGGCGATCGCGCCGGTCGGCGTCACCTGGAGCGGGAACTTCCAGCCGGTGCCCAGGAAGGGTCTGCGTAACGTGGCCATCTAGCACTGCCCCATGAAGTCGAGCGTGCTCGCGAGTTGGTCGAGCGAAGCGCCAACGCTCAGGAGCGTGTTCGCGACCTCTTCCAGCGCCTGCGCATCTTGCGCGGAGCCGATCGTCGGAAGCGTCGGATTGATGCCCGCGATCGCGAGCAGCGGCTCGGCGACGGCGAGCACTGCCGCGATCATGTCCATCGAGCCCATCGCCGCATCGGCCTGCGCTTGGGCGTTGTCCTTCGCGCACTTCAGCTGATCCATCAGGGCCTTGTTGCCCGAGGCCTGCGCGCTCTGGATCGAGATCTCGAGGCCGCTCATCATCTCGGCGATCGACTTGATCGTGCCGGCGATGCACTTCAGCAGCTTCGCGATCATGTGCAGCAGATCGCGGACGAACTTCGGAATGCTGGTCTGGAACGCGAGGAAGCAGCTCGCGATGTCGGCCGCAGCCTCGGCGAATGCCGGCACCGCGCCGGCGACCTTGCCCAGATCGGGCGGCACTTTGGTAAGCCCGGTGATGATGTCGACGAGCGGCTGGATCAGCTTGAGCAGCTTGATGAAGCAGCCGAGGGAGCCCATCAGCGGTTGGAGCTGCAGGAGGATCGAGAACGTGACCTCGCAGTCGTCCGGGATGCCCTTGCTGACGTCGGCGATGCTCTGGAACGAGCCACCGAACGGCAGGCACAGCGACAGCTTCTGCGGCTGTGGCACTTTGAGGTCGTCGCAGTTCGGCGGCGTGAGCGCGTCGGCGACGTCGGAGGACAGCGGGATATCGATAGGGATGTTCATGGCCGGGTCCTCAGATCGGCTTCTTGTTCTTGAGCACCGTGCGGCCCTGGATGCTGACCTCCGCGGCGGCCTTGATGTTCAAGGTGCCGACCGCGGAGATCGTGATTCCGAAGTCGGTCATCGCGATCTTGTTGCCGTGCGAGTCCATGATCACGATGCCGCCCGAGTTACCGTCCTTCGGCGTCGAATCGAGGAAGATCAGCTTGTGCTGGTTCTTCGAGCAGATCATGCGCTGCCGCGGATCCTGCGAAGGCGGCGTCTGGACCTGGTTCCAGACAAAGCCGATGATGAACGGATGGTTCCAGTCGCCCTGATACGGAGCGACGAGCACCTCGTCGTCGATCTCGGGCATGAAGAAGCAGCCGCGACCGCCGCCCGCCATGATCGAGGACACTGCCGACCATTCGGTCAACGTGTCCTGGAGGTGCGGATACCGGACCTTCACGCGCCCGAGGTTCTCGGGATCGGTGACGTCGGTGATCTTGCCGATCACGAAGGCTTCGCTGTTCCTCACGATTCATCCTCGCGACGAGCTTCGAACTTCGTCGTGTAGCCGTTGCTGTTGAACGTGTGCGTGGTCGCGGTGACGAAGTACGTGCCCGACAGGCGCGTTCCGAGGCTCTTCTTGCCCACGCCGCCGATCTGGATCTTGCAGCCCGCGCGCAAGTTCGGCAGACCGATCGTCGTGCCGGTCGCCTTCACCATTCGCTTGCGCTGATCGGCGAACACCGACGCGCAGTACTTCTCCGCTTCGGCCTTGTTGTAGAACGGCTTCTCGATCACCGTCTCCTCGCGCGGATCGCACTGGTCGATCAGGTAGTCGAGGTTCTTGTTGAGCTTGCCGACCTTCGGATCGTTGTAGTCGAGCTTGACGTCGACCGGCTTCTGCGTCGCCCGATCGAAGAAGCGCACGGTGACCGACTTGTACTGATTGCCGACGGTGAGCGTCGGCTTGAAGTCGAGGAGCGACTGGCCCCACTCGAGCTGGTAGACCGGCGTGTCCTTGACCTGCGACGGCTGCATCACGAGGACGCGAGCATCCTTGTCGAACCGCAGCTCGTAGCCGTTCTGGCGCGCGCGCTGCCACAGGAAGTCGATGTCGTACTGGCTCTTCTGGATCACGTACGTGAGCGCCGGCTCTTCCTTGCCGTAGACCTTCAGCTCCACCGGAAATCGCTTCTTGGTCTTCGAGTCGGGATCCGACTGCTTCGCGATCCAGTTCGCGATCGCGCTGTCGTTGAGCGGGTTCGCGTCCTTCGTCGTGTACTGCTTGTCGTACTTCTTCGTGCGCAGCGCGTGCATCAGGTTGAGCAATCGCACCGACATGACGGGCGGTCCCGCCTGCGGGAAGTTCGGCTCGTACGAGACGAAGTTGCCGAGCATCATCGAGGTCAGCTGATCCGGCGCGTAGCCGAGCAAGAGCTCGACGGTGCGCTGACACGGGTCGAACACGTTCCAGTACTTCGAGTTCGGATCGCTGCCCGCCGAGCCGTCGGGCTTACCGGCGTCGGTGAGCTTCTCCGCTCCGATGTACTTGAAGCAGTTGTTGACCTCGTCCCAGTTGTTGACGACGATCTCGCAGCTATCGATCTCCTCGAGCTTGTCCTTGTAGGTGATCTCGGTGACGTCGTGGATCACGTCCGCGGGCAGCGGATTGCCGTTCTGGTCGTTCTTGTCGAGCGGGTGCGCGATCAACTTGAACTGCGGCACGTAGAACCCGTGCGCGTTCCGCGACGCATCCGCCATGCTCATCGTCGCCATCGCATCACCTCGGTGAAATCACGGGAATGGTCAGGAAGGTGCCGACGCGCAGGCGGCGCGGATCATCGAGATCGTTCGCGTCGGCGATGTGGCGCCACTCGCCGGGTCGACTCCACTCCTCGCCGGCGACCGCGCTGAGCGTCTCGCCGCCTTTGAGCGTGTGGCTATGCGTACGGTCCGGTGACTGGAGGTTGAGCTTGTTGATCTGATCTTCGAGCTTGCGGTACTCGCGGATCGTCAGGTTCAGCGTCGCGCGTAGCGGGATGCCCTCCGGCGAGAACAGCGTGAACTTCTGGTTGATCGACTCGATCACGCCGTCGAAGCTGGTCCGCTTCTGGCTCGCGAACGGCGGGAGCAGCGAGTCGCCGGGAAAGTGCGAGCTCCACTGGACGGTGACCACCGGCGGTGCGTGGGTCTGCGGATTGATCCGCGCGAGCGAGAACACCTTGTCGGTCAGCGCAGTGACCGACGTCGCACCCAATCCGGTTCCCTTGTCCGTCGAATCGAAGAACAGCTCGAACGTCAGCTTCTCTGCCTCGCCGCGCACGAACTGCTGGAGGGGTGCGTCGAGACCGGGAATCGCGATCTCGGCGAACTTCATCTGCTTCTGGAACGAGATCTCCGTCGGGTTGAACGGGACCTTGAACGCCGGCACCTCGGCGCTCGAGAACGTGAGCATCGCGACGGGCGGCATTCAGCGATCTCCGTGGGGCTGCATCGCCCAGGGCCCGTCGATCGACTGTTCTTCCTTGTGGCGCGCCTCCTTCGCCATCATGTCGCGGACAGCATCGAGGCACGCGCTGACGATGCCGCGCAGCTGCTCGGGCGGCAGCGTCCCGGCCGAACGCTCGACGGCGCGGACGTTGTTGACGATCTCGTCGATGATCACCTGCATGGCATCACCCGTTCGCCAGGCTCGACAGGGCGCCCGTCGCGTTCGCGAGCGCGGCCGCGAAGCCCGCGGCGCCGCCCATCATGTAGAGGCCCTCGTGCTGGATCTCGAGCGCCTCGATCGCGACCGTGCTCTGCGCCGCGTTCATCTGCGGCCCGCTGTACTTGGTCGGAATCCCGCGGCGGAAGCCCCACACCGTGACCTCGTTCTGCGCGGCGTCGTGGATCGAGATCGTGCCGTCGCGGCGCTTGCCGTAGCCCTGGACGTACGAATAGAACCACTGCCACAGCGTCGTGTCGGTCGTGAGCCCGCGCTTCAGCACGAGCGTCGACGGCTTCGCGCGGGTCGGGAACTTCAGCGTTCCGTCGTTGCCGCCGCCCTGGTTGTACTCCTGGACTTCGATCGCCATCTCGAGGCCCGTGCACTCGGAGAACCCGATGACCGGGTACGACAGCGCCTGCGAGAGGTTGATGCTGCCGAACGTGAATAGCGATGCGGTCGAATCGAGCAGCGTGACCTGGAAGTTGCACGCGAGGATCGGATTCATGCCGGAGCTCCTTTCACGGTTCCGCGCTCGACGAGCTCGAACGCGTTGTTCTGGCGGCCGAGCCGAAGCACGACGTACTCGAACGGGCGCGATGGTGCGACCGCGACATCGGCGACGAGCTGCCCGTCGGCGCGCTGTTCGGGTGGGTTATTGACGGCGTCGCAGCGGACCGCGAACGCTTGCGCCGGCGTCGTGCCGACGAGCGCGCCGCGCTGCCAGAGCTGGGCGAGGAGCTCGGTCAGCGATTGCGTGATCCGGCGGCGCGTGACCGCGTCGTTGGGCTCGAACACCGCCCACTGGGTCTGCACGTCGATCGCCTTCATCATCATCAGCATCAAGCGACGCACGTTGATGAAGATCCACGAGGGATCCGACGACATCGTGCGCGCGCCGAGCACGCGCAGCCCGAGGCCCGGCGGCGACTTCAGGACGTTGATGCCCGCGGCGTTGAGCACACCGTGGAGCGCGTCGTCGACCGCGATCGTCACGTCCTGAGCCCAGGACAGGACGCGGTTCGCCGGTGCACGGTGGACGCCGACCTCGAGATCGAGCTGCGCGGCCAAACCTGCGACGTGACCCGACGGTGGCACGCGGCGCGTCGGCGCGACGCCGAGCGGATCGGTGACGTGCAGCCACGGGAAGTAGAGCGCCGCGGCCCGCGAGTCGAACCGGCTGCGCCATTCCATGACGAGCGCGACGCCTTGCGCGCTGTCCTCGGCCATCGCGGCGGTCGCATCGAGCAGCGCGAACCGATCGTTCATCTGCTCGCACAGCTGCACGAGCATCGCCTGCATCCGATAGACTTCGTCCTCGGAGAACTGCGGCGGCACCTCGAACGACAACGGCGGCTGATGCAACTGGACCGGTTGCGGCGGCGGCGGACACCCCAGGCAGGGGTTGATCATGGGCGGCGGCGGCGGCGCGTACTGCGGCGGCTGCTCCGGTTGGATCACGATGTCGGGTGCAGCGACGAGAGCAACCTCGTCGATGCCCATGATCGCGTTCATCCCCGCGAAGAAGTCATCGACCTCGAGATCCGCGAGCCCGTCGCCACCCGCGACGAGCGCGAGCGTCGCCCCCGGCGTGACATCCAGCGGAGCGAGCATCTCGAAGGGTCCCGGGGCGAGCTCCGCGATCACGATCGGAGGCGGCGGCTTCGGCAGCCGCGCGTTCGGCGGGAGCACGACGGGGTAGCTCACCGACCCGAGAACCTGGGGCGCGTACTGCGGATGCTCCGGGATCTGGGTCAGCGACTCGAAGACAGCGACCGGCCAACCGTTCTCGCGGACGGCGATCGAGTAGGCGAGCGATCGGACCTGCAACGGCTGGTTGCGGTCATAGCCATCGAGCGTCCGATCGTACGGCAAGCCGGCGCCGGCATCGGGATGGACGAAGTAGAGGCGCCGCAGCACCGGATCGACGTACGAGACGACGCGGTAGTACACGCCGCCCGGTTGCTGCAATTCGAGAAAGTCCGCGCGCTGGAAGCCGGCGATCGACGCGACGTTGATCCATCGCGTGCTCTCTTCGCCGGGAACCGTGACCGTGCGCGACGGGAACACCGTCGAGATCGCGACGGTCAAGCCGTCGCCCCACACGCCCGGGCTCGCCGCGGCGATCTGCCAGCGCGGTACGCCGCCGGCATTCCACGCGAGCGACGATGCGGCAGCGGCGCGTCCTTCGGCGGCCGCGACGCGAGCGATCCAGCAGCGCTTTCCGCCGTTCTCGAAGAAGCCGCGGACGGCATACGCGAGAAACCCACCGCCGATGAAGCTGCCGAAGTGCGCTTCGAACTGTTTGACCGACTCCACCGGCACCGGCGTGCTCACCGGTCCGCGCTGGGCGAGACCGATGAAGCCCGTGATGTCCGTGCGCAACGGCTGAATGACGGGCGCCGAAGCGTCCTGCCATTCGATGTATGCGCCGGGTGTGGAGTAGGTCGCCATTTCAGGCCGGTTCGAGCTCGAAGCTGAGGCCCTCGTGGCAGAGCTCCATGCTCTCGATCGCGACTTCGTTGCCGGCCGCCTTCAGCGACGGACCCTCGATCTTGTTGATCCAGGCGTTCTCGAAGTGCCAACGCATGACGGCCTTGCGCTGCTCGTTGAGGAGCACGACGCTGCCGTTCCTGCGATCGTCCTGCCCGTTGTAGATCCGCGCGTACCACTCCCACAGCTCGGAATCCGGGATGTAGCCGCGCTTGAACACGATCATCGTGAACTTGCGCATGCCCGGGAGCTTGCGGACGTTGTTGATGGCGTCGGTTCCCTCTCGGTAGTCGACTGCATCGCCATCGGCAGTCAGGCCGCTGACCTCGCTGAACGAGGCCGTGCCGATACCCTCGATATCGACTTCGAAATTAAATCCACGAAGTGGATCCCTGCGTTTATCGGTCGCCATTTATCCCTCCTAGCTGCTGGCGTCGGCCGTCCACAGGCCGATGCGAATGATGACGAACTCGGCCGGCTTCACCGGCGACACGCCGACGACGCAGATGAGGCGCCCGTTGTCGATGTCGTCCTGAGTCATCGTGGTGCGGTCGCACTTCACGTAGAACGCTTGGTCCTTCGTATCTCCCTCGAGCGCGCCGTTGCGCCAGACGGTCGTCAGGAAGTTCGAGACCGAGCGGCGCACGCGCGCCCACAGCTTCTCGTCATTCGGCTCGAACACGACCCACTGCAGACCACGGTCGAGCGACTCCTCGATGAAGATCATCAAGCGCCGCACGTTCACGTACTTCCAGTCGGTATCCGACGTGATCACGCGCGCGCCCCACACCCGAATCCCGCGGTTGTTGATGCGGAAATCGCGGATGACGTCGATGTTGACCGGGTATGCGTTCAACACGTCCTGCTCGTACTGATTCAGGTAGCGCGTGAGTCCGGTCATCCCACCGACGACTTCGTTGCCGGGGGCCTTGTGCACGCCGCGCTGCTCGTCGACGCGCGCGTAGATCCCGAGGATGTGTCCACTCGGCGGAACGGGATACTGAGCGATCGCCGCGAGGTTCGTCGGGAACGGATCGGGGATCGTGAGCCACGGGTGATAGAACGCCGCGTACTTGGTATCGAACTGCTGGCGCTGCGCCGTGATGTCATCGATCGTGTCGTCGGCCGGGCCGTGTGCATCGAGCACCGCGAACCGGTAGCGCAGGTCCTCGCACTGATCGATCAGCGCCTGCTGGACTGCCGGCGTCACCTGCCCCGGCGCCGCGATCAGCGAGACGTCGAGCGCGTTCTTCAGCGCGTAGATACCGGTGCGGGCCGCGGGCTCGCGATCGTCCAGGCCGAGGTACATCGCGTCGTCCATCAGCGCGACCGAGTCGTCGCCGTAAACCGCCGAGCTCTCGCCGTCGCCGAGGCGCAACCGCGCCGGACGCGTGAGGCCGCTCGGCAACGTATCGATCAGATCCTCGGGTCCGAGACGGACGCGCTCCTTATCGGCATCGCTGGTGCCGAGGTCGTAGACGCGCACGTACTGCGAGCCGCCCTCCGACCGCCGGTCCGAACGTCGCAGCGGTATGCCGAGATCGTCGGTCGCCGCGCCGTCGACGAACGTCGCGCCGATGATGCGCATGAAGTAGTGGCTGTGCCGCGGGTCCATGCTGAGCGTGCGAAACAGCTCGCTATCGAGCAGCTCGTCGTTGCGGATCGGAATCGCCGCGCTCGGCGGCTTGAGCAGCATCACTTCCATGCGGAACTCGCGCGACCGCACGAGCAGCTTCTTCGGCGCGGCCGCAGCGACGGCCGCGACCTGCGCGGGCGACAGGCCCGGCGCATCGAGGATCACGAGGTTGTTCGCGGAGCGATCGATCGCCTTCACCTTCAGGAAGTCGCCGATCTGGGTCGTGCCGTCGGCCGAGCGCAGCTCGAGCACGGTGCCGGCTTCGACGCTGGTCACGGTGTTGAGGCGCATCGTCGACGGGATGCCCGGGCCGGGCGAAGCCGTCGCCTGGTTCACCTCGGCGCGCGGCAGGAGGCCGACTTCTTCATCGGCCGCGGTCAGGAGCACGCGATTGCCCCAACCACCGGTGTCGAGTGCGCGGACGGCAAACAGCTGCTCGCGCTTGACGACCGTCGCGTCGATCGTGTGACTGCGCACGAGCGCGACATCGACCTCGAGCGCCTGCGGCTTCGCATCCGCGACCACGTCGATGACGTGGAAGAACTCGGCGCCCGACGGGAGCGTCACGCGCACCGTGTCGGTCGCGATGTAGTTGCTGCCATCTGCGACCAGCAACGTGGTCGCCGTCGTCGGCGCATCGAGCAACGTCTCCGTCGCCTGGCGGGTAGCGTCAGGCGTGATGGTCTCGCGCCGGACGACGGTGCCAGCTGGATAGCTGCGCTGGAGAGCGCGCGTGAGCACGACCGCGCCGGCATCGGGTGCCGCCGCGCGCGGCTCGGACAGCTGCATCACCGTGACGAGCTCGTGGTTCGGCGCGACGCCGATGCGAAGCACGTCCGCGTTGTCGGGATCGAGACCGAGGCCGATCCGCGCATCGAGCTGGATCGTCATCGCGCCTGCGGCGGCCGCCGCGGTGAGCGTGCGCGGCTGGATGGCCACCGTCGGACCAGCGCCCGGTGCGCCGCCGAGCGCCGACAGCAGCGTCACGTTGGTCGCCGAGACCGCCGCGATCGTGCCGGTCGCCGGAGCGGCGACGGAGAACACGATCTGCATACCCGGCTCGAGCAGACTCGTGTTGTCGAGCGGGATGACCTTGGTGGTCGCGCCGGCCTGGACATTGCGGACGTCATCGACCGCGGCGACGTGGTCGATCAACGAGCCCGCCGGGTAGTCCTCGTACGGCGGGAGAGCCGGCGTGAACAGCCGGAGCGTTCCGATCCGCCGGATCTCCTGATTCGCTCCAGGATCGACGACGACGAGCTGCGTCGTCGTGGTGAACGTTCCGCCGTCGGTGAAGACGATCGAGTCGCCGCCATTCGCCGGCGTCACGAGGACCTGCGCCGCGCCCGGCGGCGTGAGCTTCTGGACGACCGCCGTATCGGTGACCGGGTGACCCACCGTCAGCGGGTGGACCAACGTCACGGTCGTGTGGGTCGCGTCGACGGGCGTGATCGAAGCGACCTCGACCTCTTCGACTGCCGGCCCGAACAAGAGGATCGCGTGAGGGTTGCCGTTCAGCAGCGTGATGTCGGCTGCAGCGCCCGTGAGCTGGAACGTCTGCGCGCCAACCGACAGCACGGCCGTCGGATTGAAGCCGGCGGAGTACGCCGGATCCGCGGCGACGGTACCGACCTCGATGACGGTGACCTTGTCGGTCGCCGGGTGAGCGAGCTGGAGCGGATGCGCGAGTGTCAACCTCGCCTGGCTCGCGCTCAGCTGCGTCGCGCTCGCGATCGTGACGTACTCGGCTGCCGGCTGGGTGCCGATCTCGATCAACTCGCCGCTCGCGGCGGCGATCGCGGTGATATCCGCCGGGGTCGTGCTCGCGACGATGATCGTCTTGTCGCCGGCGGTCAGCGCCGACGGCAACGTGAAGGCCGAGTACGCCGGATCGACCGCGCGCGTGATCGCGACGACCGCCGCGCCGACGACGTGATTGCCCTGAAGCGGCAGGTTCAACGAGGCGAAGGGAGCCAGCGTGTTCGTGACGACCGTGCGGTACTCCGCGCGGCTACCGTCGCCGATCCGGATCGTATCCGGGTTCGCGAGTGCGCTCCCCGCCAGCGTGTAGAGCAGCGGCGGGTTGACCGACGTTCCCGTCGACTCCTCAGCCGGCCGCAACAGCACGGTCGCCGGCGGATTCGCGAGCAGCGGATCGTCGAAGAACATCCGCCGCGCCGCGCGCGTGGCCTCGTCCGCGGTGACGCGCGTGACGTACACGCGCTTGCCGCCGTTGACGAACAAGCCCTCGATCGCGTGCGGCAAGTAGCAGTGCGCGCGACCGGTGGAATCGGTGAAGTCTCCGATCGACAGATAGCCGCCGAAGATCCGCCGGTAGTCGCCGAAGCTCGTGACGAGCGTCGGCACGTTCGCCGGTCCTCGCTCGGTCACGCCGACAACACCTGCGGTGCTCGTACTGACGCCTTCGATCGGCTTGTTGCCGGTATCGGTTTCTTCGACGTAGACGCCGGGAGAGAGGTAACTCGTGGCCATTCAGCGATCTCCTAGGGATTGACCAGGTCGACGAGGTTTTCGTAGCGGCCGTAGTCGGGGCTGGTCACCAGCTTCAGCGCCGGTGTCTGCAACTTCACGGAAGCGACTCGCGAGAGCGGCGGCAGTCGGTAGAAGCCGTTGCTATCGCTCGTGGTGGAATAGAGGCTTGCGGTCTGATACTCGGGATGCACGGTCGAGCCGCCGATCTCGACGACGCCGGCCGTGACGCCGGTCATGCCGGCGGTGAACGCGACCTTGTCTGAGCGGATCCCGTCGCGGACGAGCGCGTTCGCGGCAGCAGGTGCCTGCGGCGTGACGACCTGGACGTCGGTGCCTTCCTCGTGGTCGAGCTGCAACCGATACGCGAGGGTCACGGTCGCGGGCTGATCGGGCGTCGAAGCGCCGTTCACGAGCGTGACGTGGACGTATTCGACGCGATCGGGCCGGGAAGGCTCGAACGCGAGAACCGTTCCTGGCCCGACCACGCCGATCCGATCGCTGATCCGCGCCGTGGTCCCGCCACGCACCGCAGGCGCGACGAGTGTCTTGTCCTGCCCGACGACGTGAGCGAGATCGCGGCGCACGACGCTGTCGGTCGCGGTGATGCGATCGGTGTAGAGGCCGGGATGCAGCGAGACGAGGTTCGCCGGCTCGATCACGGTGTTCGGATCGACGGTCGCTGGCGGGAACACCCACCACGTACCGATGAACGAAATCGTGACGCCCGGAACGGGCACCGGATCGAGATGGTGCGCGACCAGCGCGACCGTGCGGCCCCGGATCACGATCGCGTCGCGATGGAGCGCGACGTTGCCATCGGAGTCGAGCTGGTCGGGCTTCGCCGGCTTGAATGCGTTCGGGAAACCCACCACCGGTCCGACGGTCGCGGTGAGCTCGCGCGGGAGATATCCCGGTGTGTAGAGCGTGAGCGCGACAGGCGCGGTACCGGTGTCGAGCCCCGGATAGAGCCGCGCGGGATTTCCGACGAGGCCCATGATCCCGTCGCGCGAGATTCGCGGGGAGAGGCCGAGCGCGTCGGTCTGGATCGTGTAGTCGAGATCCGGCCCGCTCTGAGCGATCTCGTCGACCGCGGTCCATTGCACGACCGCGCGAAGGCGATCCGCAGCGACGGGCGGATCATCGGGACAGGAGCGATAGCTCCAGAACCCGACGCTATCGCTGCGGCAGGTCACGTCTCCTCCGCGGAGGTGATCAACGCGTACGTCGGCATCGCGACATCGACGGGCGCGACCGGCCGCGGCTGCAGCGCCGAGTCGATGGGAACGACCGAGACCTCGTACGACGTGCAGAGCTGGAAAGCGTGCTCGAGCGCGTCCCACATGCGCGACATCTGATCGAGGTCGAGCGCTTCGAGGCGAACGTGCATCTCGTCGGTGCTACCCGCGAGGTCGCCCTGAAAGTCGGTTCCGCGTAGACAAGCGTGGTCGTGCAGCACCTGCATGACCGCGCCCATGATGTTCTGCTCGAGCTCGGGGCCGTCCTGACGCTGCTTGACGTCGACGACGGGGACGATCAGGTAGTGGAGGCGCAGCGGCAGCGGCTCGTGCAACAGGCGATCGCGGGTGGAGCGCGTCGGCGGATAGTTCAGCGTCTGATCGTCGCGAAGGATCCGGTACAGCCAGATCGAGACACCCTCGTGACTCCTCGACAGCTGCTCGGGCGCGAGCAGCGACACGAGCATCGTCCCGCCCATCGCGGGGTCGAAGAACGCGCGCAGATTGATGTCTTGCTTCAGGTGCTCGAGAACGAGCTCCTTGAGCGTCAAGCTGACGGCGCGGATCGAGGTATTCATCGCCGCCGATTCATGTAGATGGCAGCGCTGCCGGGAACGCGCCGGACGTCGAGGGTTCCGCGCTTCACGAGCGCCTCCAGAGCAGCTTCGACGTCCGCGATCGGAATCGCGGGATCGGCGAGCCACCAGCGGCGGACTCCATCGATGGTGTCCGCGGCATGCGGATGCTCTTCGCAGTAGCGCGCGAGCGCTGCTTCAAGATCTCTCGGGTCGTCGCTCGCCACAGCCACCACACGGCCCTGCCCTGTCTGCAAAGCGGGGACCGCGTGCGAACTCCGCGCACCTTCACGGACTGCGCGAACGACCTGCGTGCAATTTGCGCCAGTGATCTCGCGCGTCGTCGTCGAGAAATCGTCGCGAGGCGGTTTTCGACCCACCTGGGATCAAAAAACCACACTCGAGGCGCACGAATGATCCGCGAGCGCTCTCGCGGGTTCGCTCAGGCCCGGAACTGACGCACGGACAAGCCGTGCTTCTTGACGAGCTTGTTGAGCGCGCTGCGATCTTTTCGCGACATCCGAGCGGCGAGGCTGATATTGCCGCGCGTGCTCGCGAGGAGCTGAGACAGGTAGCCGCGCTCGAACTCTGCGACCGCGAGAGCTTTCGCGCGCTTGAAGTCGGCTACCGGCGCGACGACTGCGGATCCCGATCCCAGATCGATCGAGAGCTCGTCGCTGTCGGTGTCGTGGAGCAAGAACTCCCGAAGGATCAGGGTCTCGAGCTCGCGGACATTGCCGGGCCAATCGTGCGCGTCGAGCGCAGCGAGTGAGTGCTGCGCGAGGCGGTGCGGACCACGGCGATAGCGAGTGCAGCACCGATCTACGAACAGCTGGGCGAGCCGGTGAACATCGCCTGCCCGCTCGCGCAGCGGCGGCAACTGGAGGTGAAGCACGCGAATCCGGAACCACAGGTCTCGGCGGAACCGGCCACGTGCGACTTCCTCGTCGAGGTTCGCGTTGCTAGCCACGACGATCCGGACATCCGCGCGAGCACTCGCGCGTCCACCGAGTGGCGTATAGACCTGGTCCTGGAGAAACCGCAGCAACACGACTTGCGCACGCGGGCTCATCGCCTCGACCTCGTCGAGGAATAGCGTTCCGCGATCCGCTTCGGCGATCAGGCCGGTGCGCCGCTCGCGAGCATCCGTGAATGCGCCACGCTCGTGACCGAACAGCTCGGACTCGAGCAGCGTGTCTGGCAGCGCGCCGCAGTTCAGCGGGATGAACGGAAAGTCGCGACGCGCACCGAGGTAGTGGATCGCGTGCGCGACCAACTCCTTGCCGGTGCCGGTCTCGCCCTCGATCAGCACCGTCGCATCGTTCCCGGCAATTCGCTGCAGCTTGCGCAACACCTGATTCCACGCCGGGGATTCCCCAGCCAGATTCAAGCGCGCAAACTCCCCACTCTCGCCACCCGGCGCGAAGGTCACGAATCGAAAGGTGCCCGTTCGATCCGTCGAGTGTCAACGCGCCGATCTGCAGCATCTTGCGGCAGGCCGCGATGTTCGCGAATTGGTTACCGCTCCCGCAGCTGCGCGAGCGCCTTCGCGAGCGAAACACCTCGGCCATCGATCAGGGGCGTCGCAAGATCGCCACGCGCATCTAGTCGCGCGCGCACGGTCCGCACGGTGAACTGCTTCGGATCTAGCGCACGCGTCACCTCGCTCCATTCGATCGGCGCCGACACGGTTCCACCATCGGCACCGCGCAGCGAATACGGAGCGACGAGCGTCTTCGCCATGAACTGCTTGTGATCGACGAGTAGCCGACCGCCGCGCTTGTGCTTCTCGTTCTCGAGCGTGCACTTGTCGGGCAACAGCTGGACGAGCAGCGATGCGACACCACGGCCGAACGTCTCGGCCTGTTCGAACGTGTGGCCGGGAGCGAGTGGCACGAGGATGTGAAGGCCGCGCTGGCCGCTGGTCTTCACGACACTCGGCAGCTCGAGCAGCTCGAGCGTGCGGCGGATCGCGAGCGCGACCTCGATCAGATCTGCGAACCAGGTCGCGCGATCGCCGGGGTCGAGATCGAGCATCGCCCAGTCGGGTTCCGCGATCGTCGCGAGCCGCGAGCCGAACGCGTGATAGGTCAAGCCGGCCTGGTTGACCATCCACAGCAGCGCATCGCCGTTTTCGATCACGATCCGGCGCACGCCATCGACCCACGCCGCGCGCAGATAGTCGGGCGCGCGCGGCGGCATCCGGTGCTGGTACCAGTCGAACTCGTCGATACCGTCGGGCCAGCGCTGGACGACGACGGGCCGATCGAACAGGTGCGGAAGCATCGCGGGCGCGACGTCGCGGTAATACGCGGCGAGATCGCGCTTGCACAGACCATCGCGCGGGTAGAGCACCTTGTCGGCGTTCGAGAGAGGCGGCGGTGGCGATAGCGAGCGGCGAAACTCGAGCGGTTCGTTCGCAGCAGCGTGCGCGTGCCACGCCGCCGCGTAGTCGCCGGTGGTCGACCGCGCGACCACGCCGCGCAGGCCGAGCTGCGCCGCCGCCGCGAGGATGCGCTCGACGGTCCCGGGAAGCGCCTCGGACGGCATCAGCGGTTGCGGTGCGCCCGCGAGTAACTTCGCGAGCCGCGCACGGCGCTCGGCGAGCGGCCGGCCGCGCAGGTCGTCGTCGCCGTCCCAGAGGAGGTCCCAGCAGATCAGCACCGCGGACGTCACGTGGCTCGACTTCGCGACCGCCGCGCGGAGCTTGTCGAACGAGGGCGCGCCGCGCTCGTCGAGCACGCAGACGACGCCGTCGATCGCGACCTTCTGCGAGGACAGCTTGCCGAGCGATGCGGCGATCTGCGGGAACGTCGTGGTCCAGTCGCGATAGTCCTGCGCTGCGAGGCGCGTCTCGCGACCCGACCGCGTGGCGAGCATGCGGTGGCCGTCCCACGCCGGCTCGACGAAGTCGTGCGCCGCGTGCGAGCCGGTAGCGATCTGCGCGCCAATCTGCGCGAGATTGAACTGCCGCGCGAACGTGAAGACCTGGTCGTTCTGACCGTACTTGCGCTTCTTCGTCTTCTTTTTGGCGGGTTCTGCCACTCAACCCCACGCGCGCCGGATCGCCTCGGCGATGCCGCCGCCCGATCCGGCCTCGCGCTCGAGCGCATCGGTCGCTTTCGTCCGCACGTGATCCGGCGCCGCGCCCATCACGAACGACCGGCCCGCGACCTCGAACATCGGCACGTCGTTGACCCAATCTCCGACGACGACTGCCTCCTCGAGCGTGCACCCGGCGCCGCGGCAGAGCTCCGCGAGCGCGGTGCCTTTCGTCGGGCCGTGGGCGCGCGCCAGGATCGCGTGCTTGCCGGGGTGGCTGTACATCGGGAACGACACTGCGAACATGCCCTGGCCGCGCAGCTTCGCGAACGCCGCCTCGGCCGGTGCGGCATCGCCGATCGCGACCGCGGCGAGTGGCTCGTTCGCCCAGACGTCCTCGTGGTGGACCTCGTCGACCAGGCCGAGCCGCGGCGACCACGTGCTGACGTAGGCCGCGTAGTCATGCCCGGCCGCGTCGTGCTGGATGCCTCCGGCACCGAACACGAAGCTCGCGAGCCCGTGGTCGTGGAACGTGCCGCGCAACAGGTCCGTGACCTCTCGCGACATGGGGTGGTGGGCGAGCGTCTGCTCGGTCGAAACATCGACGATGTGGCTCCCCTCGACACAAGCGATCGGACCCACGATCCCGCAGGCCTGCGCCGCCTCGACCGACCCCGAATGGAGCCTGCCTGTCACGATGGTCACGGTCACCCCCGAGGCCGCCAGCTCGCGGATCGCCGCGATGTCCCTCGGATCGACCTGCTTGTCGTGGCGCAGGAGGGTCCCGTCGAGGTCGAGAGCGAGCAGCCGATACATCGTCAGCCACTTTACCACCTGGCCAGCGGGGCCCGCGGATACTACGATTCTCGGGTGCTACGGGATGACCTCGTGAAGGGGCTGCCCGCCGGGGTCTCCGGCGAGCGCGTGCAGGCTACGGTCGCGCGGATCTCGAAAGCGGGTCACGCCGCGTGGCCGACCGTCACGCTCAGCGATGACGTGATCGCGGAGCACCTGGTCGCCCGCTTGCGCGACGACCCCGAGGCGCACCTCGAGGAGCTGCGCGATGCGGATCTGTTCCTCGCGACCGCGCTCGCGACCGGCGACAAGGCAGCGCTGAAAGCGTTCGAAGAGGATCTGGTCCCGCAGATCGACGTCGCGCTGCGCCGGCTCCGGCTCGGCGGCGGCACCGCAGACGAGGTCAAGCAGGCCCTGCGGGTCGAGCTGCTCGCCGGCCCCGACGCGAAGATCTCGGATTACGCCGGTCGCGGCGATCTCGCGGCATGGCTGCGGATCAGCGCGACGCGCAAGGCGCTGAAGATCGTCCGCCGCGCGGACCGCGAGGAATCGCTCGACGAGATCCTGCTCGATCACTGGCCGGCGAACACCGCAGATCCGGGACGCAAGCACATGCGCGCGACCTACACGGATCAGCTCAAGAAGGCGATCCGCGAGGCGTTCGCGGCGCTCGAGGTTCGCCAGCGCAACCTCCTGCGCCAGCACATCCTCGACGAGCTCACGATCGACGACCTCGCGAAGCTGTACCGCGTGCATCGCGCGACGTGTGCGCGCTGGCTCGCCGATGCGCGCGCGGATCTCGGCAAGCAAACGCGCAAGCGCCTGATCGCGACGCTCGGCACGCACAGCGAGGAGCTCGAGAGCGTGCTGCGCTTCCTCGACAGCGACATCGAGCTCTCGATCTCGCGGATCCTGCAGTCGAAATGACCGCGTGCCCATCTCCCGATCGACTGCTCGCCTTTGCCGCGGGCCAGCTCGACGCGGCGGGGCTGGGCGAGGTCGAGGCGCACATCGACGCGTGCGCGGATTGCCGAGCGGCTTTGTCGAACTTCGCGCGAGGTGATAGCCCGCCGAGCTTCGGCCGCTACCGGATCGACACGGTGCTCGGCTCGGGCGGCATGGGCATCGTCTATCGCGCGTGGGATCCGCAGCTCGCGCGCGCGGTCGCGATCAAGGTCGTCCGCCGCGCCTCCGACGACGAAAAGGGTCGCGCCCGGCTGATCCGCGAAGCCCAGGCGCTCGCGCGCCTCTCGCACCCGAACGTGTGCCACGTCTACGACGTCGGGACCGAGGACGAAGAGGTCTGGGTCGCGATGGAGCTGATCGATGGCGTATCGCTCCGCGAGTGGGCGAATCGCGACGTGTTGATGGACGTACTGCTCGGCGCCGCCCGCGGGATCGCGGCCGCACACGAGGCCGGGCTCGTCCATCGCGACATCAAGCCGGAGAACGTGCTCGTCACCCGCGACGCTCGCGCGATCGTCACCGACTTCGGGCTCGCGCGTGGCGAGGACATCATCGATCCGAACGCATCGACGCTGTCGACCGATCCGCACCTCACCGCGACCGGTGCGATCGCCGGCACGCCCGCGTATATCGCACCCGAGCAGCTGACCGGCGATCCGATCGATGCACGCGTCGATCAGTTCGCGTTCGCCGTGATGGCGTGGGAGCTGCTCACGGGAACGAAGCCGTTCCCGATCATCATCGCGCTGCGCGTCGATGCCGTGCGCGCCGGTGTGACGCCACCGCCGACGATGCCGAAGCACCTCGCCGCGGCGCTATCGAAGGCGATGGCCGCGTCGCCGCGCGATCGGTTCGCGACGATGCGCGACCTGATCGCGGCGATGGAGACGCCGGTGCGCGGCCGCGCGAAGACGAAGACCGGTGCGCCGCTCGTCGGCCAGCGCTCGCGCGGTCCGATCTATGCGAGCCTCGCGCTCGTCGCGATGACCGGTGCCGCGATCACCGCGTGGCAGTGGCCGCACCATCCGAAGGAGCAGACGCCGCCTCCGATCATCGTGACGAAGGCGGTGACACCTCCGCCGCCGCTGCCGGTCGCCCCACCCGATGCCGCCGCGGTTCCCGACGCTGCGCTCGCGATCGTCGCGCCCCCGCCCGTCCAGCACAAGCAGGCCGCAGCCGCACCGGTCGTTCACAAGCAAGCACCGCCGAAGGCCACGGTTCCTCCAGCCGACACCACCGAGAAGATGACCGCCGAGCAAGGCTCGCAGGCGCTCGCGGTCCAGAAGCGTCACACCCACAGCGGTGCCGAGCGCCGCGACGCCGCGATCGCGACGATGGACGCGTTCTGCTACCTGCCGTACGACGTCAACCACCCCGACAAGGATCTGCCGCGCCCCGTCGTCGACTGGGGCAAGGTCACGTCGATCACGCCCGAGACCGGCCACTTGATGGGCGACGACATCGACTCGAACATCCTCACGATCAAAGGCGCGCGCGGCGTCTATCGCGTGATGCAAGAGGTCGCCACGCTCAACTACGTCGTGCCCGCGCAGGTCGGCGACTGGATGGCGCTATGCGCCGACCGCGAGGAGTCCGACATCTATCGCTTCCCCGGCGGCCCGACGCTGCCGGTCGAATCGATCGTCCCGCTCCGCGCGCCGCCGCGGATCACCGAGCTCGCGAAGTACAAGCCGCTCCACATCCGCGAGCTCGCGATGACCGCCGCCGGTGCGAACCAGCACCACAACCTCCACGAGGATCGCGCCTACGTGATCCGCGCGAAGGTCGTCGATCTAGGGGACGGCAAGCGGCTCAAGATGGACCGCTACTACATGGACGTGCCGCCGTCGATCAAGCTCGAGGTCGGCAAGCCGACCTGGGTCGTCGTCGATCATTTGCACTACGAGGACGCCGACGACAGCGGCAAGAAGCCGTTCGTCGTCCGCGCGGTTGCCGTGTTGAACGGCGACATGTTCCCGGGCTAGCGAAGAAACGTGCCGGCGTTGAGCGTGATCACGCACGCGTAGTCGGTGCCGGTGTGCGTGCAGTAGTCGACGCCGAACAGATTGCGGTGGACCGGATTCGTCGAGCGCAGCCTCGTCGTGCCGGTGACGACCTCGGCGCCCTTGCCGGCGAGCCCGTCGAAGAACGCGTGCGCGGGATCGGCGTTGCACGTGAACAGCAAGAGATCCGTCGCTTCGTCGTGCGCGTACGCGAGGTGCTTGGCCGCGACCGCATCGCCGAGGCAGTCGGCGTAGAGTTGGCCGCGCGCCGGCAGAGGTTCACCCGCGATCGGGTGATAGTCGGGCGCGGCGGGAGGCGCGGCGGTCTGTGCGTGGTGACAGGCGGCCAATGCAACGAAGGCGAGTGCTCTCACTCGCCGACGGTGCCACTCAGCGGTGGCGCATGTCGAGGTGCGCGGTCGGGCCGTTGCGATGCGTGGCGTTGAACTGCTCTGCGAGCGACTTCATCTGGACCGCGTAGTCGTCGCCCTCGACGGTGTTCCAGTTGACCGCGGCGCTCATGTCGAGCTCGTTGAACAGCGAGCGCGCCTCGTTGCACTGGCGGCCGCCAAACGCGAAGTAGCCGAGCGCGTACGACGCCGCACCGAGGCCGGCGCCGCCGTACATCACGCCCATCTCCGCGCTCGCATTGCCCGAGGCAGCGCCGACGATGTAGCCGCCGATCAGGCCGCCGAGCATCAGGCCGAGGCCGGCGTAGCGCGGGATATTCGCGCGCTGGCACTTGTGCGCGAGGTCATCGAGGTCGGCGAGCTTCTGGTCCCAGTGCGAATCGATGAGCACCTTGAACTGCGCGTACGTGATCGGCGCGTTCGCATAGGTCGCGGTGGTCGTCGTGCGCGTGACCGGCTCGGCGCTCGTGTACTTGGTGACGACGCACGACGGGTCGCCCTCCGACTTCCCTTCGGGGCAGGTGCTCGCCTGGCGCTGGACCTGCTCGATCGTCGTCTTGCTCTCGGAGAACACGCCGATCTCGGCGTCGTTCTGGAGCATCGGTAGCGTGACGTGGACCGGCTTCGGCGGGGCAGCTCCGTAACAGGCAGCCAGGGATAACGAGAGGGCGATGACGGCGGGCTTCATGCGCGGATGAGCCACAACGTGCCCGCCGGTCGCACGAAATCGTACGAGTCGCTAGCCCGGGTGCGGTGACATCACATGGTCCGCGACGTCGCCACGCCGGCGGGCTGAAGCGCTCGCTCGATCGCGACGTCGCAGGCACCGCCGGTGATGGCGAGATCGTAGTGCGTCGAGCTAGTCGCGAGGTTCCTCGTCGAGAGCTGGACGGCTCCGCCGATCGCGTCGAAGCGGTCGTCGTCGAGCCGCAGCGTCGCGACACCGCCCGAGGCGGCAAACGCGACGCCGGTCTCGGCCGGGCGATGGACGCGGACGCGCGATGCGCCGCCGCTGATCTGGATCGGCGTCGCGAGCTTCGCCACTGGGAGGTCGAAGCGAGCTTCACTGCAGCCTCCCGAGATCTCGATGTACGCGACCGAGCCCGCGGTCAGATCGACGGCAGCCGCGCACAGCCCGCCGTGGATCGCGAGCGTCCAGGTGACCGCCGGGTGGAGCACGATCCGCATCTCGCGGTCGGCCGGCCGCACCATGCTGCGCAACCAATCGCCGAACGTGACGTGGTGCGATACCGCGATCTCGTCGGTCCAGACCCGCAGGCGCGGGCGAAGATCGTCGCCGCAGCGGATCGCGACCAGATCGGTAGCCGCCGGGTCGATCGCGATCCGACCGTTTGCGAAGCCGCTGGATAGCGAGAGCCGCATACGGGTCTCGCCGCGATAGGGGATGCACAGCCGGTCGGTATCGAGCGACGGAGCGGAGCGGTAGGGGTGCTGGGTCTCTGGATTGGTCATGGTCGTGGTCCTTGGCAGGGAGCGGCTTCGCGAGGTACCTTGAAGCGCGCTTTGTTGATTTGATTGTTGATGTATATCTTAGTTACTAAGATATCTCTGTCAAGAGAGATAAGTCGCACGCATGGCGTCTGCTCCTAAACGAGAACGATCTCGAGTGCTTGCAAAGGCCATCGCCCGGGTGGGCGAGGCCGATCGCCGGCTCCGGCTGACCACGGCGGACCGTCTCGGTCTTGGCGTGACGGACTTCGATGCCTTGTTGTTGCTCGACACCTCGGGCCCACTCGCGGCCGGGCGGATCGCCGAGGCGCTGGCGATCACGACTGGCGCGGTGACCGGCCTGATCGACCGGCTCGAGCGCGCGGGGTTCGTCCAGCGGACCCGGCACGAGACCGATCGCCGTCAGGTCTTGATCGAGCTCGCACCCGGCCGGCGCGCGGAGCTCGACGCGCACTGGAAGGAGCGCGAGCAGTTCGTCACCGAGGCGCTCGGCGATGCCGACGATGCCGCGGTCGCAGGTGCGATCGAGCTGCTCGGCGCGATCGCCGAGCGCACGCTCGGCGGTCTGACCGTTCGCGTCGGCGATCGCGCGGAGGACGCGAGCGAAGGCGACCGAGCGCCGATCGGCGCGATCGCAGCCGGGCATCTGCGCGCCTCCGGCGTCGCAAAGCTCGACCTACGCGGCGCCCGCATCAAGGACCTCTATCGCGTCGCGTTTCAGGGCAAGCGCCCGCAGATCACCGTCGAGCCGAGCGGCCTCGTCACGCTGCAGTACAAGGGCGTGTCGTGGTTGGGCATGTCAGGCGTATCGGCGCAGGTCGCCCTGACGAGCGCGGTGCCGTGGGCGATCGAGATTCGCCGCGGCGCCTCGCATCTGTCGGCGGATCTCCACGAGCTCGAGGTCACCGGTATCGACATCACCGGCGGCGCCAGCGAGTGCGAGCTGACCTTGCCGCGGCCGCACGGGACCGCCGCGTTGCGGATCACGGGCGGCGCGAGCCGCGTATCGATCAAGCGGCCGCGCGGCACGGTCGCCCAGATCGCGATCCGGGGCGGCGCGGCCAACCTGGTGTTCGACGATCAGCGGATTCCGGCGGTCGGCAATGCGATCCAGCTGGCGAGCGCCGGCTTCGACGCGACACCCGATCGCTGGATGATCGAGGTCACCGGCGGCGCGAGCAGCCTGTCGATCGTCGCGCAGTGAGCTACGGGCCGGGGACCCACACCGCCGCGCCGTCCATGATCTTCACGATCAACGCGGGCGATTCGGTGAACGCGCTGCCTTCGAGGCGCGCGCGGAACAAGCTCAGCGGTCCAGAGGGCGGAGGCACGGCGACATCGTCGTTCGGATCGCCGCTGCCCGCTTCGGTCTCGGGCTCGTCGGCCGGCTCCACGACCTTCTCGGGCGGCTTCTTGTTGTCGCCCTTCTTCGGCTTCGTTTTCGGCTTCGGTGCCGGCGTCTGGCGGTGCGAGCCGTCGCGGTTACCGAGGAACACGCCGAACTTGCCGTCGCTCGAGATCGACGCGGCGGTGTAGCCCTTCCAGCACTTGTACTCGCCGCCGGTCGCGTGCATCAGGCACGCTTCGCCGCCGTTCTGGACGAGCACCCACTCGCCGTCGTGCGACCACTCGAGCGGCACGCCCATCTTGATCGCCTTGCGGCGCGCGGCCTGGCCGTCGAGCTGGAAGCCCATCAGGACGTCCATCGGCTTCTTGTGGTGCGCGTCGGTGTAGACCTCGTCGCTGTACACGCCGACCGCGCGACTGCCATCGGGGCTCGGCAAGAAGCTGCGGAGCGGCGCCTCGGGCGCGACCTTCTTCGCGAGCTTCTTGTTGCCGTGGAGCGCGGCCCAGATCCCGTCCTTGTCGGTCCACACGAGCGTGCGCTCGGCGCCGCTGCCGGTAACGTGCGCACCGGGCTCGTCGATCGCGAGCGTCTTGCCGTTCTCGAGGTTGATCACCTGCGAGCCACCGGAGGCGCCGCGGCACGCGACGACGGTGCCGTCTTGCGAGAGCTCGGCGGGACCATCGCCGCACGCGAGCGGCGTCAGCGTCTTCGCGGAGCCGTCGAGCGGCATCCATTGCCACGCGCCATCGACATCGACGAGCAGGACCTTGCCGGCCGCATCGGTCGACAGCTTGCGCACCGGCTTCTTCTCGGCGAGCTGCGCGATCTCGGTCTCGTTCTTCCCGGCCGGATCGACGCGATACAGCGAGCCACCGCGCGCGAAGATGATCGTCGCACCCGCGAAGTCGTCGGCAGCGAATGCGGGTGTGGTGAGCGCGAAGACTGCTGCGATCACCACCGCGCGCATTACTTCACCAGCGCGACGGCGCGCTCCGCGCCCTTGGTCAACGACGTCACGAACCGACCCTTGCCCGGCACCTCGAACAGCACGACCTCGCCGAACCGCGGGAAGTGAACCTCGAGCGACTTCACGCCGTCCAGCGGCTGCGCGTCCTTCTCGAACTGCTGCTTCGTCAGCGGCTTGCCGTCGACGAACACCTCCGACAGGAACTCCAACGGCGCGATCCAGTTCGCACCGTCGCGATGCATCTTGTCGCGCACCGCGCCCGACAGGTTATCCGAGCGGCGGACGACGTTGTCCCAGTCGTGCTTGCCGAGCGCCGCCGCGACGTCGAGGTTGAAGCGCTCCTGCGGGAACACGAGCATCACGATGTTGTCGAGCTCTCGGACCGTCAGCGGCGGCCCCTTCGGCTCTTCTTTGATCGGCGCAGGCACGGGCGCCGGTGCCGGCTTCGCGGGTGCGGCAGCCGTGGGCTTCGCTGCACCGTTGGCGGGCGCGGGAGCCGGAGGAGCCTTCGCCGTCGACGGTGCACCCGGGATCATCGAGAAGCTGTCCCACGCGCCGAGCTGCATCTCCATCGCCATCGACTTGCGCTGATCCCACGAGCCATCCGGCTCGAGGACGTCGACGATCACGAGCTCGCCGCGGCGCTCGAACGTGAGGCCGGAGAGCCGCGCGATGATCTGGTTCTCGTCGAGCTCTTCGAGGCGCTTCTCGTACGCCATCAGCTTCGCTTCGAACTCTTTCTGCGACAGCGGCGTCTGGCGGCGCTTGCCGTCCTGATCGACCTGCGGGTCGAGCGCCCACGGGAGCAGGCAGATCCCGCGAAGGTCCTTGACGTTGCGCGCGACCAGCACCGCATCGCCCCACGAGCCGAGCACGAACAACCGGCCGAGGCGGATCGGCAGCTTCTCGCAGATCGCGATCAGCGCTTCCTTCGCACCCCGGAGGTCGTCCTTGATCAGGGGATCCGCGGCCGGATCGGGCCGCGGCGTGACGATCGCCTCGTCGATGATCATCAGGCGCCGCTCGCCGCGCCGGCGGAACGGCATCGAGGGCGACAGCTCCATCTCCGCGCGCGGATCGAGCCGATCGACATCGAGCAATTGCTTGGTCTCGAGCGCCGTCTCGCCGCCGAGCCCGTCGATCAGCGTTTTCTGATCGATGGCCGCATTGGCCTGGAACATGAGGTCGGTAACGAGGCTATCGAGCGAAAGGCCTGCCATCTCGACCCCTATCTATAGATACCCGCTGCGCTGGCGCAAGAGCCACTCGAGCCCGAGGAGGCCTACGACGAGGATCAGGAGCCCTGGGCGGCTCCAGAGCTCGACATCCGTGCGCCGATCGACCCGGATAATCCGGGGAGGATCGAACGTCAATCCGGCAGGTAGCGTGTCGACCGGGCCGAGAGCCCGCCCGTGCGTGGCGGCCGCGATCGCCTCGAGCGTCGCTTTATCGCCGACCGGGCGATCGAGCTCGCTGCCATTTTCTCGGACGAGGAAGATATCGCTCGCGTCGACCTGGCGGGTCGCGATCGTGGCCTTGCCGGTGACGCGATACACGCCCGGCGCGAGCCCGCCGAGCTCGACGGTCTGGGTGCCATCGTCGCCGACGTTGAGCTTCTGGGTCGACACCACGACCGCCTTCGCCGGATCCGCGCCGAGGGTCACGGTCAGCGTGACCTCGCCGTTCGGGAGTGGCTGATAGTCGCGGCCGAGCAGGCGGACCGCGACGCGCACCGGCGCACCCGGCACGTACTCGACGGCGTCGCTATCGACGTGGAGGTTGCGGAGATCCGGATCCTGGATCAACCAGCGGATCGCGTTCTCCCACAGCTTCGTATATTGCCGGCCGTCGTCGCCGCCCTTCGCCGCCGCGACGAAGCCGTAGCGCCACAGCGTGTCGGTCGTGAACGCGAGCGAGCGACCCTTGCCGTACTCGCCCGCGACGATCACCGGCATCGGCTTGCCGCTCTTCGTCCGCAGCCGAGGATGGACCGCGAGCACGGTCGCATCCGGCTTCGCACCGGCGACGAGGTTGACGCCCTCGAGCGCCGGCAGTGCGCGCCACGCCGCGAGGTTGTCGGTCGACGAGTAGCGCAGCGACGTCACCGGGTGCATCGCACCGGCCTCGGTCAGCTGCGGCTGGAACTTGCCGGTATCGAGCACCGGGCCCTGATCGAACGGACCGTAGAGCTCGACGGGCAGCGCCGCCGCGACCGCGGTCCCGTAGTAGCCGCCCGACGTGAACGACTGCGCACCGCCGAGCATCGCGAGGCCACCGCCGCCTTCGACGTAGCTGCGGATGTTCTCGAGGTAGTCGCCGATGCCGTACGGCAGGTACTCGAAGTTCTGCAGGATGATCACGTCGAACGACGGCAGCTGCTGCTCGAAAAGCTCGCGGGTCGGGAACGGGATCAGCGACATCTCGTCGTTCGAGGCGAGGTTGACGCTGTCCTGCGTGCGCAGGATGAAGAAGCTGATGAGGTCGACGTTCGGGTTGGACTTCAGCATCTGGCGCAACGCGCGGACGTCCCACGACGGCGAGCCGGAGACCTGGAGGACGCGGATCTTGTCGCGGATCACGCGGACGACGAACGAGCGCGTGTTGTTCGTCGTCACCGCTTCACCGGGGACGATCGGGACCGAGACCTCGTAGACATAGCGGCCGACGCGCGGCGGCGTGACCTCGAACGTGACGGTGACGTCCTTCTCGCCGGCCGGTAGCTCGACCAGCTTCTGGCGCAGCGGCTGGCCATCGGTCGACAGCGTGACCGGGACCTGGCGCGCCGGCAGGCCGGTCGTGTGGATCACTGCTTCGATCCGCACGACGGTGCGGACGAACGCGAACTCGTCGGCGTTGACGCGCGAGACCGCGAGATCCTGGAGCCCGTCGCGCGCCGCCCACACCGTGTGGACGCGGGTGTCGAGCGAGCGCAGGAAGTCGCGCACCGCGCCGTCACCGGAATCCTCGTCGAACGAACCGGTCGCCGCACCGTCGGAGATCAGGACGATTCCGGCGAGGTCGCGACCTTCGTAGCGCCCGCGCAACAGCTCGAGCGCCTTGCGCAGCATCGTCGACTTGCCCTGCGCCATGTCACTGGCGAGCGCGGCGAGCGACGTCGACGCGAGCGTGTCGCTGAACGTGTAGTAGTCGATCTTGTGATCCGCTTCCCACGCGGTCAGCGTGTCGGACGAGCTCGCGAGCAAGCGCCGCGCGCGCTCGATCCGGGTCGGGCCGTTCGCCTGCTCCGCGAGCGACATCGACTTCGAGTCGTCGATCAACACGGCGATCCGGTTCGGTTCGCGTGCGACCTGGCGGAGCTCGACCGCGGGCTCGAGGAATACGACCAGCGCGCCGAGCGCCGCGCCACCGCGCAGGCCGATCATCAGCGCGCGCCGCCACGGCGCTGCACCGCGGCTCGCGCGCCACGACAGCGCGACGATCGCGACGCAACACGCGCCGCCGAGATAGAGCCCGAGCCGGCCCCACGGCGACAGGAACACCCAGCGGTACTCGTTGAAATCCGACGACGACGGCGCGGCGAGCCGCACGGTCAGTGCGACGAGGCCTTCACCCGCCAGCGAGCCGAGCGCTGCGAACGCGGCGACGCCACACGCGACGCTGAGCCGACCGAACCCGCGACGTACGAACCACAGGGCGCCGAGTGCGAATGCGACGCCAGCGATCGCGAGCGCGATCCGCAGCGTCATCGAGAACAAGACGATCGACATCTACTCGTCTGGCTTCCAGCGCCGGCGCTTCATGATGAACGGGACGTGCACTTGATCCGACTTGTAGTCGAGGCACAGCGCGTACATCACGATGTTGACGCCCATCCGGAACGCGAGCTGGCGCTGCCTCTCGCCACCGGGCTCGCACGGGAACGCGTAGTTGCCGAAGTCGTCGCGCGCCCACGCGCCGCCGAGGTCGTTCGCGACGTAGCAGCAGACGAGGCGATCGTCGCGGACGATGCCCTCCATCGCGGGCGCGATCGCGAGCCGGCCGAGCGGCTTGTCGAGCAGGTAGAACGACTTGTAGATCACGTGATCCGACGGCACGACCTCGAGGCCCTTTGCCGGCGACGGGAAGACCGCCGAGATCAGCTTGCGGACCGAGCTATCGAACGCGCCGTCGGTCGAGCCTTCGGCGTTGTCGATCAGCATGATCCCGCCGAACGTGAGAAACCGGCGGAGCGCTTCGATGCCGGCGGCGCTCGGCAGCTCGAACGCGCGGTCACCCGCGAGGTACAAGAACGGAGTCTCGAACAACGCATCGCTCGTCGGCGTGACGACCGACGGCTCGGCGTCGATGTCGATCGAGGTCGTCTTTTCGATCTCCCACGCGAGCTTCTTCAGCGCGGTCGGTCGCGGATTCCACGAGCTTCCGGACCCGAGCTGGAGCTGACCGAATCGAAATTTCGACCCTGGACCGATCGCACCCGCGAGCCTCGCCGACGTCGTGATCGATGCCAGCGTGGCCAGGCTGGCCCCGAGGAATCGCCGACGAGAAATCATTTCGAGAAGGTAGCGCGTGCTGTACGCTCAGTCCCGTTGTATCGCGATGAATACGAGCGCTGCCCGCGCTGCCATGTCGAGCTGATCGACGCGGGCGCCGTGCGCGCCTGCACGGGTTGTCAGGGCCAGTTCGCGACCCTCGAGACGCTGCAGGAGATGGCGGCGAATATGACGCACCCGAATCCCGCTCGGCTGCTTCTAAGCCCCGATGCCAAGCGCGCACGGATCGCCTGCCCGGGCTGCAGCGATGCGATGGAGGCCTTACGCCTCGGCCACATCGAGATCGATCGCTGCATCAAGCACGGCCTGTGGTTCGACCGTAACGAGCTCCAGCAGGTGCTCCTGGCCGTGTACGAGCTCGATCAGCGCACCCCGCACTAGTGGTAGCGTCGCCGCGATGCGGTGGCTCGCCCTCGTGGTCTTGGCTTCTCTCGTGGCTCCGGCGCACGCCGACGACCAGATTCCGGTGACGCACCAGGGCCAGTTCGGCCTGTCGCTGCGCCTCGGCCTCGGCGTTCGCGGCATCGCGACGTACAACAGCGACTACTGCGGCGTCCTCGACAACACCGCGAAGAACGGCAACGCGCCAGTGTGTACGGGCCGCGAGCCGTTCGCGATCGATCTCGAGCCGAGCTACGGCGTCGCGAAGGCGATCGAGCTCGTGTTCGGTTTTCATCTCGGGCTCGAGAGCGACTTCGGTCCGACGTCGGCGACCTCCGGCCCGAAGGCGTTCCGGATCGAGCCGGGCGCGCGGTTCTTCTTCAGCGAGGCCGGGCACTCGAAGCTGTTCGTCCAGCCCGCGTTCGTCCTCGATTTCTCGGACTACCAGAAGCCCGGCGGGCAGACCTACGGCACCGATATCGGCGTTCGCGCGATCGAGGGTTACTGGCTCGATCTCCATCGCAACTTCAGCGCGTACGTGTTCGTCGGCGAGACCGCCGAATTCGCGCGCTGGCTGTCGGCCGATCTCGACTTCGGGATCGGCTTCCAAGGCCGCTACCCTTGAGCTTCGCGGATCACTTCTCGGCGATCGCGCGGACCTACGCCGCGTTTCGTCCGCACTACCCCGCCGCGCTCGCCGACGAGCTCGCGAATCGCTGCGCGAGCACCGAGCTCGCGTGGGATGCGGGCTGCGGGAACGGCCAGCTCTCGGTCGCGCTCGCCGGGCGGTTCGAGGACGTGATCGCGACCGATCCGGCGCAGGCCCAGCTCGATGCCGCCGAGCGCCATCCGCACGTCGAGTATCGCTGCGAGCCCGCAGACAAGTCGTCGCTCGGCGATCACTCGATCGATCTCGCGGTCGCCGCGCAAGCCGCGCACTGGTTCGACTGGCCCGCATACGTCGCCGAGGTCGCGCGCGTGACCCGGCCCGGCGCCCTCGTCGCGCTCGTCAGCTACGGGATCGTCGAGCTCGACGATCCAGCTGCGAGCAAGATCGTCGGTCACTACTATCGCGACGTCGCAGGTCCGTTCTGGCCACCCGGGCGCCAGCACGTCGAGAACGGCTATCGCGACCTCGCATGGCCGTGGCAGCGGGTCGAGCCGCCGAAGCTCGCGATGACGGCCGAATGGACGCGCGATCAGCTGCTCGGCTACGTCGCATCGTGGTCGGCGACCGTGCGGCTCGTCGACGAACAAGGCCCCGCGCCCTACGAGGCGCTGCGGGCCGAGCTCGAGCGCGCGTGGCCCGACGGCACGCGGACCATTCACTGGCCGCTGACGCTGCGGCTCGCGCGGATCTAAGGCACGTAGATCGAGTCGCCCGGCAGCACCCAGATATTCATATCCGGGCGCTTCCCCGACGCGATCGCATCCCAGTCGAGCGGGATCTGGCGAACCTCGCCCTTACCGTTGTGGCGCATCAAGCGGATCTCGTCGTGGCGCGCGAATCGCGACAACCCACCCGCCATCGCGAGCGCCTCGGCGACCGTGACGTACTGATCGGCGGTGAACACGCCGGCCTTCGTCACCTCGCCCTCGATCGTGAACCGATAGCTCTTCCACGCCCGCACTGCGACCGTGACCTCGTTGCCGGCGCTACCGAGCTTCACGAACGCTGCGATCGACGTCTTGATCTTCTCGCGCAGCTCCGTCGGAGTCAGGCCGACGGCCTTGATGTCACCGACGAGCGGCATCGTGATCGTGCCGTCGGGGCGGATCGTCGAGTCGGTGTTGAGCTCCTTCTGATCCCACACGTTGATGCCGACCACGTCGCCGACCCCGAGCACGAGCTCCTTGTTCCGTGGATCCGGCTCCTTCGAGTAATCGTAGTTCGGCAGCGTGGACCCGCACGCGCACACGAATGCCAGGGTTACCAGGACGAGCGCCTTCATCACTGCTGGAGTGAAGCGCGTCCGTGGCGCTGGGTCAATGTGCGGCGGAGCCCGTTGGCCTAGTTGTTGTTGCCGCCGCCGTAGCGGCCCAAGCCCTGCTGCGTGCGGTAGTTCTGGCCGCCGCCCGACCACTCGATCAGCTCTTCGACTTCCTTGATGGTCTCGCCGTACTTCGTACAGCGCGACACGACGAAGATGCGGAGATCCGAGTCGTGGGTCACGTCGTTCGGCGAAGGCGGCAGCTCGTCGTCGTTGTCCTTGATGTAGATCGTGAAGTCCGAGCCGCTACCGCCGGTGAGGTCGTGGTTCAGCGACGCGAGCCAAGAGGGTTCCGGCGAGCACGGATAGACGCCGTTGCACGCGGCGAGCGCCGCGTTCCAGTTCTGGTAGTTCGCGATCACCGCGGGCAGCGCGATCTGGATGCCGGCCTCGGCGCAGTACGTCGCCGCGAGGCCGCTGCGCGTGATGTCGCTCGACCGGTTCGACGCGAGTTGCATCGACACGAGCACCGCGGCTGCGGCGAGCAGCGACGAGATGATGATCATCGTGACGAGCATCGCGCTGCCGCGCTGCCGGTTGCGGGTGATTCTCGTCATGGCGACACGCTCATGTTGCGGACCTCGACCAGCGTCTTCAAGATCCTGCGCCGGTAGTTGTCGGAGTTGGCCGCTGCAGCGGCGTGATCTTCCGCGGCCGGGCGGTTGAACGACTTGAGATTGCCGACGAGGCCGCTCGTGGTGCGGGCGATCATCGTGATCCGGATCGCGCGCAGCGTGCCGGTGTTCGGGTCGGTGTCACCGGAGTTGTTGAACCGCCACTCGTCGGCGTCCGCGCTCGCCGCGTTCTCCGCGCCGAGGCCGTCGGCGGCCATGTCGACGCCTTTCACGAGCTGGAGATCCTCGACGCCTTCGGCGAGCGGCTCCCAGTCGACCGTCGCGTCGTTGCCGTCGGGATCCATCATCAGCGTCGGGTTGCCATCGACCTGGCCGACCCAGAACCGCGCGTGCTGGACGCGAATCACGAGCGATGCCGCGGGGTACGGTCCCGCGATCGTCGACTGGTTCGCCACCGGGATCGCGGCGATGCTGGTCGCCGGGCACGCCGAGCTCAGCGCCTGCAGCGTCAGCGTGTTGCCGCTGACCGCGGTGACCTTCACGAGCACTGCCTGGCCGGTGTCGGTGATCACGAGCGAATCGCCAGCGGTGATGCCGGTCGCGTCGGTGACGGCGAGCGACGTGTTGTTGTTGTAGACCTCGCGGGTCGAGGTGATCACCGCGCCCGATGCGAACACGACGTCGAGCTTATCGGTGCCGGACGTGATTCCGTTCGCGCCGCTCGGCGTGCCGGGGTTGTTGAACGCGGTCAGGCCGAGGCCGGTGCACGCGTACGAGTCGTAGACCAGGTTCGTCGGCGCGCCCGGGCTCGACTGGCGAACTGCGTCTGCCATGAAGTCGAGCGGCACGCGGACCGCGCCCTCGGCTTGTACCGATGCGCGTTGCTCGCGGAAGCCCTGCGACATCGACACCGCGACCGCGAGCACGCCCGCGATCACGAACGAGAACAGCACGAGCGAGATCATCAGCTCGATCAGCGTGAAGCCGCGTTTTGCCCTCACAGGCCACGCCTCCCGCGCATGATGATCTGGTGCGAGATGCCGTCATCGTTCCAGTCGATCTCGACGACGACATCGGCGTACTGCCCCGCGACCACCGTTTCAGTCGTGATCCGGTTGTAGATGCCGCCGGCCTGCGCGCGCTCGTTGATACCGCTCTCGGTCGTGGGGCCGAACGAAACTGCCGGGCCCTGCGTGCGCAAGAACTCGATCTTGTCCTGCGCGAGCACCGCGGCCTCGGTCGTGTGACGCGAGAACCCCGACGCCTTCGTCTCGGTGACGTAGAGCGCGATGATGCCCATGATCGCGAGGGCCGTTAAGACCATCGCGATCATGACCTCGATTAGGGTGAACCCCTTCTTTACTGGCTGCGCAGCCATAGCTTCCGCGAGATCTTTTGGGTCGAGGCTTGGTCGACGCTCACGGCCGTGCTGGCCGTGGCATCCGTGGCGAGGCGCTGCTGCTGGTCGGACGACCCGGCGTAGACGCCGAGGCCAGAGTTGATCACCGAGGTCGCACCACCTTCGATCACGACCGACGTACCGATCGCCGGGTTCGTGCCGCTGAAGTCGATGCGATAGACGTGACCCGTCGCGCCGCCGGTGCCGTAGGCGCCGGGGTTCGTGTTGTCGTTCGTGTCGGCGGTATCCGTCGTGATGTAGATCTGGCTGTTGACGACGGTCGCCTGCGCGATGCCCTTCTCGTTCGCACCCAGCGCGAACTTGCCCGCGATATCACCGGCCGCACCGATCGGCGTCTTGTTCTCGTTGATCGTCGCGTCGGCGATCGGCGTGTTGAGGTTGAGGATCATCGCGTACTGCGTCGTTCCCGCCGGGCTCCAGTTGGTGTCGCTCGGATACGTGTCGACGTAGCCGCCGGTGGTGAACACCGCGTACTGCGTGCCGCCGGCGGTCTTCGCGTAGATCGCGGGCTTCGTCCCGATCGGGTGATTGTCGGTCGAGAATCGGAACAGCGGCTTGCCTGCGCCGTCCTTACTGACGCCCGTCGTCGGATCTGCGCGCCAGAAGTCGCCGTAGAGCGTGCCCCACACGACATCTGATACGAACCCGCTTCCCGTCTTGTCGACCGCGACGGCGCCGCCGGGAATGCCGGTGAGCGACGGGATCGAGGTGCCGCCGGTGCGCAGCGTCGTCGTGAACGCGTAGCCCTGCTGCCACGCCGCCGTGCCGGTCGATGCATCGATCGCGGTGAGCACGTCGCCCGAGCCCGAGGTGCCGGCGTTGTTGGTCTGGACGAACACGAGCGTCTTCGTGTTGACGCCGGCGGCGACGCGGCCCGCGGCGAGCGTCAAGCCGACGCCCATCTCGAACGCGTTGCGCGAAGCGACGTCGGTGAGCGAGTACTCCCAGATCACGACCGGGTTGCTCGGGTCCGAAATGTCGAGGCCATAGACCGCCGGCTTGCGATCGTTGCCGGTCGTGTCGCCGACACCGGTGTGGAAGAACAGCAGCGTGCTCCACTTCTTCTCGCCCGATTGCGTGAAGTCGCCGAACGCGTCGATCACGTGCGGCGAGCCGTCGACGCGCGCCGTGTTGTAGCGGAGCGTCGACAGGTTCGTGCGCGGGATGTAGGCCCATAGCTCGCGGCCGATGATGTCGCAGTTGCCGGCGACGCTCATGCACACCGCGTGGAGCATGCCGTCGTCGGCGCCGAAGTACGCCATCTGCGGCCGGGTCGAGTTGACGAGCGGGCTCGTGTCGATGATCGCGACGGTCGAGCGATCGACGCCGCCGAGCGCCGGCAGGTACAGGGTCGGTAGGAACGAGTTATCACCCGACAGCACGCGCTGGATCAGCAGCGACTGGTTCGCGGTGGTCAGGTTCGACGCCATCAGCGGGCCGAGGTTCGAGAGCTCGCTGGCCTGGAGGTAGTGCAGCGCCGGCATCTGGCCGGTCGCGGTCGTCGTGAACACCGTGCGGCACAGCGGCGTGTACCAGCTCGAGCAACCGAGGTAGGTGACGTTCGGGATGCCGCCGGCCGCATCGAACACCGCGGTGCCGGTGTTGTAGCCACTCGCGGTCGTCGAGATCGACCCGGTCGTGCGCGCGCGGAGGTGGCCCTTCGTGAACGGGAAGTGGAACGTCGCCGCGTCGCTATCGGACGAGAACGTCGGCACGGTGATCGTCGTCGTCGACGACGTGATGAACTCGAACGTGCCCTGGACGATCGACGCGTTGCCGCCGATCGTCGCCGCGATCGGCGAGTTACGCGAGACCTCGACGACCGTGACGATCGGAGGCAGCGTGCTGATGCCGAGCTGGAGCAGCGTCTCGAGCATCACCTTCGTACCGGCGACGCTCGAGCTCTCGTCGTGACCGGCGAGGTAGAGGATGTTCGCCTTGCCCGCCGTGTTGTCCTTGACGCTACGGCTCGTCAGGTCAGCGACGATCATCGAGCGCGCCGTGGTGGCGGCGCTGCTCGCGCTACCGTTGTAAGGAGTCGGCGTGGCGATCAGCGTGGTGTCGAGCGACGCGACCTCGGAGATCAGGGGCACGACGCCCGGCTTGTAGATCGAGCTCACCGCCGTGTTCGGCAGCCACGTCTGGGTATGACCGCTGACCGCGCTCCACCGGTAATCGCCGGTCTGGGAGAACGAATCGCCGGGATACGCGAAGAACACGCACGCCGAACCCGAGGTCATGTTCGGGTCGGAGCAGTTGCGGCTGTTGCTCGTCGTGCCCGCGCTCGTCGGCGCGCGCTCGATACCGAACGGCGTCGTCGACGCAGCGCACACGCCCGTGCCGTTATCGAGGCAGGTCTGGAACTGCGGGATGCCCTGGCTGTCCGCGACACCGCCGTTGTAGTCGCCCTCGTAGCTGGTCACCGACGCGCACTCGGCGGCGAGGCCGGTCTGGGTATCGAGGAACGCGCTGATCTTCGCGAGTGCGGTCTGTTCGTTCGCGTTCGGCGGGCCGGCGATCGTCGTTCCGGCGACGGCCGAGCACGAGCCGGCCGAGCCGACCTTCGTACACGACGTGCAGTTCGTCGTACACGCGCACGTGCCGCCGCCCGATGCCGAGCACGACATCCGGTTGACGTGGGTGACCTCCCAGTGCGGCGTCCACAACATCGTGTAGAGCGGGCTGCCACCCGAGGTCGCGGCGAGCTGGTTGTTGACCAGGTCATCGAAGTCGAATGCATCGTAGATCTGGCCCGACACCGCGCCGTTCGGGCAGACCGCGACGTTGCCCGCCTGGACCGACGCCGGCGGACAGCCGTTCGCGCCGTTGTACGTGAGGCCGGCGTTCCGGAGATATCCCTCGAGGATGCCGTCGTAGATGTTACCGGTGTGCGCGAGCTTGTTCGTCGCGAGCAGCGCGAGGCGCGGCGGGACCGCCTGGAACGCTTTGCCGATGTTCGCGACGAACGCCGTGGTCGTCCGGTGGACGTTGACGTAGTGATCGGTGCCGAGCGTGCAGCTCGAGGTCGGCGCGGTGCCCTGCGTCGCGAGCTTCGTACGGAACGGCGAGAAGTCGATCGTGTTCCCGTAGACGTCGAGCGCCGTGATCGTGTTGTCGAGCAGCTTGCGGAACGTCGGGGCGTCCGACGCGAGGATCACGAACGGGCCGCCGAGGTAGTTCGTCTTCGCGGCGCCGCTGATCGTCTTCGACGGATACTTCGGATAGACGTTCGACTTGCTCGAGTTGTTGTACGTGACGATCGCGATGTCGGGGTTCGAGTGGTTCGTGTTGTCGATCTGGAGCGCACCGACGTTGACGATGTCGCAGCCGTCGTTCCACATCGTGCTGACGGTCGGCGCGGTATCGAGCGTCGTCGGCAAACAGCGGTTCGGCGAGGCCTTCGTATCGAGGTACGTGAAGAAGATCGTGACCGGCGCGTAGCCGTTCGCGCTCAGCCACGGGTTCGCGCGTAGCACGTCGTAGATCAGGCCGTAGGTCGAGACCGCTCCGCAGTCGTCCTGGAACGACGACTGGACCGGAATGATCAACGAGCCTGCGGGGAATGCCGTCGACGTGTTCGCGGATGCGGTTGTCGCCACGACGAGACTCGCCGCGACGATCACCGAACGAAGCAGCGCGGATCTCTTACCAGCTGTTGCGGGCATACGAGCTCCCTGTCGACCTATAGACGACGACTCGATACGACTTGTTTCGGCTCGGCTCTGTCACGTACACGGTGCCACCCGTGCTCGAGCCGTCAGGACGGAAGTAGATGTCGTACGCGAGCGCAGTGTTTTGCGTCGACGGTGCGGAGCCACACGGCGGCGTCACGCACACCGTGCTGTTCGCGTCCCAGACCGAGACGCCGACGGCGATTTGATCGACCTGCACCGTCGACCACAAGCCGCTCGGCGTCAGCGCGGGATCCTTCATGCCGGTGCTCTGCCACTGCATGATCGTGAGCGCGTTCGGGATCGCGTTCGCGTCGGTCGACGTCGCGTTCGGACCGCCGATCTGGCAGCGATGCCAGCGCCGCGTCGACACCGCGCGCATCTTGCAGAGGTTGAAGTCGGCCGCGATCTGATCCGCGGTGTTCGTCGCACTGCCGCCGTACGTCTGCGAGTTGACGCCGAACATCAACGCCGCAAACACCGCGATGATGCCGACGACGATCATCAACTCGATGAGCGTCACGCCTCGCTGTGGTTTGCGACGTTGGATCATTGGCCGTAGTTCGAGTTGTATTGCTTGGTGTCCCAGCTCGACATGCAGAACGTCGCGTTGGTGCCGCCATCGCCCTTCATGTCACAGGTCGCGAGGATCCAGTACCAGGCTCCGCTCAGCGTGCGGTTCGTCGGCGGCGCAGCGCACGGTGCGTAGCTCGATGGCGTCGAGCCCGCGGCGCCCGTCGTGATCTTGTACGTGCAGCGGATCGACGAGTCGGTCGGGATCACCCGCAGCGTCGCCCACGTGCTGCCGCTCGTCACGCACGTCGTGTTGAAGTCGATGCCGTTCGGTGCGGGCGTCGTCGGGCATGCGGTCGTGATCGCGTAATACGAGCCGTTGCCGAGCTCGCTCTTGTATTGCTCTTCGCGCGTCGAGATCTCCGTGAACATCGCGGAGATCTCCGGATCGTATTTCTTGTTGCGCGCCGTGCTGGTCCAGCTCGGAATCACGACCGCCGCGAGAATGCCGATCAACGCGACGACGATCATCAGCTCCAGCAACGTGAAGCCGCGTGGAGCTTTGTCTTGGTCCCGCACCGAGCCATTCTAGCATTCGGCACGATCGAACCGCTTGTTTAGTCAGGGTGTCGATCGGTTAGCGAACGACGTGGCCATCGACGTCGAGCTCGACGAAACCACCCGCTCCTACATCGCCTTTTGCGGCGAGGTCGATCAGCGCTTCGCGCAGTGTGACCTGGGTTCCGTTCTTCAGGAACGGGACGCGGCGCTTGTCCTTGGGCTGGCTCGGATCGTCGACGATCATCTTCGCGTCTCCGTCCCCAACGACCAAATAAACCGCCGGCGCTGGCTTCAGGTGCTGCGCCGCTGCTTCCTTGACCTGTGCGGCGGTGACCGCGTCCACCCGCTGCCCGTAGGTATTGAAGTAGTCGAGTGGGAGGCCGTAGTACACGAGGCTGCGATATTGTCCGAGGGCAGCCTGGGCGGTTGCGAACCGGCCCGGGAGCGCGAGGGTGGCATTGAGTTTCTCACGGTCGAGCTCGTCCTGCGTGACGGGCTTCTGGCCGGCCCACATCGCCTTCAGCTCGTGGTCGATCTCGAGCAGCGACTGGTACGTCGAATCGGTCTGGACCGACGCCGACGCTGACAGCGTGCCGTAATGCTTCGAGTACGACAGCCCGCCACGCGCACCGTACGCGTAGCCCTTGTCCTCGCGCAGGTTCATGTTGAGCCGGCTCGTGAAGCTCCCGCCGAACACGCCCGCCATCATCGTGTTCGCGAAGTAGTCCGGAGCGGTGCGGAGTGGACCGTGCTCCATCAACATCACGGTCGACTGCGCAGCGTTCGGCACGTGGACGAAGAAGATCCGACCTTTCATCGTCGTCGGCGCCGGGAGCGTTGGCAGCTTCGGTGCCGTGCCCTTCCAGTCGGCGAGCGGCGAATGCGCGAACGTGTCGCGGATCTGCTGCTCGGTCAGATCGCCGACGACAAACAGCCGCGCGTCGTGCGGCTGCATCCAGGTCGCGAGCTGCTTCTTGCAGTCGGCGAGCGTGATCGCGGCGAGCGATTGCTCCGTGGTGATCGAGCCGAACGGATGCGTCGGGCCGTAGAGCACCGCGCCGGAGACCCGGCCGGGAATCGCGGTCGGGTTGCCGCGCGCCTGCTTTACCGCCTCGATCCGCCGCTTGATCATCCGATCGAGGTCGCTCTGGCGCAGGCCGGGCGTCCGCAGCGTGTCGGCGAACAGCGCGAACGTCTCGGGGAGGTGCTTCGTCAGCGACGCGAGGCCGATGCCCTGCGAATCGTCGCCGGCATACGCGTTGATCGTCGACGCGACATCGGCGAGCGCTTCCGAGTACTGGATCTTGTCGAGCTCCTCGGTTCCCTCGGTCAGCATGCTCGTGCACACGCTCGCGAGGCCGTCCTTGCCCTTCGGATCGGTGAGCGAGCCGCCATCGAAGTTGAGGTCCATCGAGACCAGCGGCAGGTGGTGCTGCTCGACGAGGTAGACCTGGATCCCGTTCGGCAACTTGAACGGATGGACGGCCGGCAACGCGAACGGCCGCACGGCGGCGGGCGCGGGCTGGGTCGCGCGAAACGCCTCGTCGGGGAACGCGAGGTTCTGCGGCTGCGCCGTTTGAGTCGTCATCGGAAGTTCCTTCGGAGTGGGTGGCGGTGGCGGCTCTCGGTACGCGCCGACGGGCGGCAACGGGGTCGGCGGTGGCGTCGAGCCACCACAGGCGGCGACGAGGATCACGAGCAGGCGCTTCACTTCGCACCGCCCTTCGTCTGCTTCGCCGGTGTGGTCGTGATCGTGATCAGGTGATCGCGCTGGAGGTACTGCGCGGCGGTCTTCATCACCTGCTGCGGGGTCGCGTTGCGGAAGTGGTCGAGGTCCCACGTCAGCTTGCCCGGATCGCCGAGGTAGTGGTTGTAGCCCTGCAACCGGTTCGCGCGCGCGTTCACGCCTTCGAGCTGGCGAATCGCCGCAGCCTCCTGCGATGCGACGAGGCGCGCCATCTCCTTCGCGTCGAGCGGCTGGGTCGCGAGCTTCGCGACCTCGTCGAGGACGATCTGCTTCACGACCGCCGCGTCGGCGTCATCGCGCAGCGTCACGGTGATGTCGAACACACCGGAGAACTGCGAGCCGCCCTGGTTGACGCGCACGTTCTGCGCGAGCGGCTTGTCGTAGATCAACGCCTTGTACAGCCGGCCCGTACCTTCGCGACCGAGCGCATCGGCGACGAAGTCGAGGTCGTAGTCACCGTCGCTATAGTTCGCTGGCGAGTGCCACGCGAACGTGATCTGGCGGAGCTTCGCGAATGGATCGTCGACGGAGAGCTCTTGCGCTGTGATCACCGGTGCCGGGATCGTGATCACCTGCGGCTTCTGGCTCGCCGGGAACGAACCGAACCACTTCGTCACGAGCTGCTTCGCGGTCGCGACATCGAAGTCGCCGACGAGCGCGAGCGTCGCATTCGCGGGTACGTACCAGGTCCGATAGAAGTTCTTCACGTCCTCGACCGACGCGGCGACGAGGTCCTCGTGCTTGCCGATCGTGAAGTAGCGATACGGATGGCCCTCGGGATAGAGCGCGGCCTGCAGCGCGAACCGCGCCACGTTGTACGGCGCGTTGTCGTAGCGCTGGCGGCGCTCGTTGCGGACGACATCGATCTGGTTCGCGAGCTCGTCCTTGTCGAGGATGTCGAGCAGGTGGCTCATCCGATCGCTCTCGAGCCACAGCCCGGTCTCGAGCTGATTCGACGGCACGACCTCGAAGTAGTTCGTGCGGTCGGTGTTCGTCGTGCCGTTGATCTCGTCGGAGCCGAGCTTGCGGAGGATCTCGAAGTGCTTGTCGCTACCGACGTTCTTCGAGCCCTGAAACATCATGTGCTCGAACAGGTGGGCGAACCCACTCTTGCCCGGGACCTCGTCGCCGGAGCCGACGTGGTACCAGACGTTCACCGCGACGAGCGGGATGCTCGGATCCGGCGCGAGGATCACCTCGAGCCCGTTCGGAAGCTTGTACTTCTCGAACGCGAGCTTCGGGTCGTCCGCATGCGCGACGAGCGGTGCGGCAAGCAATGCCAGCACGAGCAGGGCCTTCATGGCTTCGGACCCTACTACAGCTCGAGCGGCTGAACGCCGAGGACGACGTGGTCGTTCGAGACGGCATCGAGCCACAGCAGCAGGCGGCGAACCTCCGTCGGACTGACGTCGATCTCGATGATCCGGCGGATCGGGCTACCCGCGAGCGTGCGCGCGATGTCCTGCTCTGCCGTCGACCACGCGTTCGCGAGCGCCGTCGATTTCACGGGCAGGCCTTCGACCTCGACAGAGACGCCCATCACGAACTTCGCGAACGCCGGGTTCGCTGCGACGATCTGCCCCTGCGGTGTGAGCAACGCGAGCGGCAGCCGGCATCCGTCGAACGCCGTGCGCGCGAGCTCGTCGCGGCGCGAGGCCTTCTGGTCCTTCGGCTGCTCGATCACGACGCGGCGCGAAGGTCCGGCACCGCCGCCGCGATGGCGCCGGCTGTAGCCGAGCATGTCCATCACCGTGCGCAGCTCGTAGATGAACGCCGCCATGTCCTTGTGGCGTTCGGCGGGGCGTTTCGCGAGCGAGTGCAGGACGAGCTTCTCGACTGCGGGATCGAGCCCGCCTTCGATCATCTTCGACGGCGGACGGGGAATCTCGTCGAGGTGACCGGCGAGGATCTTCTGGACCGGGCCGTCCCACGGGACCTGACCGGTGAGCAGCTCGTACAACAGGATGCCGACGCCGTAGACATCGCTCGCCGGCGACGCGGGCTCGCCGCGGATCCGCTCGGGCGCTACGTAGTGCGGGGTGCCGGAGAGCGAGGTCGATGCGCGCGATGCGACGAGCGAGCGCGCGAGACCGAAATCGAGGAGCTTGACGACCATCCGCGTGCGCTTGGCCTCGATCTCCTCTTCACCGATCAGGATGTTCTCGGTCTTGATGTCGCAGTGGACGACGTTCTGGCGGTGGATGTAGTGGAGCGCCTCGGCGACGGCGAGCACGATTTCGCACGCCTTCTTCACGCCGAGCTTCTTCTCGCGGAACAGGATCTTGTTCAGGGGTTCGCCGTCGACGAACTCCATGACCATGAACATTCCGACCTTCTCGTCCTCGCCGAAGTCCACGACCGACGTGATCGCCGGGTGAGACATCGCCGAGGCGAACCGCGCCTCGCGATAGAACAGCTCGCGCGCCTCGTCGGTCTCCGCGACCTGGCTCGAGATGATCTTCAGCGCGAACCGGCGCGACAGGTGGATGTGGTTGACCTCGTAGACCTTGCCCATCCCGCCCTGGCCGATGCGCTTCACGATCTGATAGCGCCCGCCGATCAGCGACGAGTGCTGCGCGGTCGTGACCCGAATGTTCGCGCTGCGCGGTGGCGGGACCGGTGGTGCAGCCGCGATGTTCGTGCCGGCGCGGCGAGGCTTCGCCGCAACCGGCTCTGGTGCGGTCGGCCGGCCGAGCCGGGTGGTCGGATCCATCCGCTCGCGGCGCAGCCGGGCGGCGGTGATCGAGTCGCGGTTCGGTGCGAGCGCGCGGTGATCGATGCGGACTTCCTGCGAGTCGTCGAGGTTGACCTCGGGCAGACGCGGCAGCTCCTCCGGCGGCGGCGGAAGCGGCAGCGCGGGTGGTCTGCGCCCGGAGGGGTTGCGCTGATCCGCCACTACTCGAATGGTACACGAAGTACATTCGGTTGGTCGATGCAGGAGCTGTGGGCGAGCTCGAGTTACGACGCGCACCTACTGTCGCTGCCGTTCGCGTTCGCGCCGGCGGCGATGATCGTCGTGATCGCTTACAGCGTCGTGATGCGCGGAGAACCCGTGCTCCGCGCATGGATGCTCCTCCATTTCGTGTCATTGATGCCGTACTCGATCTGCATGGCGATGTCGCCATCGGTGACATCGCCGGTGGCAGCCGAGCAATTGTTTCGAGTTGCTGCAGCGTTCATCCCGATGGCGGCGGCGGCCGGGCTCGGCTTCCAGCTCCGCCTGCTGGGGATCCGGACGTGGCTCGTGTGGGTCGGTGTCGCCGTCGCGCTCGCGTGGGTCATCGCGGATGCCTTGACGAACGCCGCCGTCGACGGCGTGTACCGGCTCGATGCCGGGCTGTGGTTCGCGAACGCCGGCCCGCTCGCGTGGCTGACGCTGGTCTGCATCGTCGCGATCGCGACACCCGGGTTCGCGCTGATGATCTATCACGCGCGCCGCGATCCACCGTCGGTCGAGCGCCGCCAGCTGCGGTCGATCCTGATCGCATCGCTCGTCACGTACGCGGGACTTACCGATGTCACGCTCGCGTGGCACGTCGGGGTGTTCCCACTCGGCTGGCTGGTCTCGGGCATCGGCAGCGTGCTCGTCGTCCGCGCGCTGATCTTCGAAGACATCTTGCGCGTGCGTGCGGTCGACGACACCGCACCGAAGGTCCTGCTCCACCTCGTGCTCGCGGTGCTGCTCGGCTGGGTCTCGCTCGACCAGCTCGGTCCTGCGCTGAGGTGGTGGGCGGCCGCGCTCGTGATGGCGTGCGTGTTCGCGGGCGTGCGCGTCACGGTCTCGGTGTTCAAGTTGATCAGCCGCGGCGGGCGGACCGCGGAGAGCACGCTCGATCGGCTCGTCAACCAGCTCGCGACCCGCGCGCGAACGTCGCGCGACGAAGCCGAGGTCGCGCGCCTCGCGATCGACGTGATCCAGCTCGGCATCGGTGTGCGCGCGGACGTGTTGACCGCGGCGGCGGAGGATTACGGCTGGACGACCGCCGGCGGCCAGCGCCTCGACGACGCAGCGGCACCCGATCCGCTACTCGGCGCGTGGCTCGCGGAGCACCCGGGGGCGGTGTTCGCCGATGCGCCCGGCGTGCCGGATGATCTGCGGCCGTTGCTCGTCGGCGTGCTGAGCTACGCGCAAGCCAGTGTGCTCGTGCCGGTGATCAGTCGCGACGAGCTCCTCGCGCTGATCCTCGTGCCGAAGGTCGCGCGTCGCCAGCGCCGGCGCGCACTCGGGTTTGTCGAACGCGCCGCCGAGAGGCTCGGCGAAGGGCTCGTCCACGTCCGGCTCGCCCAGCGCGCCGCCGAGCGGGCATCGCTCGCGCGCGAGGTCGAGCTCGCAGCGACCGTGCAAGCGCAGCTCCTGCCCGGCCGCGGTCCACACGTCCACGGCGATGTCACCGTCGTCGGCTCGTGGCAACCGGCGACCCGCTGCGCCGGCGACTTCTGGGGCTTCTACCCGCTCGGGCCGCATCGCCTGTTGCTCGCGATCGGCGACGTTACCGGCCACGGCGTCGCTTCGGCGACGGTCACCGCGGCCGCGGTCGGCGCGTGCGACGTCTCGGTCCGCCGCCACGGCGACAAGCTCGAGCTCGGCTCGCTCGTCACCGCGCTCGATCTCGCGGTCGCACGCGTCGGCGGCGGCCAGCTCGCGATGACGCTGTTCGCCGCGATCATCGATGGTGATGCACGGACGATCAGCTACGTGTCATGCGGGCACACCGCTCCGTACGTGATCCACGCGCCGGCCGTTGGAGCTGCGATCGAGCTCCACGCGCTCGTCGGCCGCGGCAATCCGCTCGGCGGCGGTTCGAGCGGCAGTCCGAAAGTTCAGCAGCGCCCCCTGCGAGCCGGTGATTTGCTCGTCTGGTATACGGATGGCGTGATCGAAGCGCTGGACCCGCACGGCGAACCGTTCGGCGATCGCCGACTCCAGCGCCTGTTGCGCCGCCTCGATATCGCGGCGCTCGCCCCTCCTGCGGTCCACGATCTCGTGCACGCGAGCGTCGTCGCGCACCGCGCTGGCCGGCCCCGCGCCGATGACGAGACGCTCGTCGTCGCGCAGTGGTTGCCGCCGACCCCGGCTTCGATCGAGCCCGCGCAACGGATCTCCTCGCCGTAAACCTCATGAGACTTCGCCTCCTCACCTACAACATCCACAAGTGCATCGGCGGCGTCGACCGCCGCTACAACCCGCAACGCATCGCGGAGGTGATCACGAACCTCCATCCCGACGTGCTGTTGCTGCAGGAGGTCGATCACGACGTCCCTCGCAGCAACCGCGATCGCCAGGTCGACCTGCTCGGCGATCTCGTCGGGATGCGCTACCGATCGTGGTTCCCGAACGTCGAGGTCCGCGGCGGTGGCTGCTACGGAAACGCGATCCTCAGCCGCTATCCGATCGTCGAGGCGTCGAACATCGATCTGTCGATCCGGTTCAAGAAGAAGCGCAGCGCGCTGCACGGCGTGATCCGCGTGCGCGAGCATGACGGTGAAACCGTCGACCGCACGATCCACGTGTTCAACATGCACCTCGGCCTCGCCCGGTTCGAGCGCAAGCTCCAACTCAAGAAGTTCCTCGACGCCCATCCGTTCCAGGGGATGAAGCACGAGACCCCGGTGCTCGTCGGCGGCGATCTCAACGACGTCTACGGCGGGCTCGGTGAGCTACTTCGCCCCGCCGGGTTTCGCGGCATCGATCGCCGACCGCTCACGTTCCCCGCATGGGGACCGATGCGCGCGCTCGACGCGGTGTTCGTGCGAGGCGGCGTCGACTTCATCAAGCTATCGCGCTGCGATAGCGACATCGCACGACGAGCGAGCGATCACCGCCCGCTCGTCGCGGAAGTCCGGCTCCATCCGCATCAGTGATTCGTCGTGCGGAGGTCGCGCGCGACCTTCGATACCTCTTCGTGCGTCTGATCGATCCCGTGACCGCCCGCGGCGTCGAGGATCTGGCGGGCCTTCTTCGCCCACTCCTTGTTATCGGCGTGGACCGCGAGGATCGCGCCGCCCTGATTCAGGAACGACTCGTAGCGCTTCGCTTCGTACTCCGGCATGCCCATGCCGATCAGCGAGCCGACGAGCGTGCCGACCGCACCACCCGCGCCGGCACCGGCGAGCGTGGCGACGATCGGGCCCGCCGCGATCAGAGGTCCGAGACCAGGAATCGCGAGCGCGCCGAGGCCGACGAGCAGGCCGAGCCCACCGCCGAGGATGCCGCCGGTCGTGGCACCCGCAGCTGCGCCCTCGGGAGCCTTCGTATGCTTCTCGTGTGCGACTTCGCTCGTCGAGCCCCAATCGGGGAGCAAGGCGCTCATGTCGGCAGGGCGAAACCCGACCGCTCGCAGCGAGTCGATCGCGCCCTCGACTTGGCCGCGCGTGTTGAACAGGCCGAACACGGCGATCTGCTGGTCATGCTTTTCGTTCTTCATGGTCATTCCTTCACCTCGGGTTGTACCGACCGATCAACAGGCCGAGCGCGAACATCACGCCGACGCCGAGGAGCATGCCGTGCGCGCGCATGAACGAGAGCGGTGCTTCGACCGCGTTCTCGACGGCTTCGACGAAGTGCTTCGGCCCTTCGATCTTGTCCTCGATCACGTGCTTGAGCTCCGCGATGTCGCGTTCGAGATCGTCCTGAGCCGCGTCGAGGTCGTGCTGGATGTCTTTTGTGGGGCGCATGGTGAGTCCTAGTGACGAAGCCCGTCGGAGACCCTGTCGATCGTCTGACCGACTTCATCGACCTCGTTCGCGAGATCCGGCGGCGCGGCCATCTTGCGGCCGAACAGATAAGCGCCTCCGCCACCGACGAGGAGATAGACGCCCGCCATGATCAACAGGCGCAACCACAGCGGTGGAATCACCGGCTCGAGCGCGACGACGACGACCATGCACAACATCGCGAGGCCGACGATCGCGACGAACGCCGCGAGGATCATCGCGGCCGCCTTCATCACGGTGTGCTCGAGATAGCTCCCGAGCTTGGTGCGAGCGAGCTCGAGCTCGCTGACGGCGATCGTCTTGACGTCGTCGCCGATGTGCTTCAGAAGCTCGCCGACCTTCGCCGGTGGTTGCGTCGCGGCCATGACCTGCCGCAGTGCAGGCGGTATGCCCACACGATCCGGCGTCTGGCACGCGAGTTAACCCGCCAGGCCGGGCTCACGCGCCCGTCAGGACAGGTGGACGTGCGCTACCGCGCGAGAGGCTTGTACTTGATCCGATGCGGCTGGTCGGCGTCGGTGCCGAGCCGGCGGTGTCGGTCAGCTTCGTAGTCGGCGAAGTTGCCCTCGAACCATTCGACGTGGCTATCGCCCTCGAACGCGAGGATGTGGGTCGCGATGCGATCGAGGAACCAGCGATCGTGGCTGATCACGACCGCACAGCCCGGGAACTTCTCGAGGCCGTCCTCGAGCGCGCGCAGCGTGTCGACATCGAGGTCGTTCGACGGCTCGTCGAGCAGCAAGAGATTTCCTGCGCGCTTGATCATCTTCGCGAGGTGAACGCGGTTGCGCTCGCCGCCGGAGAGCACGCCGACCTTCTTCTGCTGATCCTGGCCCTTGAAGTTGAAGCTCGACACGTACGCGCGCGACGGGATCGACTTCTCCCCCATCTGCAAGTTCTCGACGCCCTCGGCGATCTCTTCGAAGATCGTCTTCTGATCGTCGAGCGCATCGCGCGACTGGTCGACGTAACCGAGCTTGACGGTATCGCCGATCTTGATCTTGCCCTTATCCGGCTTCTCGACGCCCATGATCATCCGGAACAGCGTCGTCTTACCGGCGCCGTTCGGTCCGATCACGCCGACGATGCCGCCGCGCGGGAGCTTGAACGTCAGGTCATCGATCAGCATGCGGTCGCCGAACGACTTCGTCACGCCCTCGAAGCTGACGACCTCACCACCGAGACGCGGGCCGGGCGGCACCACGATCTCGAGCGACGGATCGCGCGCTTCCTTCTGCGATTCGGCGAGCAACTCCTCGTAGCGGTTGAGGCGAGCCTTGTTCTTGGCCTGGCGCGCTTTCGGCGACAGCCGGACCCACTCGAGCTCGCGCTGGAGCATCTTCTGGCGAGCATCGGCCTGGCGATCCTCGTCCTTCAGGCGCTTCTCCTTCAGCTCGAGCCACGCGGTGTAGTTGCCCTCGAACGGATGGCCTTCGCCGCGGTCGAGCTCGAGGATCCACTTCGCGACGTTCTCGAGGAAGTAGCGGTCGTGGGTGATCGCGACGACCGTGCCCTTGAAGTTCTCGAGCGTCTTCTCGAGCCACGCGACGCTCTCGGCATCGAGATGGTTCGTCGGCTCGTCGAGGAGCAGCATGTCGGGCTGCGACAGGAGGAGGCGGCACAGCGCGACGCGGCGCTTCTCACCACCGGAGATCACGTTGACGTCGGCGTCGCCCGGCGGGCAGCGCAGCGCGTCCATCGCCATGTCGACCTGGTGGTCGAGCTCCCACGCGTTGACCGCCTCGATCTGATCCTGAAGACGCGCCTGCTCGTCGAGCAGCTTGTTCATCTTGTCCTCGGACATGTCCTCGCCGAGCTTGGTCGAGACCTCCTCGAACTTGGTCAGGAGGGCGCGGATGTGCGCGACGCCCTCGTCGACGTTCTCCTTGACCGTCTTCTTCGGATCGAGCTGCGGCTCCTGCGCGAGGTAGCCGATCTTCAGGCCCGGCGCCGGCCACGCCTCGCCGAGGAAGTCCTTGTCCACTCCCGCCATGATCTTCAGCAGCGTGCTCTTGCCCGCGCCGTTGTTGCCGAGAATGCCGATCTTCGCGCCCGGGTAAAACGACAGCCAAATGCCCTTCAGGATCTCGCGCTTCGGCGGAACGAGCTTGCGCAGATCCTTCATCACGAACGTGTACTGGGCGGTCATGGGCGGCGTTATACCCTAAGAGCGACATGGCGTATCGAGGTGACGACGGCGGCCACGTGGTCGAAGCGCCGACCGCCGTGGGACCGCTGCGCCTCGAGCTGGGGCCGCGGCGGATCACGCTGACGGCAAACGGCCGCACGCTCCAGATCGCCGACCCCTTCATCACGCTGATCGACCAGAAGAAGCAGGAAACGCTGCGGATCGAGGGCCGGGTCCTGGTGGCGCGCGACGTGCCCCACGAGGACCTCGGGGTCTGGGTCGAGCTGACCGACCGCAACCCGGGGATGCGCCGGATCTTCGGCGTCGAGCCGGTGTCCCTGCTCGAGCAGCACGGGCTCGCCGCGCTCCACAAGCTCGACATGCTCGGGACCCGGCTGCGCACCGCGCTCGCCGATTACTCCGGCGACGTTCGCCGCGCGAGCGAGCTCGGCCGCGGACTCGACAAGGTCCTGCTCGTCGACCATGGCGATCACCACGCGGTCTACGCGCGCAAGCTGTTCCGCGATCGCGCCCGGCTCGCCTTGTCGATCTACGACAACGGCCGGATGGTGATCGTCGACGGGCCCGAGGTCGTGATGAGCTCGAAGTTTGGCATCACCGTCAGCGGTGATTACATCCGGTTTATCGACCGGCATGGAACCGACCTCGCGAAGCTGTCCATTCCCTGGATCACCCGCGAGGATCGCGAAGAGCTCGCGAAGCGAATCAGCCAGTTAGTTCCTAGCTGAAAAGGTAGTCCGCTTGCGTTCCTCGTCGGAGTGCGCATGTTGGAGCACATGTTCAAGCAATGGCGATTGGGGTCGATGTTCGGCTTCCCGATCGAGATCAACCTCAGCTTCCTGATGCTCCTCGCGCTGGTGTTCCTCGCGTTCGGCGGGATCGCGGGCGTGGTGATCGTGTGTCTGGCGTTCGCGTCCGTGCTGCTTCACGAGCTCGGTCACGCGCTCGTCGCGCGCCAGCTCGGGGTTCGGGTCAGCGGCATCGAGCTCGGCTTCTTCGGCGGCGCGGCCAAGATGGTCGAGTTGCCCCGCACCGCGAACCACGAGCTCGCGATCGCGGCGGCCGGCCCGGCGGTGTCGCTCGTCCTCGCCGGCTTGGGCCTCGGCCTCGGCGCGGTGACCCACGTCCCGCTGATCGCGTGGCTCGGCTGGACCAATCTGATCCTCGCGCTGTTCAACCTGATCCCGGCGCTGCCGATGGACGGTGGACGGATCCTGCGCGCGCTGCTCACCCGCAAGATGGACTTCGTCCGCGCGACCGACGTCGCGGTCAAGGTCGCGCGGGTCGCCGCGATCGCGTTCGCGGTGTTCGGCCTGGTCAACGGCTGGTACCAGCTCGTGTTCCTCGCGCCGTTCCTCTGGATCATGAGCACGCGCGAACAGATGCTCGCGCGGATGATGGCGAACCAGTACGCGTATACCAACGCGGGCTATCGCCAGCGCTACTACCGCGATGCGGAGCCGCAGAATCGCCGGTTCACGATCACCCAGCGCGACGGCCAGTTCGTGATCGAAGAAGTGATCTAGCGCGGGCCGACGGCGCGATAGCTCTCGAGATCGATCGTGTAGCGCCGGAGCAGCCGATGGATCTGTGCGCGCGACGTGTTCAGCGCGCGAGCGACGGCGGCGAGGTTGCCGCGATGATCGCGAAGCAGCGCGAGCAGCTCGTCGCGGCGGGCCGCTTCGACCGCCGCCGCCGGTGCACGGCCGGCCACTTGCTCGGGCAGCTGGTGCAGATCGATCCGATCGTTCTGCGCGACCGCGACGCCCGCGGCGATCGCCTGATCGAGCTCGCGAATGTTGAGCGGCCAACGATGGCGGCACAGCGCCCATGCGGCAGCCGACGACAGGCCGAGCTCGTGACCGTTCGTCGGCTTGCCTGCACGAACGCGCGCGAGGGAGGCGGCGACGAGCGTGCCGAGATCTTCGAGGCGGTCGCGCAGCGGCGGCAGCGTCACGCGCAGGCCTGCGAGCCGGGCGTAGAGATCGACGCGGAACCGACCGGCTTCGACCTCGCGCTCGAGATCCTTCAGCGTCGCGGCGACGAACCGGACGTCGATCGGAATCGGCCGCGTCTCGCCGACGGGAACGACCTCGCGCTCCTGCAGCACGCGGAGGAGCGTGCCCTGCGTCGCGAGCGGCAGGTCGCCGACCTCGTCGAGCAGCAGCGTGCCGCGATCGCTCGAGCGGATCGCGCCGGGCCGATCGTCGGTCGCTCCGGTATACGCGCCGCGGCTATGGCCGAACAGCGTCGCTGCGGCGAGTGACTCGACGAGCCCCGCGCAGTTGACCGCGACGAACCCGCCCGGGCGCTGCGAATAGTGATGCACCATCCGCGCTCCCAGCTCCTTGCCGACGCCGCTCTCGCCGAGGAGCAGCACGGGCACGCCGCTCGGCGCCACCTCGATCAACCGGCGCAACGCGGTCTCGACGTGCGGCACGAGCGATGGAACATCGCTGCCGCGAAGATCGTCCTGGGTCGATGCCGGCAGCTTGAGCGTGCGGAACCGCAAGAACGTCTCGCCGACTTCGATCCAGTCGCCATCGGCGAGCACGCGTTGCGATGCGCGCTCTCCGTTGACGATCACGCCGTTCTTCGAGCCGAGGTCGCGCAGCGTCCAGCCACCGAGCGCGCGCTCGACGACCGCGTGCTCGATCGACAAGTGCGGATCTGGAAGATCGATCCGCAGCGTCGACGCTTCGCGCCGCGCGGGATTGCCTCCTCGTCCGATCAGCGCGCGTTCGACACCGCGCAACAGATGCCGCGTGCCCGGTCGAGGTCGACCTGCATCGAGCACCACGTAGAGCGCGGCCACCGCGATCTGACCATCTCGTGCCCGCTCCGGAACTAACGTCAACGTGTCCGCCACGACGGATCCACTATGCCCAACGACACCCGATCTGCGTCAACAATCGATCGCGTATCACTGTCGTATCGTCGCAGGACAGGTGCGACGGGTGCGACGTTCATCGCTGCGTACACGCAGCAGAATTTCGCTAGGTTCGCTGTCGCATCAGCTGTTCCAAGCATGCAGAGGCGCGCTCCATCGCGTGCGTGATCTCCTGGCGCAACGCGACCTCGTTCGGGAACTGCTTGAGCTCCTCGAACAGCTCCTGGAGCGCGGTTAGCGCGGCGCGCAACGGAACGGGCGTCGCGCGCGGCGTGGGGCGTTCGCGCCGCACGAATGCCGACACGACGTCCTGCAGCTCGAGGAAGCCGTCGTCGTGATCGACAAACCGATCAGCGCCTGCTTCGAGGTGCGCGCGCCAGCTCTCGCGCGAAGGCTCGTGCCCGATCACGACGATCGGCATCGCCGCATCGACGCGCCGCACCGCTTCGATCAGCTGAAGCGCGTCGCCGCCGGCGAGTGCCACTGTCGCCACGACGAGATCGGGTGGAGATTGACCGAGCGCACGCACGACGCTCTCGGTATCGGGAACCGCACCTTGCACGACGACGCGATCGAGCGCGACCAGCGCGTCGACGATCGCATGCCGCTCTTCCTTCGAAGCCGCCGCTATCAAGATCCGCATGCCCCCAGTGAGCCGCGTTTTCGCTGCGGCGGCATTCAGAGAGAATCGGATCGCTGCGTAGGACGCAGCCACTTTGTCGCGTAGGACGCGTCCTACACGAGGCCGTTGCTGATCGCGTAGCGCGTCAGCTCGGCGTTCGTCTCCATGCCCATCTTCTCGAGCAAGCGCGTGCGATACGTGCTGACGGTCTTCACCGACAGGTGCATGCGCGCTGCGATCTCGCCGACCGTCTCGCCCGAGGCAATGCCCCGCATCACGTCGAACTCGCGATCGGACAGCCTCTCATGAGGAGCGGACGCCACTCCTCCCGCCTCGGCGGCCAGGCGCTCGGCGACGCTCTCGCTGATGTAGCGGCCGCCCTTCACGATCTTCTCGAACGCGATCACGAGCTGCTCGGGGGCCGCCGCCTTGGTGAGGTAGCCCGCCGCGCCGGCGCGAAGCGCACGGACCGCGAACTGGGCCTCGGAGTGCAGGCTCATCACGAGCACCGGCAACTCGGGATAGCGATGCTTGATCTCGGTCAGGAGGTCGATGCCGCTGCGGCCGGGCATCGTGAGGTCGAGAACGATCGCATCGAACTTTTCTACGAGGGCTGCAAGCGCCTCGTCGCCACTAGCGGCTTCGCTGATCGCGATGGAGCTCACGCGATCTTCGAGGATCGATCGGATTCCTCGGCGCACCACGTCGTGATCGTCGACCACCAGCACCCGATACATGGCCCGCCGGACGGTACCACGATCGAGTAACGTGACAGGCATGGCGGACGGGAACGGCTCGACGGCGAGCGAGCTGCGCGACGAGCTAGAGCTGGCGCAGGCGATCGCGCACATGGGCAGCTGGCACTGGGATCTGGCGACCGGCGTCGTGACCTGGAGCGACGAGCTCTACCGGATCTACGGCCTCGTCCCGAAATCGCGCGAGATCACGTTCGAGTTCTTCCTGTCGTGCATCGTCCCGAGCGAGCGCACGCGGATCCAGCGCGAGATCGAGCAGGCGCTCCAGAACCGCGGCCGGTTCGCGTATCGCGAGCTGATCACGCGGCCCAACGGCGAGATCCGCACGCTCGACACGATCGGCGAGGTCCGGGTCCGCGACGGCGTCGTCACCGGCTTGATGGGCACGTGCCGCGATATCACCGACGAGGCGCGCCGCGATGATCGGCTGACGTTCTATGGCGAGGTGTTCGAGCACGCGATGGTGTGCCTGTCGGCGTGGCAGCTCGACACGCGCCACGATCCGGCGAAGCTCCGGCTCGTCGCGTTCAACCCTGCGACCGAGCACCTCGTCGGGAAGTCGCTGACCGCGAAGATGGGGCAGCCGATGCTGTCGATCTTTCCATCGGTCGGTCATACGTCGCTGCTCCCACTCGCACGCGCGATCCACGACGGCGCGCCGATCCGCCACGTCGGCGCGTTCCAGCTGGAAGAAGCGCCCGGTGCGCCATTCGTGACCGCGACGCTGTTCGCGTTGCCGAACCAGGGCATCGGCCTCGCGCTCGAGGACGTGACGACCCAGCGCCGCGCCGAGATCCTTCAGGTTGCCGAGCGCCGCGCGCTCGAGATGCTCGCCGCCAATGCGCCGATCGGCGAGATCCTTACCGTGATCGCCGAGGCGATCGAGGACGTGTCGGTCGATACGATCGCTTCGATCCTGCTGCTCGACGAGGACGGGACGCATCTGCGCACCGGGGCGGCGCCGCACCTGCCCGATGCCGTCAACAAGATCATCGACGGCTTTCCGGTCGGCCCGACGAACGCGTCGTGCGGCACGGCGGTCTATCGCCGCGAGCCGGTCTACGCGAACGACATCGCGACCGATCCGCTGTGGAGCCCGTATCGCGAGATCGCGCGCGAGCACCACCTCGGATCGTGCTGGTCGACGCCGATCGTGTCGAATGCGGGTCGCGTGCTCGGCACGTTCGCGCTGTATCACCCGCACCCGCGGATCCCCGACGACGATGCGAAGGAGCTGATCGCGCGCGCGACCCACGTCGCATCGATCGTGATCGAGCGGCGCGCGCTCGACGAGCAGTTGCGCGCACTCACCGCACGGGTCGAAGCGGCGCGCGAGGACGAGCGGACGACGATCGCGCGCGATATCCACGACACGCTCGGTCAGGCGCTGACCGCGCTCAAGCTCGACCTCGGTTGGCTCGCGCGCCGGATCGACAACCCACCGATCGATCGCAAGCTGATCGAGATGGCGCGCTCGACCGACGAGCTGATCGAATCGGTCCGCAAGATCGCCGCGGATCTCCGGCCCGGCGTGCTCGACGGCATCGGCTTGTGCGCCGCGATCGAGTGGCAGGCCGAGGACTTCGAAGCGCGCTCGGGTGTGCCCTGTGCCGTGAAGTGCGAGATCGGCGAGCTCCAGCTCGAGCGCACGCTGATGACCGCGATGTTCCGGATCTTCCAGGAGGCGCTCACGAACGTCGCGCGCCACGCGAACGCGTCGACCGTCGAGGTCACCGTCACGCTCGATCGCGGCAGGATCAAGCTCGAGGTCGCCGACGACGGCATCGGCCTCCCCGATATCAACCCGCGCAACAGCTCGCTCGGCATCCTCGGGATGGGCGAGCGCGCGCGCCGGCTCGGCGGCGAGTGCACGGTGCGGTCGCGCCAGCCGCGCGGCACGATCGTGACGGTGCTCATCCCGCTGCGGTTCCCCGCCGAGCGCCACGCGGAAGGCTAACTACTTCGCGTACTGGGCGTCGGCGCCGATCTTGAGGATCACGTCGAGCTGGAGGTCCTTGTAGTGGGACTTCACCTTCGCCTGCGCGTCCTCGGACGTCTTCGCCGACGCGATGGCGGTATCGAACGCGTCGAGGTACTGGCGGGTCTGGTCGATGCCGGCCGGCGAATTGTCGAGCTTCGGATCCTTGTGGCCGGCGATCACGGTGGTCGGATGAAGCGCGGCGAGCTCGTCGAGCGTCTTCTTCCACGCGGCGCGCTGCGGCGCCTTGGTCTCCGCGGTCCACACGTGGACGCCGCGATAGACGATGTCGCCGGCGATCACGGTCTTCGTCGACGGGATCCACACGTACGCGGACTCGCCCTCGTCGCCCTGGACGCCGCCGTGGACCTCGAGCGTCTGGCCCTCGAGCGTCAGTGTCGTGCCGGCGAGCGCGGTCGGCAGCACCGGCGCACCGGTGACGAGGTCGCCGAACATCGGCTGCCACTGCTTCACCTTGCCTTGCCAGGTCTTCTTGATCTCGGCGACGGTCGCCGGCAGCGCGACCAGCTTCGCCTTCGGGAACGCCTGATGGATGACCTCGAGGCCGAAGTAGTGGTCGGGGTGCGAGTGGGTGATGAACACCGTGGTCAGGTTCTTCTTCGACTCGAGGATCTGGGCCACCAGGCGATGCGCGTCGGCGCGATCGAACTGCGCGTCGATCAAGATCGCGTCCTTGTCGCCGGTGACGAGCGTCGAGTCGACCAGGAAGCCGTTCGGCGATGCGGTGAAGACCTGGGTCTCGAGCGGCTTGGGGTCGGCCGAGGCAAGCGTGGAAGAAGCGAGGAGCGCGGCGGTGAGGAGCGTGTTCTTCATGCCCTCAACGTAGGAGTCGCGGGCTTCCGCCGCGAGGTCAGGATCGGCGGCCGGATGGTAAATTCGTGCGAAATGCGAGCGGCGTCGTGCCGGTATGATGGCGGAAGAACTTCACGAGGTTCGTCGGCTCGGCAAACCCGGTGCGCTCCGCGAGCTGCTTGACCGAGAGGTCGGTGTGCGCGAGCAAGCGCTTGTGCTCGAGGACAACTCGCTCGTCGATGACCTGCTTGGTCGACCGGCCCGTGTGCGCGAGCAATAGCTCGCCGAGCCGGCGCGGCGACAGGCCGGCGGCCTTCGCGTAGTGCGCGACCTCGCGGGTCGTCAGGCAATCGCGTTCGAGGATGGTAAAAAACCGCTGCAGCTCGTTCGGTGGCAAGGCGCTCGCCGGCACGTAGCGCTCGAGCCGGAGGATCAATGCGCGGAGCAACGACTCGAGCAGCGCGGCCTGCACCGCATCGAGTGGGCGCGCATGCTCCGCCGCGAGCTGCGCGGACAGCTCGAGGATCTCGCGGTGATCCTCGCCGGTCGGTGCGATCGAAGGCTTCGTCCAATCCGGCGCGAGGACGCGCGGCGGCGGCGCCATCGCGAGGAACTCGGACGAGAACACGATCAACCACGCATCGAGGTTGCGCGCCGGTTGGAACTGCTGGATCCGGCCGCGCGCGAACACCGTGACCACACCCGCTCCGAGTGGCACCGGCGTGAAGTCGATCGTCATGGCGCCTTTCCCCGCCAAGCCGACGAGCAGCATGTCGAACTGCGGCCGCTGCGGCGCGGTCAGCGGATCCGGGAGCTCGCCGGCGCGATCGCGCGCGAACAGATCTGCGAGCCGCAGCACCTCGACGCCGAGCGTTGGCTTCGTGTTGTGGCGAAACGCGAGGTCCTTGATCGCGGTGCGCTTCACAGATCGATCTGGGTCCCGATCTCGATCACCTGCTTCGGCGGCAACCCGAAGTAGCGATCCGCCGGTACGGCGTTGCGCTGCAGGAACGAGTAGATCGACTCGGTGAGCTCGCCCATCTGGCCTTGCTTGCCGCCGAGCAAGTTGAGGCGCGCGATGAAGTACGTGACGTCGTCGGCTCCGAACGGCAGGCTGTACTTCGCCGCGACCTTCTCGAGCACCTCGTGGACCGGCGGCGATTCCATGTAACCGGTCCGGATCACGACGCGCAGAAACCCGTGCGACAGGTCGTCGACCGAGAGCCGCTGGTCCTGCGCGATCCGGGGCTCGGTCTCGCTCGGCTCGACCGTGAGCAGCACGACGTGCTCGTGCAACGTGTGGCTGCGCTCGACGAGGTGGACGAGCGCGGGCGGCACGTGATCCTCGCGCGACGCGAAGTACACGGCCGTCCCGGGCACGCGGCCGACGAGCAATTGATCGAGCTTCGGCGCGAGCTGCTCGAAGCTCGGGAACGTCTGCGCGTAGGTCTCGACCGTGAGCCGGCGGCCGCGCCGCCACACCAGCATCACGACCGTGAAGCCCGCGGCGATCAGGATCGGGACGTAGCCGCCGTCGACGAACTTGAACAGATTCGACGCGAAGAACGGCAGGTCGAACGCGAGGAACAGGACCAACAGCGGCAGCGCGCGCGCGATCGACCAGCCCCAGTGGCGCCGCGTGACCTCGTAGAACACGACCGACGTGATCGCCATCGTGCCGGTCACCGCGATGCCGTACGCCGCGGCGAGGCGATCCGATTTCTGGAACCCGACGACGAGCGCGATGCACGCGATCGCGAGGAACCAGTTGATCTCGGGGATGTAGATCTGGCCTTCCGTCTCGCTCGACGTGTGGCGCACGGTGACCCGCGGGAAGTAGCCGAGCAGCATCGCCTGGCGGGTCAGCGAGAACGCACCGGAGATCAGCGCCTGCGACGCGATCACGGTCGCGACGCTCGACAGGATCACGAGCGCGAGCTGCGGCGAACCTGCCGGGACGAGCGCGAAGAACGGGTTCTCGATTTCAGGGTGGGCGTAGAACACCGCGCCCTGGCCGAAGTAGCAGAGCAGCAGCGCTGGCAAGACGAAGAACAACCACACCACGCGGATCGGGCCACGGCCGAAGTGGCCCATGTCGGCGTACAGCGCTTCGCCACCGGTCACCGCGAGCACGACGCTGCCCAAGATCAAGATTCCGTGCGAGCCGTGCTCCTCGAAGTACCGGATCCCCCAGATCGGCGATAGCGCCTGGAGGATCGCCGGGTGATGCGCGATGTGAACCGCGCCCGCGATCCCGATCGTGCCGAACCACACGACCATCACCGGACCGAACAGCCGGCCGATCGTGTGCGTGCCGTGCTTCTGGATCCAGAACAGCGCGAGCAGGATCCCGCACGTCAACGGGATCACGACCGGCGCGAGCCCGGGATCCGCGACCTCGAGCCCCTCGACGGCGGACAGCACCGAGATCGCAGGCGTGATCGCGCCATCGCCGTAGAGGAGTGCCGCACCGACGACGACGAGCACGGCGACGCCGCCGGCACGAACCTTCGGCGGGACCAGCGCGAGCAGCGCGAAGATACCGCCTTCGCCGCGATTGTCGGCGCGCATGATCACGAGCAGGTACTTGACGGTCACGACCATCACGAGCGCCCACGTGATCAACGACAGCACGCCGAACAGCGAGTCGACCGCGGATGCGCTACCGCCCTCGCCCGCCGCGCGCACGCATTCCTTCAGCGTGTACAGCGGGCTCGTGCCGATATCGCCGAACACGACGCCGAGTGCGCCGAGCGACAGGAGCGCGAAGCGTGCTCTGCCGGGTTCGGGGTGGCTCACGCGGCGATGGTAGCCGACCGGATCACTTGTAGCCGCGGGTCAGGAGCATCTTCGCACCGGCATCGAAAAACGCCGCATCGCCGACGTGGAACTCGAACGTGTCGGCAAGCCGCGTGATCACGTTGAAGCAGAACGCGACCGCGAGCGCCTCCCTGACCTGGACCTTCGTCACGCCCGCGGCATAGACCGCGCGTACGTCGTCCGCGGTCGGCGTGCCGCGCGTGACGATCCGCAAGAACCGCAGCGTCGCCTTCAACGGGTCCGCGATGGGCGCCGTCTCGAGGTCCGCCAGGACCGCGTTCACCGTGTCGTTACCGAGCTCGTGCGACGCGACCGCGCCGTGGGCTTTCGTTCAAAACTCGCACTCGTTCGTCTTCGACACGAACGAAGCCATCAGCTCGCGATCGCCGATCGCCCACTCCGAAGGACCGCGCATCGTCTCCTGGAACACCTTGCCCATCGGCGTGCCGAAAAACTCCGGGCGATACATCAACAGCTTCACGACATCGGGCGCCGGGTGCCCGCTCGTGAGCCGGATGATCTTGAAGATCAGCTTGTGGCGCAGCTTGTGGCCGTGGTCGAGGACGTCGAGGCGCATCAGCCGACCTCGTCGATGACGGCGAGTGCCGCGGCGAGCTGGCGCGACGCCTTGCCGTACGCGGCACACACCGCGAGCTCGAAGATCTCGTCCTCGGACCTCTGTTGCTTCGCCGCCGCCACATCGTCGGCGGTGACCTCGTACGCGTGCTCCGCGACCTTCGCCAGCAGCGGATCGCCCGACGTTCCGGCGAACGCGGCCTCGCGATCGCTGCGGCTCGCCTTGCCGTCGCCTTCGACCGCGCGTGCGATCGCTGCTTTCCGGAGCCGTTCGACGTCCATCGCCTGAAGATAAACGCTAGAACTGGCGCGTGCCACTCACCGTCTATCAGTACCCGAATTGCTCGACGTGCAAGAAGGCGCTCGCCTGGTTGAAGGCGAACAAGGTCGCGTTCACGTCGATCGACATCGTCAAGGAGCCGCCTTCGCGCGCGCAGCTCGCTGCCGCGCAGAAGCTCGCCGGCGTGCCGGTGAAGAAGATGTTCAACATCGCCGGTGGCTCGTATCGCGATGGCGACTTCAAGACGAAGCTGCCCGGCATGACCGACGCCCAGGCGTTCGATGCGCTCGCGAAGGACGGCAAGTTGATCAAGCGGCCGCTCGCCGTCGGAGATGGCGTCGCCCTCGTCGGGTTCTCCGAGGACGACTGGAAGAAAGCCCTGCGCTAGCCTGCCGCGGAATACGGCACCGCACTGTAAGCACCCATCCACAACGTTCATCGCCTCACTCCCGCCGCTTTGCATTATCGTGCGCAGCGGCATGGGGCGGCACGAACCGACGGGTGCGATCGATGTACCGGGGTTGTCTCACAGCGTGGTCACGTTGCCGTGGGGTGTCCTCCGCGGCGCGTTCGGACCGAGCGACGGCAGCATGGGCGCGAGCTCGAACGTGCCGAGCGCGATCTCGGTGCTGCGCCATGCAGCGTTGTACCTGAAGGTCCCCGCCGAGATCGACGAGGCGTTCGGCGTGCTCGAGCAGCACGCGATCCGTCACGGCATCCTCTATCCAGTCGCGATCACGATCGTGCCGTTCCTGTTCGACATCATCCGGCGCGGCTCCGCGGTCGCGGAGCGCACGACGGATCTGATCGCCGAGTATGCGAGCGCGGCGTCCACGCTCGAACCGCGTCTCGCCGCGCGACTGCTCGAAGTGATCGCGGATCAAGCCGAGGCGATCCTGTCGTGGCTCGGCATCCACGATCGCGCGGTCGCAGCGCTCGCGCTCCACGTACCTGGACTGCGCGAAGCGTTCTTCCTGCGGATCGCGACGCTGCCGAAGCTGGCGCCCGAGATCCTGCTCGCGCTCGTCGAGCTCGGCCATCCACCGCCGCACGCGACGAAGATCGCACTCGACATCCTCGACAGCGCCGACGCCACGATGTCCGCGCGGATGTGTGCCGCGTCGTTCCTCGCGCACTTCGGAGACCAGACGCCGGCGCTGCGCACGCGCGTCGATCTCGCGCTGCCGCCGTCTGCGCCTGCCGCGTTGCGCGCGTTCGTCGGCAAGCTGTGGACGCCGACGATCAAGCGGCCGGTCGTCGCACCGAAGCTCTACAACGCCGAGGTCGTGTTCGCGGGCGAGAAGCTCGTGCTCGTCCGCGCCGGCCAGAAGAGCGTGACGCTGCCGTGGGCCGACGCGCCGGTCGGTCGCGGCGACGTGATCCGCGTCGGCATCACCGCGCACGGCCAACCGAAGCTCGCGTTGATCACCGAGCCCGATGGCAGCGTGACCGTCGTCGACTTCTAGCGAACCGAAGACGCGCGCGCGCTGGCGGCCTGGTTCAGCTTCGCCTGGCTGATCGCGGCCTCGATCATCTTGTCTTGCGCGGCCTTGTCGTGCCACTTGGCCTGGATCTCCGGCGACAGCGTGTCGATCGGATCGTAGTAGAGGAAGAACCCGGGCTTGACCGACGGCGCCGCGAACACCGAGATGCCGGTCTCGCGATCGTAGTGCTCGAACGAATGGGCGACGCGCTTGCCGCCACCACCAGGAGCGTCGACGACGAACGTCGGCGTGTGGAAGCCGGCGGTCACACCGCGCACGGCCTTCTCGATATCGCACGCGGTCTGGAGCGTCGTCCGCAGATCTTCGACGCCCTTCACGAGGTCGTGGACGTACACGTAGTACGGGTGGACCTGGCAGTGGCCGAGCCGCTTCACGAGCAGCTGCATCGTCTCGATCGTGTCGTTGACGTTGCGCTGGAGCACCGACTGGTTGCGCGTGATGATGTTGCGCTCGAACACGCCGTCGAGCGCGCGCTTCGTGATCGCGGTGATCTCGTTCGGGTGGTTGAAGTGGGTGTGGAGCACCACTTCCTTGTGGAGCTTGCGGCCGCGCTCGACCACGGCGGTCAGCGCGTCGAGCCACTCGGTATCGGTGATCAGCTTCATCGGCATGACCGCCGGACCCTTGGTCGCGAAGCGGATGCGCCGGATGTTCGGCATCTCGAGCAGCTTGTTGCCGATCAGCGTGATCTGGCGAGCCTTCAGCTGATAGCTGTCGCCGCCGGAGACGACGATGTCCTCGAGCTCGACGCGCTCGGAGATGTACTGGAACGCGCGGTCCCAGCGATCTTCGGTCGCCTTCAGCGAGACCTTCTCTACCTCGTCGGTATCCACTCCCACCGCATAGGAGCGCGTGCAGAACCGGCAGTACACCGGGCACGTGTCGAGCGACAGGAACAGCGCCTTGTCGGGATAGCGGTGCGTGAGCCCGGGCACCGGCGCATCGGCCTGCTCGTGGAGCGAGTCGAGCGTCAGCTTCGGGTGATCCGGGAGCAGGCGCGACGACACCGGCACGAACTGGCGGCGCAGCGGATCGTTATAGGGATCCGCCCACTCGATCAGCGACAGGAGATACGGCGACACGCGGATCGACATCGGCGCGTGCTTGAACCCGGTCGTGACGTCCTCGATGAACGCCTGCGGCACGAGATCCTGGACGGCTGCGAGCAGCTTCGCCGGATTCGTGATCGAGTTCTTCGCCTGCCACTGGTGGTCGAGGAAGGTTTTCTCGTCGATGTTCCGGTACGCGGGGATCCGCTGCCAGAACGGCCCGTCGAGGAGTTGGCGATGATGCAACGTCGACGGATCGACGCGCGGCTTCAGGTGCTTGACGGGCTCGCCTTCGCTAGGCGTTCTCGTCTCTTGCCCTACGATTTTGAGCGACTCCGTCAACGTTCAGATGGATATCACGGCCGAGGGTGATCGAGAAACCACTGGTAGACAGTCGGCTCGAAGCTGGTCGTGAGACCCGGAACATGGCCCGCGCCCGCGATCGTCCATAGCTCGAGGTCGATCCCGGTGGGGCAGCCATCGGCGATCTGCGAAGTTGTCTCGGCGCCGGCGCTCGCAGTATCGAGGTCGTAGCTCGGCCCCGCGTGGAACGTGCTGGCACACTTGTCGTGCATCGCCCACTGGTCGACCGAGCGCATCGCCATCGCCGCGTAGGGCACCGTCGTGTCCATGTCGCCGTGGAGGTGGAGCACCTCGACGGGCTTCGTCGGGTTGCACGTGCTCGGATCGGTCGCCGCGTTACCCGCGAGAACGACGATGTTCTCGACGAGATCCGCGTGATCGCACGCCATTCGATAGGACATGTAGCCGCCGTTCGAGTGGCCGATCAGCCAGACGTGGTCGATCGAGTACGCGGCCTTCACCTTTGTGAGAATGTCCGCGAGGTAGCTCGAGTCGTCGACGTTCGTGTGGTCGAAGTCGCAGCACTCGGGATCGGCGTTCCAGTACTCGTTGCCGGTGCTGTCGGTCAGGCCGTCCGGAGCGACCACGAACGCGTGGCCCGCGGTGACCTCGGCCTTCACGCCGAAGTACGCCTCCTGGACGAACCCCGAAGCGCTGTAACCGTGGAGCACCATGATGAGCGGATACTTCTGGCCGCTGTCGTAGTTCGCCGGAACTTGCAGCGTTACAGGCCGATCCGGCGTGCCGAACTGCGTCGGAGCCGGGGACTCGGAGCTGCTGCACGCGGCGACGACGACGAGGGCTGCAAGGCGCACGAGCGCACCCTACACCCGCGCGCTAGCCTTTGGGGTGAAGCCGATCGGTCGCGATCCAACAGCGCCGGGCACGCTGCGCCGCGTCGTGATCGCGGCGATCGTGCTCTCGGGACTTGGCGCACTGGGCGCGGTCAAGGCGGGGCTCGCCGGAGCCGACTTCATGTACGACCTCGAACAGGTCCAACCGGCGCTCGCGAAGACTGCCCCGGTACTCCCCGATCCGCACACGCCGCGGCTCGCGCGCCGGGTGTTCCTCGTGATCGTAGACGGGCTGCGGCTCGACAAGTCGTACGAGCTGCCGTTCCTCGACGAGCTGCGCCGGCGCGGCGTCGACACCGAGGCGCAGTCACATTATCCGACGTGGTCGCGGCCGAACTACGTGTCGATCCTGACCGGCGTTCCACCGGTCGCGAGCGGCGTTCGCACGAACCATCACTCGACCCCGGTCGAGCTCGATTCGCTGATGGATCGCGCGAAGGCCGCGGGGCTCCACGTCGCGTTCGCGACCGATTACGACGCGCTGCCGAAGCTGTTCCTCCGCAAGCGCGGCGCGGAGCCGAAACCCGCGGTCGACGAGGACGACGACGACGAGATCGACATCGACGCGATGGAGCGCCCGCTGTCGGAGGCCGCGATCCGCGCGCCCGACGCGAACTTCGTGTCGCCGTTCGACGACGCGCGCTACGCACCGTGGCCCGGTGGCTTCAGCGAAGCCGGCGCGCAGGTCGCGCAGGGCGATGCCGAGCTCGTCGTGTTGCTCGTCGGTGCGGTCGATGCCGCCGGTCACGCGCACGGTGGTGCGAGTCAGGACTATCGCGTCGCGGCGGAGCTCGCCGATCACGCGCTCGGTCGTGCGCTCGGCCGGATCGATCTGACGCAGGACGCGATCGTGATCACCGCCGATCATGGCCACACGAATCGCGGCGGTCACGGCGGCGTCGAGCCCGAGGTGCTGAGCGTGCCGCTGATCCTCGCGGGCGCGGGCGTCAAGCCGGGGGCGAACGCGACCGACGCGCACCTGATCGACATCGCGCCGACCGTCGCGACGCTGCTCGGGATCCCGGCGCCGGGGCACGGCCTCGGCCGCACGCTCTCCGAGCTGCTCCAGATCGATCCGCAGACCCGCGACGCGCGCAAGGCCGCCGATGACATACGGCTCGCAGATACCCGGTCGGTCGTCGTCCGTTCGGAGGCCGCCGCGAAGGCGGATGTTCGCGATCGCCGCGCCCAGCGCATCGCGATTGTCGCCGGTGGCGCCGTGCTCGCGACGCTCGGCGCGCTGCTGTTGATCCGGCGCCGCACGATGAAGCTCGACTGGCACGTGCTGGTGGTCTCGGTCCCCGCGTTCTCGGTCGCCTACTACGCGATGATCGGCGCGGCCGGTCAGGGCTTCTCACCTTCGCTCGTACCGGCACAGGGCCACATCGCGGTCGTGATGGCGAAGTACGGCATCGCCGCGATGATCGTCCAGCTGCTCGCGAGCTTGTGGGCGCTGCGCAACCAGGGCTCCTTGAGCGAGCGGCTCGCGAAGGCGAACGGCATCGCGTGGATGGGCCTGATGCTCGCGATGATCCCGGCTGGGCTCGCGTGGGCGTTCATGCCACCTCCCTACGTCACGCTACCCGGCGCACACGCGCTGGTGTTGATCCCGGCGGTCGAGGTCGCCGTCGCCTGTGCCGCGATCGATGTCGCGCTCACGCTCGTCGTCGAAGTGATCGTGTTCGCTGCGCGCGCGTGGCAGCACGATGTATCATCGAGACGATGAGGTGGATCGCCCTGGTGGTTGTATGCGCCGGGTGCGACCATTTGTTCGACATCCACTCGATCGACATTCCGAACACGGATGCGGTCGTGGCGAGCGACGTGGTTCCACCGTCGGATGGCCAGAACACGGGGCATTGCTCGGCGATGACGATGCTCGCCGATGACTTCACCATCGACGATCTCGCGACGATGTGGCCGCAGACGACGACGCTCGGCTCGAATCAGATCGCGGTCACCGGAGGCAGGCTCGAGATCCGCAACCTCACGGCCGGCAGCTACGCGACGCTCGACGCCGGCTTGTTCTACGACCTGCGCGAGACGAGTTTCGCAGCCGCCATCACCGACGACGGTGCGGTCGACGACAACGACTTCGTCCAGCTCGAGATGGTGTCGTCGACGGGCTACGACCTCAAGATCGTCCGCACCAACCAGACGGTCCAGGTGACCGAGACGCCGGCGACCAACGTTCCGAAGCAGCTCGCGACGTTCCCGTACGTGGCGAACGCGATGAAGTACTTCCGGGTCGCCGAGCTGGGCGGCACGATGACGGTCGATACCTCGCCGGATGGAATCAGTTACACGCCGCAGGCGACGATTCCGGATCCGGAGAACTGGGCGTTCGCGCGCCCGTCGATCCAGACCCATCGCGGGACGAGCTCGCCGCAGTACACCGCGTATGTCGACGACGTGAACGGCGGCACGCCGTCGGGCTCGGCGTGCCCGATCGCGCAGCTCCGCGATGACTTCTCTGCGCCGGCGCTCGGATCGCAATGGGCGAACTCCGAGGCGTACGGCGGCTCGCTCACGGTGCACGACGGCATTGCGGATCTCGCGAGCGACGGCGCCGGCACGATCGCGCTCGGCTCGAGCACGGTCTACGACCTGCGCGGCGATGTCGTGTTCGTGGAGGTTCCGGCGATCGCGGCGAGCGCGATGGCGAACAGCGTCGAGCTCCGCGTGACCACCGCGACCGGCGATAAGCTCCAGTGGTTCCAGTCCCAGGGCACGTTGACATCGGCGGCGGTCGCGAACGGTGCGAGCACCTCCTCGGTGCTCCTGTACAGCCCTACCGCGATGCGCTGGTGGAAGATCGGCTTCACCAACGGCACGCTCGGCTGGGCGACCTCGGCGGATGGCCTCACGTGGCAGAACGCGGCCGCCCAGCCACCATCGCTGAGCGGGCTCGACCGCGTCGACGTCCGGTTCATCGTGACGTCGAACACCGGCGTCGCGAGCGACACCCATGTCGATAACGTGAACGTTCACCCGTAATCTTCGCGCGGGTCGCGACCTTCACCGGCATGAAGATCCGCATCCTCGATTTCTCCGCACCGTGGTGCGGTCCCTGCAAGACCCTGAAGCCGGTGCTCGATTCGCTCGTCACCGAGTACGGATCGCGCGTCGAGCTCGTCGAGATCGATACCGAATCCGACCCGGTCGCGACCGTGCGCTACGACGTCCGCGCGACGCCGACGATCGTGCTCGAGCGCGATGGTGTCGTCGTCGGCCGCCTCGTCGGGGCGCGGCCGCGCAAGTTCATCGCCGGAATGCTCGATCGTGCGCTAGACGGCGATGTCGCGATCGCCGGTCCGTAGCATGCACGCCTCGAGCTGCTTGCGCGCGCGGTGCAACAACACCGCGACGTGATTCGCGGTGAGGCCGAGCGCGCTCGCCGCTTCGTCGCCGGTGAGCTCCTCGAGCACGCGCAGCGTGACGACGCTGCGATGGATATCGCCGAGCGATGCCATGCAGCCCGCGAGCTGTTCGGAGGTTTCGGCGCGCTCGAGGTTCGCATCCGGTGGCGCGATGTCGCTCGCGAGCTCGACGTCGACGACGTGCGGCTTCGCGCGGTGATGGCGGCGGCGTGCGTTGCGCGCGGCGTTGCGAACGATCGCGGCGAGGATCCGCGCGGCATCCTCGGGGCGGTCGCGAAGCGACTCCTGATCCGAGCGCGCGAGCAGCCGGTGAAACGCGTCCTGGACCACGTCGAGCGCGTCGGCACCGCCGAGCCCTTCGCGGCGCGCGATCGCGGCGAGATGCGCGGCGTGGTCGCGGGCAAGGCCCGAGAGCCAGTCGGCGCAGCAGCAGGGAGGCACTTCCATCACGGGTTTAGGTCTCCAACCCGCCAACCATTACAGCCTATTTCCGGCCGAGCTTGATCTTCTTGTCGGGGTCGGCCGGCGGCGGTGGCGTGGCTCTCACGGTGGTCGTCGCGCACTCCGAGCCGGCGTCGCTCGTGACCTGGCCGCGCAGCGCCAAGGTGTGTTCGATCCACACCTGCTGGACGTCGGGGTCGACGCGATGATCGCGCAGCGTCTCTTTCAGGATCTGGAGGCGGCGCTCGAAGTGACCGCCGAAGATCGGCGTGTGCTGGTGGGCCTCGCGGATCGGCTTGCCGGTGTACTTGATATCGGGCGCGCCGAGCATCGATGCCGCGAGCTGGAACTCCATCTCGATCAACCGCGCGCGATTCTTGCCCTCGAACATGAAGCCGATCATCACGTCGGGAAAGATCCGCGCGTAGAAGTCGGTGACCACCTCGCGCAGCTTCGCGGCGCCGATCTTCGCGAACAGCTCCGGGCCGCGGGTCACGAGACCTCCACCGGCTGGCCGGTGAGCGCGCTCGTCCCCGACAGCTCGTCGGTCAGCGCCGGATCGAGGATGTCGTTGACGCTCGCGCCCGGGTTCGCGTTCGCGACGCGCAAACGCGCGTTGCGGTTGTGGCCCCAGCCGTGCGGCATGCTGACGACGCCCGGCATCATCGCATCGGTGATCTCGACGGGGACTTCGACCGAGCCCCGGCGCGTCGCGACCTTCGCGGTGCCGCCGTCGACGAGGTTGCGCGCACTCGCATCGCTCGGGTGGATCATCAGCGTGCAGCGCGCCGGGCCTTTGACCAGGCGCTCGCTGTTGTGCATCCACGAGTTGTTCGACCGCAGGTGGCGCCGCCCGATCATCACGAGCCCTTGTGCCGGGCGATCGAACCGCGCCGCGAGCCGCGGCAGATCCGCGAGGTACAGCGCCGGCGCGAGCTCGACGACGCCTGACTTCACGCGCTCGGGCAACCGCGGCGTCAACGGGCCGAGGTCGACGCCGTGCGGCGCCGCGCGCAGCTTCGCGAGCGTGAGCCCTGCCCGGCCGCGCCGGATCCCCCACGGCCCCATCCGCAGCGCGGCGTCGAGCAACGCCTCGGGGCCGAGCTTGCCGATCGCGCGCTCTGCGAGCCCGCGTAGGAACTTCGGTGCGCGCGTCCGCGTCCATAGCGCCATGCAGATCTCCCAATCGTGGCGCGAGTGCGCGGGCCGCTCGAACACGGGTGGCGAGTACTTCGCGACGTTGCGCACCGACAGCGCGAAGAGCGCCGCGTCGTAGTGCGAGCGCTCGAGCGGCGTCGCCGGCGGCAGGATCACGTGCGCGTGGCGGGTCGTCTCGTTCATGTACGGATCGATCGAGACCATGAAGTCGAGACCGGCGAGCGCCACCTCGAGCTTGGGCCCGCCGGGCGACGACAGCACCGGATTGCCGGCGCACGTGATCAACGCGCGGATCTGACCCTCGCCGGGCGTCGCGATTTCTTCCGCGAGCGCGGACATCGGCAGCTCGCCGCCGAACTCGGGCTTGTGCGAGACCCGGCTGTGCCAGCGCGCGAACCCGCCGTCGTAGCCGAGCTTGTCGGCGATCGGCACCGGATCGAGCGCGGGCGTCGTGAACATCAGACCGCCGGGCTCGTCGAGGTGACCGGTCAGCGCGTTGACGACGTAGAGCAGCCACGCCGAGAGGCCACCGAACTCCTGCGTGCACACGCCGATCCGGCCGTACAGCGCGGCGCGCGGGGTCGTCGCGAGCAACTGCGCGAGCTCGCGGATGTCGGCGGCGGCGATGCCCGTGATGCCGGCCGCGCGCTCCGGCGACCATGCCACCGCGGCGCTGCGAACTTCGTCGACGCCATTCGAGTGCGACGCGAGTCGGCCGAGGCGCACGGCGTTCGTCGCGAACAGCTCGTGGACGAGCGCGAGCAAGAACACCGCATCGGTGCCGGGCCGGATGAACAGGTGGCGATCGGCCCGATCGGCGGTCTCGGTTCGACGCGGATCGAGGACGATCACCTTGCCGCCGCGCGCCTGGATCTGCTTCAAGCGCGACCGCATGTCCGGCGCGGTCATGATGCTGCCGTTCGACGCGAGCGGGTTCGCGCCCATGCAGATCAGGAGATCGCAGCGGTCGAGGTCCGGCACCGGCATCAGGATCTGGTTGCCGAACATCTGGAGCGCCGCGAGCATGTGCGGCAGCTGATCGTTCGACGTCGCCGAGTACATGTTGCGCGTGCCGAACGAGCGCAGCGCGAGCTGGCCGAGGGTGACGAGCCCGAGGTTGTGCACCGTCGGGTTGCCTTGATAGATCGCGACCGCATCCTTGCCGTACGCGCTGCGCACCGCGCGCAGCCTCTCCGCAACGAGATCGAACGCTTCGTCCCACTCCATCTCGTGCCACGTGTCGTCGACGCGACGCATCGGCTTCGTCAGACGATCGGGGTCGTGATGGAGGTCGGCGAGCGCCGTGCCCTTCGGGCAGATGTAGCCGCGGCTGAACTCGTCTTGGTCATCGCCGCGGACCGAGACCACGCGCGAGCCCTCGGTCTCCACGACAACGCCGCAGGTCGCCTCGCACAACGGGCAGCTCGTGAAGTGGGTGGTCACGCGCGCAGCTTAGCGCGCCGGGATGCCCTGGAACGCAGCAACTTGAAGGATCATGCCCGACGGCGAATTCTGATGCGCGGTCGTGGTCGCGACGCCGATCGAGCGGGTCACCGTATCCGCGAGTGCGTCGCCGTTCGGCGTGGTCACGGTGCGGATGGTGAAACCGTCGATCGCAGTCGTCTCCTGCCCGACACAGGTTGCCGCGACCAGCAGCGTCGGTGCTGCGGGGACCTGGGTCACGGTCGTCACGCTCGTGGTCGCCATCCCGCTCGTCGCCGACGCGCTCTCGAACGTCGCCAACGTCGCGAGGTTCGCGTACGCCGCGACGCGGACGTCTGGATCGAACACCGCGTCGGTGAACTCGACCTGGATCATCGGTTGCTGTGCCGGCGCGGCGAGGATGCCGTAGTAGAGCTGGGCCGTCAGGACCGGGCTCGCGACCATCCCTTCGGCGGTCACCGCCTCCATGTACTTCGTCGCGCCGCCGTCGATCACGGTCTGACCGGTGGATGTCGAGCCCTCGCAGATGGCGACGACGACGAGCGTGCCGGCGTCGTAGTGACCAGCGAGCGTCACGTTCACCGTCGAGTACGGCATGGTGTCGCTATACGCCTGCTGGCCGTAGCCGAGCAGCGTCGGATCGGTCGGGATCGGCGCATCCGTCTGTTCGGTGGCGCCGTCGTGCGCGCCTGCACCCGCGTCGAAACCGATCTGGTTGATCTGGAACAGCTGATCGCATCCGGCCGAAAGGGCCACAACAGCGAGCAGTGCTCTCACGATGTTCCATTGTAACGGATGGTAGAGTCGAGAAGCGATGGGAGAGCCGCTGACGGTCGCGCAGATCCTCGAGCTCCATCCGTTCCCGGAGGCGTTTGCGAAGCTGAAGCGGATCGAGAAGCTGTGGGTGATCGAGCTACCAGGTACGCCTGCCGCGCTCTGGCCGTTTCTCAGCGACACCTCGCGGATGAACCGCGCGCTCGGCACCGCGCCGATGACGTTCGTCGAGAAGAACGGGCTGCGCCACGGCAGCTCGAAGGCCGGCGGCGTCCAGCACGAATGGGTCGAAGTGCCCTGGAACTGGGTCGCCGAGCAATGGCTGACGTCGACCCGGATCTACGAGCGCGGCTTCATGAAGGTGATGTACGCGATCCACCGGCTCGAGCCGACGGACAAAGGGACGCGGGTCTACCTGTACTTCGGCACCGTGCCGCGCAACGCGCTCTACGGCGCCGCGATCCGGCTCGGCTTTCCCTCGCTCGAGAAGGCGTATCGCAAGGTGTTGCCGGCGCTCGCGCAGCAACTCGATCGGCTGCGCCCCGATATCTTGCAGCAGGCGCCGCCGGAGCTCGACCCGGCATCGCACGCGCGGCTCGCCGGCGTGCGCGAGCAATTGCTCGCGGAGAACCTGCCGAAGGAGTGCGTCGATCAACTCGTCGACTGGGTGCGCACCGGCGACGAAGCGGATCTTCATCGCATCCAGATCCGCGAGCGAGCACGCGTGTGGAAGCTGCCGGAGCTCGACATGCTGCGGACCGCGCTGCACGCGACGCGCGCCGGGCTCCTCGATCTGTCGTGGGACACCGTCTGCCCGCATTGCCGCGGGGTGCGCGAGGAGCACGACAAGCTGTCGGGGCTCACCGCGGCAAGTCACTGCGATGCGTGCAACGTCGACTTCACGACCGATCAAGCGGAGGCGGTCGAGGTCACGTTCCGCGTCCATCCGTCGGTGCGCGTCGTCGAGGAGCGGCTGTACTGCAGCGCCGAGCCCGCGCAGAAGGAGCACATCCGCGTGATGACGCTCGTCCAGCCGGGCGAGACGAAGACGATCAAACCGCACCTCGCGCCGGGCCGTTACACCGTCTGGAGCGGCCACAGCGGCGGCTGGCACCTCGACATCGAGGAAGGCGCGCCGCGCGAGCTCCGCTACGAGGATCATCCCGAGAGCACGGTCGTGAAGGCCGGCATCGATCCGACGGTGACGTACGTCAACGAAGGCGCCGAGCCCGAGACGTTCTCGATCGAACGCGCGAGCTGGAGCGCCGATGCGCTGCGGCCGGGCATGCTGCTGTCGTTCCAGGAGTTCCGCGATCTGTTCAGCGAGGATTACATCGGTGCCGACGTCAAGCTCGCGGTCGGCGAGCAGACGCTGCTGTTCACGGATGTCGTCGGCTCGACCGCGTTCTACGCGATGCGCGGCGATCCGGCTGCGTTCGTCGAGATCAAGAAGCACTTCGACGAGGTCTTCGCGATCGTCGCCGAGCATCGCGGTGCCGTCGTGAAGACGATCGGCGATGCCGTGATGGCGACGTTCTCGAGCCCGGTCGATGCGGTGCGCGCATCGCGCAAGATCCACGAGGCGTTCCATCCGACCCGCGCCGATACGCCGATCCGGCTGCGGATCTCCTTGAACACCGGGCCGTGCATCGCGGTGCGGTTGAACGCGAACGCCGACTTCTTCGGCGGCACGGTCAACGTCGCGGCGAAGCTGCAGGCGCTCGCCGAGGGCTATCAGATCGCGATGAGCGATGCGACGTATCGCGCCGCGGCCGACTACCTCGCGAACGAAGGCGTCGAGCTCGAGACGCTCGAATACACGTCGAAGGCGCTGCCTGCGCCGGTCGCCGTCAAACGGTGGACCGTCTACAAATGATTCGGCTGACCCGACGAGGGTTCGTGAAGCTCGTGGGTGGCGCGGCGGCAGTCGCGGCGTTGCCGAGCTGCGGCGACAACATCGAGCTGCCGCGCGGCCTGTTCCTCGACGAGCGCGGCTGGGAGGCGATCGATATCGCGACCGGCATCATCTTCCCCGGCGCGAACGGCGCGCGCGATTGCGCGGTGGTCGCGTACATCGACAAATTGCTCGCAGCGTTCGACGTCACGCCACCCGCGATCTTCGCGAGCGGTCCGTACTCGGGGCGCACCGCGTTCCCCGACGCGCATGGCGTCGCGACGAACCAGTTCCCCGAGGATTCGTTCGCGACGTTCCTGCCGCTGCCAAGAGTGAAGGAGCTCGCGTGGCGGATGCGGATCTACGGCACGGCGCAGACGCCGGGTGGCGACTTCAACGACGCGTTGCTCGGCGCGACGATGGGCTATCGCGATCTCTACACTGATGGCATCGCGCGACTCGATGCGGTGGCGTCGGCGAACAACGTCGACAAGCTGCCGTTCCGCTGGGTGACACCCGCCGAGCAAGCGCTCGCGCTCGACACCGTCGCTTCGCAAGCGCCCGCGTTCTACCAGGCGCTGGTCGAACACACGCTCGAGGGCATGTTCGGCGCGCCCGAATACGGTGGCAACGCCAAGCTCGATGGCTGGTTTCTCGCCGACTACGACGGCGACTCGGCGCCGCTCGGCCACGCGTTCTACGACGAGTCGCAGGACGCGTATCTCGATCGCGCCGATCAGCCGACCGCGCAGCCCTCGCCCGGCGCCCATACCGAGGACTTCGCCGACGACGTCTTGAATCTGCTGACCGTCGCAGCGGTCGGCAGCGGTGGAAAGCGGTTCTTCTAGTGGCCCTGCCTTCGGTCACCGCGAATATCCTCGGCGACGATTCGCTCACCCAGTTCGACGCGATCATCATCGGCTCCGGTGCCGGCGGCTCGACGGTCGCGCGCACGCTCGCACGCGCGGGCCACAAGGTGCTGATCCTCGAGGCCGGCGACAACCACTTCCCCGGCCTCGACGATCCTGCGGGACTCGGCCCGCCGACGTTCTCCAACGACGAGGTCAAGTTGTCAGCGCGCTCGCTGATCGCGCAGGACGCGTTGATCGAGCCGCGCAGCTTTCGCCCGACGATCGACGACGGCGATCGCACGCTCGTCGGCGACGCGAACGGACTGCCGCGCACCGTCGGCGGCGCCGCGGTCCACGCGGACATGAAGTACCCGCGGTTCCGCGAGACCGACTTCCAGCTCGGCACGCTGCTCGGCGCGGTTCCCGATGCGTCGTTCGCCGATTGGCCCGTCGACTACGCGACGCTCGAGCGGTTCTACGTCGAGATCGAGCACGCGGTCGGCGTCCAAGGTGCGGAAGGTGGTGCGGGCGATCCGTTCGCGCCGGCGAAGAGCAAGCCGTACCCGATGCCGCCTGGCCTGCCGATGTACGCGAACACGATCCTCGCGGATGCCGCGCGCCGGCTCGGCTATCACCCGTTTCCATACCCGACCGCCGTCGCATCGCGCCCGTATCGCGGCCGGCCCGCGTGCATCGATTGCGGGTTCTGCTCGGGTTACGGCTGCCCGACCCACGCGAAGTCGTCGCCGGCGGTGACGCTGCTGCGCGACGCGCTGCTCACCGGCAACGTGCAGTTGCGCTTCAACACCGCAGTGATGAAGCTGATCCCGAATGCGACGCGCACGCAGATCGATGCGGTCGAAGTCGTCGACCCCGCCGGCGCGATGCAGCGGATCTCCGCCGATCGCTACGTGCTCGCCGCATCGGCGGCCGAGTCGGCGCGCCTGCTGCTGCTCTCCGACACGACGCTCGGCAACTCGTCGGGGCTCGTCGGTCGCAACTTGATGTTCCACTTCCAGACCCAGGTGATCGGGATCCTCCAGGATCGCGTCCACGGTCACCGCGGCCGCTCGGTCACGATGGGGATGAGCGACTTCCGCGGCACGCCCGGAAGTCCGAACGCGCCGCTCGGCGGAATCATCGAGTACGCGACGTCGTCGGACCTCATCGGCGAAGCGAAGAACTACGCGCTCCAGCTCGGCAAGACCGGCGATGCGCTGCGCAAGCTGATGGTGCAGTCGCCGCTGCGCGACAAGCTGCTCGCGCTGATCATGCAGGCCGAGGATGCGCCGCAGCCGACGAACCGCGTCGACCTCGATCCCGCGCTGAAGGACGTGTACGGCCGGCCCGCGCTGCGCGTGACGTACAAGAACCACGCGTGGGAGCTCGCGACGCGCGACTACTACGTACCGAAGATGCTCGCTATCCAGGAGAACGCGGGCGCGCAGTTCGGCATCGTCGCGCCGATCGATACGCCGTCGCAGTCGAGGCACGTCATGGGGACGATGCGGATGGGTAACAACCCGACGACGTCGGTGTGCGATCGCACCGGCAAGCTGCACGACGTCGGCAACTTGTGGTGCGCCGACGGCGGGTTGTTCCCGACGAGCTCGGGGTTTAACCCGACGCTGACGCTCCAAGCGCTCGCGCTGTGGGTGGGCGCGAACATCGTGAGCTCCGCGGATCCGACCGCGATCCTCGTCGAGAGCTAGCTACTGCAGCGAGTCCTTGCCCTGCGCGGCGCCCGCGAACTGCTGGGTGAACTGCGACTCGAGCTCGAGGATCTGACTGTTACGCCGCTCCAGCATGTCGCGCGCACCGTCGATCGCTGCGGAAGCGGTCATCCACCGTCCGCCTTCGATCGCGAACACGGCCGCGCGTGGATCCGCACGACCGGCCTGCTCGTTGCCTTTCGCGGCCGCCTTGGTCTTGAGCTCGTCGTACAGCTTCGAGAGATTCCCAGTACCATCCGTCGAGAGCGCGGTGAGCGCGCCCTTCGTGCTGACTTCGGCGGTTGTCACGGCGCTGAACAGCGCCGCCGCCTGCGACGCATCGTCCGACCCCTTGGGCGCCTTGCCTTGCTTGATCATCGCGTCGTCGATGCTCTTTCCGAACTCGGCGAAGCGCTGCTGCATCTTCGCCTGTTCGGTCTCGACTCGGAGTGCCAGGGTGCGGAGCTTCACGAGCCCGTTCTGAAGGGCCTGGGCGGCCGCCTTCAGCTGCTTCGCGGTCGCGTCGTCCACGTAGTTCCCGAGGTTCGTGTTGTAGGCATCGATCTGGGTCTGGAGCGCCTTGATGCGAAGATCGACCACTGCTCCCAAGACGCTCGACCCCTTTTCCGCCGCGCCCTTCGTATCGAATCCCTTGGGTCCCGGCACTCCAGGAGGAAGAGGCTCTTCGGGATCGATGATCGAAGTCTTGCCTACGCCACCCTCGATGAAATCGGCGCCTGCAAACGCGAGCGTCAGGCCCTTCTCGAACGTCTCGGTCGCGGACTTTAGAGTGTCGCCATTGTCTTTCTCCTCGGTAGCTTTCTCCTGTCTCTCCTTGATCTCCTTGATCCCGGTCGGAATCAGCTGCGTGATGATCGCATTCTGCTCCTGCGTGATTTCATTGCGAGCGAGCATGTAGTCCGTCATCGCGGTCTTGTACGCGGTCGTATCGGGCGCCTTGATCCCCATCTGCCGCGCCATCGAGCCAAGCTCCATGCCGGCGGCACCGACCTCGCCGACGTTGATCTTCTGATCGCCCGGCTTGGTGTGCTGCTGGCCGTCGGCGAGCGACGCGAGACCATTCGGTACTTGGGGTTGATAGACCTCGATCGACATCGCCTTCGCGCGCTTCACGAGATCCGCCCATGCCGAGTTGCTCTCGTTGGCGAGCGAGATCCACGTGGCGGTGGCCGTACCTGCGACGCGCGCATTTCCCAGCATGTCGATGGCCCATCTCGCATCGCCGGTCGCGGTGGCCGCGAGCGCCGCCGTTTCGACACTCGACCCGAACGGGTTCCATTTGCTCGAGGTGTGCGTCGTGTAATAGACCTGCGACGACTCCGCGTTCCTGCGGCACTCGATCAGATTCGAGATCGATCCCGCGAACCCGCTGTCGGGGCGCGCGAGGCTTCCGCCGTTGCCTTGCATCGAGTTCGTGAGCGACGCTGCCATTGCCGCAAATGACCCATCCGCGCCGACGTACTTCGGCGGGGCAGGCAACTCGGTGAGGTCCTTGTCGTCGGAATAAGCCGTCGCGATGCGCGCGACGCTCGGTGCGAACCCGCTGATCGACGCGACGCCGCCGCTCACCATCGCATCCGCTGCGCGGTCGGCCTCGTACTCCGCGCCATCTTGCGGCGACGACACCTCGAGCTTGTTCTGCCTCGTCGGAGAACCACCGCGCTGCTGCACCGTGTGCGCGACCTCGTGCGCGAGCAAGTGCTCGCCCGCGCCGCTGCTCGGGTCGTACTGGCCCGCGCCGAAGTGAATGTCCTGGCCCATCGTGTACGCCTTCGCACCGACGGCAGAGGCAGCGCTCGCAGACTCGGCGCCGCTGTGCAGCCGTACGCTCGACAGGTCGGTTCCGAGCGACGCTTCGAACTTACGCATGATCGGCGACGGCAGCGACATCCCGCTGCTGCTCGACGCGGTCGCGATCGCTTGATCGGCGCCGGTGGCGACACCGTTCGCATCGCGCTCGGCCTTGCGTGCGATCAGGCCCGACAAAACGGGGTGCGTCGGCGCGTCCATCGAAGCAGAGCGGCTCGCGCGCCCGGGCGCGACATCGAGATCGCGCGTGACGGGCGTCGAGAGCGTTCCAGGGCGTGCGTGGTCGTGTGCTGTTTCTGTCATGGCTCCTCAGTCGATCGCGCCACTGTTGGAGAGCTTGCCGAGCTCGGCAAACTCGAGCGCCACAGCTCGCTCCAGGTGGTGCTGGTGAAGGACGGACTCTTCTTGAGCGGCGAGGAAGGCCGCGCGGAGGCACGCGTTGCGGATGTAGCCGCCCGACAGCTGGTACTTGCGGGCGAGCGCATCGAGCGCGAATGCACCGGCGGTCGGCAGCTCGGGCGGCAGGTGCGAGCGCCACAGCTGCTCGCGCGTGTCCTCGTCGGGAAACGGAAACGACAGGCGGAACGACAGGCGGCGCTTGAATGCCGGATCGATCGAGCCGCCGGAGTTCGTCGTCAGCACCGCGATGCCTTCGAACGAATCGAGGCGCTGGAGCAGGTAGTTGACCTCGAGGTTCGCGTAGCGATCGTTGCTCGATCGCACTTCGGTGCGCTTCGAGAACAGCGAGTCCGCCTCGTCGAACAACAGGATCACCTGACCGTCCTCGGCGGCATCGAAGATCGTCGCGAGGTTGCGCTCGGTCTCACCGATCCACTTCGACATCACCTTCGACAGGTCGACTTGATAGAGATCGAGGCCGAGCTCGCGCGCGACGACACCGGCGACGAGCGTCTTGCCTGTGCCCGGCTGGCCCTGGAACAGCGCGGTGAGCCCGCGCGACGTCGCCATCTTGCGGCCCATGCCCCACTGCTCGAACACGGTGCGGCGATGACGGACGCGACCGACGAGCTCGCGCAGCGAATCGAGGATATCGGGCGGCAACACGACATCGGCCCACGCCGCGAGCCGATCGACGCGCTTCGCGAACTGACCGATCCGCGCGTCGCGGGTCTGGCGCACGAATGCCTCGATGCACGTCGCGGCGTCTCCACCTACCTCGACCGCGGCAGCGACCGCGCGCCGGATCACGCCTGGACCGACGCGATAGCGAGCGGCGAGGCCGTCTGGATCGGCGGCTAGCTGCGCCGCGGCGAGCGTGCGCGCCCACACGTCGCGACGCTCGGTCTCCGCGAGGATCGGCAGATCGATCACGACGTGCCCGGCTGCGAACGGGATCGGGGCGTCGACGTGGGTGACGACCGCGAGCGGGCCGGGATGGGCGCGCAGCACCTCGCTCGCGACATCGCGACCGGCTCGCTCTTCGAACGCGACCTGATCGAGCTCGACGATGCACGGAAACAAGCCCGCGAGCTGCGCGCGCCGCAGGGCGTGACGCAGCACCCGTACGAACGCTTCGGCACTGCGTGGCAACGCGGTCGCCGAGATGATCGCGAGATCGAGCCCTGCTTCCGCCGCGAGCCCGGCGAGCAAGGCGCGGCGACCACTACCGCCGACGCCGCGGATCGCGATCCGCACGGGCGCAACACTCGGCGTCGCCAGCGCGGCAAACGCGCGATCGAGCACCTCCGGCACGATATCGAGCGCGTCGAGCTCGCAATCGGCCGCGCGCACCACGGTGCCGGCGCCGAGCTCCGGTGGTTCGGCGCGCAAGCGATCGAGCACGACCGGATCGATCGTCAGCTCGGCGAACGGGCGCGCGCGGGTTCCCGATACCTGGACGATGCCGAGGCGAACGAGCGGCGAGCGCGGATCGAGCTCGGCGGCGACGTCGTAGCGGTCGTGGCGACCCGAGAGCACCTGCTGGACGAGCAGCTCGTCGACGATCGGCCGCCCCGCGTCGTTCGACAGGATCCCGAACAGCCGCGCGATCTCGCCGCGCAGCGACGCCGCGGCGATCACGAGCAGGATATCGACGGCGCGCGCGCTCAGCCCGAGCTCGGCGACGAGCGCACCGACAGGCGTCGCGAGTGCGCGCAATTCGGGATCGTTCGCGATCTCCGCCTCGTGCGCCGCGAGCTGTTCGGCCGCGGCCGCGACGTGCTCGGCGGCAAAGCCACCGCCGAGGCCGAGGATCGCGCAGACCTCGAGCTCGTACGGGTGGCGCCCCTCGTTGCCATAGCCGAGGCTGCGCGTGTCCCACGCCGTCGTGATCGCACGCAGCGCGAGCAGCGCGATGCCACGCAGCTCGCGATCGAGTGCGCGGCGCGCGAGCCCGCGATCGATCTCCGCACTACGCGGTCGAGGTTGCAGCGCGTGAAGCACCGGCCGCATCCGTGGCACAGGTGCCGGCTTCGCGACGATCGGCAACACCGGTGCGACCGGTTCTGGAGCGGGCCGGTCGGCCTCGATCGGAGGTGGCGGCTCGTTCGCGGGCGCGCTCGTGCGCGCGAGGAGCTCCGCGATCGTGTGGACCTCGAGGTCACCACGCTCCGACTTGATGACGAGCCGCTCGGCGTCCGGATCGATCGCGAAATCGACGACGTCGTACGCGAGGTCGATCGCGCCGAGCTGGCGCCCCGAGCGCAGATCGACACACCACATCGCGCGTGGCGAGACCTGGACGATCGCGTGCGCGCGCCGGGTCGCCACGTGGACGGCTGTCGTCGGGATCGCACAACGCTGCGTGATCTGGCCACCCGAGAGCGAGCCGAACAAGAGGTGCCGCGCCCCGCCCTGCGCGACCGCGAGCGCGAACGACTTGCCGTCTTGCATCACGGCGCCGCCGAGCACCGACGTCCCGCTGGCAAGTGTCGTCGTCGCGCCCGATGGCAGCATCAAGCGCGCCGTGCGAACGCTGAGATGCCTGCGCCCGGTGAACGGGATCGCGAGGTCGTCGCCGAGCTCGCTGCGCACGAGCGTCCCGAAGTCATCGAGCACGCTCGACGCGCCGTACACCGCGCCCGGTGCACCGCATGGCGCAGGCTCGAGCTGCGGTGAAACGACCGCCGGCAACGCGAAGGGCTCGCCGATCGCGCGGCCGCCGAGGTCGTAACGAACGAGGCGATCTGCGCGGGTCGCGATCCACAGCTGGTCGCCGGCGATGCACGCCGCGCTCGCGAGCTCGGGCACACGGACGACCGCGCCCGTCACGACGTCGACGATCGCGACCGCCGTGGGCTCGACCACCATCAGCTGTCGACCACCCCGATCGAACCGCAGGTGGCGTCCCGTGAGCGAGGTGAACGAGCCCGTCATACGAGGGTTAACGGAAGCCGCTCGCAGGACAGGACAAACTATTTTGGGTCACAACTACTCGAATGCTATCGCGAGGGTACCGCGCGCCACGACGTGGCCCTCGATCGCCTCGAGCTGCTCCGGCGCGGTGATTCCACGCCGTCCGATCACCTGGTCGAGCGCGAACACCTCGAACGTCATCTCCGCGCTGCACCGCCACGGCGACTCCCACGGCGGCTGGGCCGGCGCCGGATCCATGCACGGGTCGTCGCCCGCGTGCGGATAGTCGCCGCAGCGACGCGCGTACAGGTACTCGTTCCCGGGGATGCCGGAGAGTGCCCAGCGCGGCGTCTCGCGATCGCTCGCGATCACCGCGTAGCCACGCGTCGCCGCGGGCGCATGGCTCCACCGCAGCGTCGGTGGGCTCGCACACGACGCCGGCTGCTCCGACATCGACCAGACCTCGAGCGCATGCGGTGGCGGCGCCTGGCCCGACGTGATCGACAGCTTCGGCGAGCTACACGCGACGAGCAGGACGAACGCGAGGCGCATGCTCGACTGACTCGGCCGCGTCCTCGCCGGTTCGCCGGACCGCCGACGGCGTACCAGCCCCGATCGGAGTGAATTCCATTGGACTCGCGAACGTCGAAATGGGTTTGCCAGGCGGTTTCGGGTGCTTGCGGTGTGAAACGAACATGGAACTCGCGCGCGACTGCTGGTATGCACCAGGTCTATGAAGCCTCACGTCGCGATCGCTGCCCTCGGTTTTGGTTTGATGCTGAGCCCGCTCCTCACGGGGCTCGGGCGCACGGCGGTGCCGGCGTCGCCGAAGATCGGTGTCATCGATCTCGACAACACGCTGTCGACGACTCCGGCAGGCAAGCGCGCGAACGACCAGTTCGAGAAGACCCGCAAGTCGAAGCAGGCCGTGCTCGACAAGCAGCAGGATGACCTGAAGCGCGCCGCGGCTGATCTCGAGAAGCAGAAGGCCGTGCTCAAGCCGGATGCGTACGCGGCGAAGCGCGACGAGCTCGAGAAGAAGTTCATGGAGCTCCAGGGCACGCTGCAGAAGCTCGAGAAGGATCTCGCGGGCGAGCGTCAGAAGCTGATGCAGGATCTGCTCAAGCAGGCGCAGCCGCTCGTCGACAAGCTCGCGAAGGCCGAGGGCGTGACGATCATCGTCGATCGCCAGTCGGTCGTCTGGGCGGATCCGGCGGCGGACCTGACCCAGAAGCTCAACGCCGACATGAAGTAGTCAGCGGCCTTTGCCGTAGAGCACGATCACGAACGTGCGACCGGCGAGCGCCCCATTGCGAGGCGCTTGCATGACGGCCAGGCCGACGCCGCTGAATGGCACGGTCGGCCCGAGGTCGACCTTCTCGATGTCATCGTCGAGGAGGAGCGACAGCGCGCGCCAGGTGTACGCGTACGGGCCGAAATCGAAGTTCGGATCGTGCTGTGTCGCATCGGTGACGGTCTTCTCGCTCCAACCACGCACGCGATTCAGGACGTACTCCGCCGCGATGCGATCGAGGAAGCGATCGCGGCGGAGCTGCGGCCATTCGGGATGGCGCGCGCGGATCCGCGCGAACATCTCGGTCTCGATCCTCGCCGTGTCGATCTTCGGCACGATCGAGACCAGCTCGAGCGCGACGAACAGCTGGTGTTGCTCGTCGACTTCGATCGATAGACCGAGGTGCGTCGGCTCGGTGCGCGTCAGGATCTCGCGGTAGCCCGGCGTATCGAGTAGGACCTCGGCCGCGGTCGCGAGGTCCTTCGCGTGGAACGTCGCCTCGGTCGTGGCCAGCGGGATCAGGCTGTTGTCGCGCAACCGATCGCTGGTCGTCGAGCCTGCGAGCTCGTGCTCGACGGAGTGCTCGCGCAACATCAGCTGGGTCTCGACATGCGCAGCCAGATCCGCGCGGAGATCCTCGGCGAGTGCCGGCAAGTGCGCGGCTGCGCGCTCGCGGTTGATGATCGCGGCGAGCCGATGCGCCCGCTCGGTGGGCGCGACATCACGCATGTTCGCGCGCGGCTCGATCCGATACGTCGGGGCGAGCGAGGTCGCGCAAGCGATCGGGACGAGCGCGAGGCTGTGCGAGATGTTCTTGACGTCGCTCGCCTCGATCAGCAGCCACATCGTGCCGGTGTGATCGCCGCACGTGATCGTGGTCTGGAACGTGACCGGATCGACGCTGCGGATCGGCGGATGCGCGCTCGCCTTGCGCTCGTCGTCGTACGTGACGGTCACGCGCGGCGCGTGGAAGAGGTTGTCGACCGGCGCGGCGAACGTGATCACGCCTCGCGCGGGCAATGCACGCGGCACGGTCGGCGGCAGCGTGACGAGCGCCGTGTGGATCACGAGCACGACGAACGGCGCGGTGTCGCCACCGGCGAGCCCGACGCGCACGTTGCCGTGCTCGAGCGAGCCTTCGAGCTCCGGCACGAGCTCGGCGATCGCGGCATCCGCGGCGGTCGACTTCGAGACGAGCATCAGGTGGAGCGGCTCGACGATGCCCTGGGCATGGAGCGCGAACTCGATCGCGGCGTCGTCGGTCTCGCCACCGTGCGCGAGCAGCGCCGCGAATTCGGCCGCGACGAGATCGAGCCGACCGTCGCGCAGCGGTTCGCCCTTGCCGCGCACCGACTCCGCGAGGCCGGTGAACACCTGATCGCGCGCTGCGGTCGACGGCACGTCGCCGGCGGGCTCGTTGTAAGCGCTCGCCGGGTGCGTGATCGCGAGCTCGAAGGGAGGTGCGAGCTCGGCGACCTGCGCGGGTAGCTCGACATCCGCGATCATCTTCGCGTGCGGCGCGGTCGCGCATGCGACCAACACCGCGCAAGCGAGCCAGCGCATGCTGCGAGTATAGCCGCGCGCTGCGGGGCCTTGTGCCCTAGCGCCCGATCCACGGCGCGACGAGATCCTCGATCCGCTGCTCGAGCTGATATGCCGCGCCGTCGTCGCTGCAGTGCGCGTCGTCGATCGTGTGCTCGCCGCCGCGCTTCGGGTGACGGACCGTGAGCAGCGTGTGCGACGTATCGCTGCACACCGTGAACGACTGGAACGAGCACGTCGTCGTGTTGCCGCGCTTCACGCAGCCGTTGTCGCGCGCGACGTGGCCCCACTGGTCGAGCTCGAAGAAGTGCTGGTGCTCGACGAGCTGCGCGAGCTCCAGCATCTGGGCGCGCTGGATCCGCCGCGAGCGTTCACCCTTGACCGCGACGTTCTCGCGGCCGACGTAGCGGACGGTGCCGTCGGGTTCGACGCTGACATCGAACACCGGGCACATCCCGAAGCACGCGGTGCGGCGCAGCGAGATCGCGAGATCGACGTCGCGGCGCGGCTTCGGCGCCGGTTGATCCGGTGGCGCCGGCTCCGGCACCGCACCGGTCCAGCAAGCCGCTAGAAACACGAGCGCGAGTCGCACGAGATCAGTCTATCGCCACGCCGCGACGCCGGCGATGCGCTCGATCTCGCCGATCAACGTTTCGAGGTCCGGGTCCTTCTGGCAGCCGTCATAGTCGATCGCGTTGTGGTGGCCGCGCTCGGTCGCGGCGAGCTTCACGCTCGGCAGGTCGGTGCAGATCGTGATCGTCGCGCTCTTGCCGAGGTGACCATCGGGCTCGCGCGCGTAGAACTTCGCCATGTCGAGCAGCACGGCGAGCTGGTCGAGGTTCCGGCGCTCGATCGTGCCGCGCGCCTCGCCGAGCACGCGCACGTTCGCGATGCCGTGCCACGCGACCCGGCCATCGCGCGCGATCGCGACCCGGTATTCCGGGCACGCGCCGAGGCACGCGGTGCGCTCGAGCTCGATCGCCAGGCCGCCCTGATCGACCGCGGGTGCGGGCGCCTCGTTGTGCAGGGTCGGCGCGGGCGCCGTACCGCCACAGGCCGCGAGCACGAGCGCGACGCCTTTCAGGGCACGAGCTCTTGGAGGAACGCCATGCCGTCGGCCTTGTTCGTGATCAGGCCGGCGACCAGCTTCGCGGTCAACGCCGCCATCGGCGGACCGCTGATCTTCTTCAGCACGCTCTGCGACGCGGCGAGCCCGGCGTCGGTCTTCGCGAGCGTGACGAACGCGGCGCCCGCGACGAGCCGGCGCATCGCGTGGGTCTCCGAATCGGTCAGGATGTCGGCGACCTTCTCCGGCGTGTTCGTCTTCGCGTACGCGGCGGCGAGGGCCGGCAGCATCGCGACGCGAACGTCGTGGCTGGGATCGTCGAGGAGTGGCTCGAGTAGTTGCACGCTCAGCGTCGCATCGCGATCGACGAGGCCGATCGCGGCGGCGGCAGCTTGCGCGCGCTCGCGTTCGATTCGCGAGGCCAGCGAGCGATGCAGCCGAGCGACGACCGCTTCCTTCGGCGCGACGCGCGCGATCGTGGTCAGCGCGAGCTGCGACAGCTCGGGATCCGGATCGCGAACCGCGAGCGACAGCGCGCGATCCATCACGGCCGGCTCGACCTTGTCCTTCTGCGCGGCGAGCCGCTCGAGCGCGGCCTTGCGGACCTGCGGATCGGCATCGGCGAGCGCGGCCGACAGAGTCGCGGCGGCGCGCAGACCCGAACCGAGCGCGGCATCGACCGCGGCGACGCGGACGAGCGGCGAGCTATCCGCGACCGCGAGGGCGACGAGATCCGCCGCACCGACGAGCTTCGCCGTGCGCAGCAGCGCGAGCTTCTCGCCTTCATCGCCGCGCTCGAACAGCTTCGCCATCGCAACGGCGGCGGCTTTCGGCGCCTCCGAACCGAGCGCGCCGATCGCGCGGATCGCGATCACGCGAACCTCGCGGTCCGGATCATCGAGGAGGCCGACGAGCGCTTCGCCGACGCCCGCCGGTGCCTTGCCCTTTCCGACCGAGAGTGCGAGCACGCGCGCGGCATCGGCGCGGATCTCGTTGTCGGGATCCTTCACGAGCTTCGCCGCGATCGCCGCGCCGTTCTTCGCGGGATCGGGACCGTCGGCGACGCACGACATCACGATCCGGCGAACTTCCACGGACGGATCCGTCACGGCGTTGCGCAGTGCAGTCCGCGCATCGGCGCTGCCGGCGAGCGACGCGTTGCACAAGCCGTCGACCGCGATCGGATGGAGCGCCGGATCTTCGGTCGTCCGCGACGCGCTCGCGAGATACTCGACGACAGCCGGCGACGGCTTCCTGCGCGCGAGGTGCGCCCAGATCTTCACGGCGTCGCGACGCGGCCGGCCCTTCTCGCGCCACAACTGCGCGATGCCGTCGATGCCGACGCCGACGTTGCCGCCGGAGTACGTCGACACCGCGAGGCCTTCGGCGGCGCCGATCCGCACGTTGTAGTTCTCGGCCTTCGCCATCTTCACGAGGCGATCCTGATACGTGCGACCGAGCTTGCCACCTGCGGTCGCGGCCGCGGCGCGGATCTCGGGATCCTCGTCCTTGATCATGCCGTCGAGCGCCTTTTCGGCGGCGCCGTGATTCGCGGCCTGGACCTCGCCCCAGCCGAGCGCCGCGGCGACGCGCAGCGGCTTCTCGAGCTTCTTGTCCTCGAGCATCGTCGCGAGGTCACCGCCCGCGCGTTCCGGATCGACCTTCGCGTAGAGCGGCAGTGCAGCAGCGCGGACCGCCGGCGATTTCGAGTTGAACGCCGCGTGTGCCGCGTCGACGAGGTTCGCGACTTTCGGCGCGGGATCCATGTCGTGGAGCTGCTCGATGGCGAAGATCCGCGACTCCGCGGGCGCGCGATCCGAGGCGACGAGCCCGACGAGCGCAGCGGCAGCCGTATCGGGCTCCGACGCGAGTGCGGCCTTGATCTGGAGCTTCGCCTTCTCGCGCATCGGCGCGGAGGCATCGTTGTCGGCGAGCACCGAGATCGCGTTCGCCGCCGAGGGCTTGTCATCGGTCGTCGCCTGCGAGACCTCGACGAGCAGCTCGCGCCGCGCCGCCGGATCCGGGTTGCGCGCGAGCGCCGACTGGAACAGCGCGCGACCACGATCGCCGAGGTTGCGCACCGCGGAGAATGCGATCCGGCGGAGCTCGGGATCTTGCGAGGTCAGCGCCTGGATTAGCGTGTCCTGATAGACGTCGTGGCGCTGCGCCGCCGAGCCCGCCGCCGCGACCGCCGCGCGCTGGACCGCTGGCGAAGGCATCGCGATCGCGCCCTCGATGATCTGGACCTCGGCGGGCGTGCCGCGCGCGATCGGCCGCAGCGCGGTCAGCAGCTCGGCGACATCCTCTGGATCCTTCGCAGCGGCCTTGCGGAGCTCGCCGAGCGCCGCATCGCTACCGCTCGTCGCGTACTCGACGAGACCCGCGAGCTGCGGCGCCATCATCGACTTGATGTTGTCTTCCCACGAGCCCTTGCTCGCACCGAGATCGCGCGACGAGATCTTGTTCCAGACCTCGGGCGCGACCATCGACCGCGACAGGCCGGTATCCGCGATCACCTTGCCGTAGCCGGAGCCCGGCATCCAGCCGAAGCCCGAGAGCCCCGCGCGTCCGCCGCGGACGAGCACGTGATCGCCACCCGCGCGCGGCGCGAGGTCGAAGAACACGTGGCCGCGCAGCGAGACGAAGATCATGATCAGAATGATGATCGGGACCGCGAGGATCGCGCCCGCGATCATCATGTAGTGGCGCTTCGAGCGCTCGACGATCGAGACCTCGCCGGGAGTCATCGGCGCGATGCCCTCGCGGCGCAGCTCGTAGAGCTCCTTGAGCGTCAGCCGACCCTGCTGGTTCGCCTTCGAGCCGAGCAGATCGAACGCGCGGCGTGCGGCAGCGCGCGCGGCGGCGGTGTGCTCGCGCACGCGGGTCGCGAGGACCTCGTGGCGCAGCATCCAGGTCGCGCCTTCCGGATCGCCGCGGACGATCGCGCCGCGCTGCTCGAGCACGTTGTACGCGTGCAGCGCGAACGCCGGATCGATGTTGATCTTGCGCGCCGCGGCCTCGCCCGGCTTCGGGCCCGCACCACCAGCAGCGAGCTCCGCGACGAGCCTGAGCGCCGAGCGCTCGTTGCCGGTCGCGGTGCACGCGTCGTGAAGCCACAGGTTCTCGAGCTCGGTCGGCCCGCCGACTTTCTGGAGCGCCGCGACCGACGCGATCCGGAGGTCGCGCATCGCCATCGCGCAGATCTGGAGATCCGCGCACAGCACGCCTTGCGGGTTCGCGATGCCGGTCGCGACCGCCTCGGCGAGCGCGGGATCCGCGGCGACGCCCGACAGCGACAACACGCGATCGAGTAGCGCCGACGCGGCGGGCACGGGCATCCGCGGCAACTCGTAGCGGTTCGACGGCGGAAACAGCGAGCCGGTCCGGCGCTCGAGGTTGCCGAGCAGGTGCTGGCGCTCGCTCGCCGCGACGAACAGAAAGCGCGCGCGGCCGGCCGACCGGCTGACCACCTTCGCGAACATCTCGGCGAGCTCGCCGACCGAGCGCTCGTCGCCGCTCGCGAGATCGACATCGTCCACGACGAACACGAACTGCTGGCCCGCGACCGAGTTCGACACGGCGCGCGTGATGAACGCCACCGGCAGCTCGCCGGCATTCGGCTGGATGCCGAAAGCCGACAGGCCCGCGGCGAAGCTCTGCGCCGGCGCGCCCAGATCCTCGCAGACCAGCGCGACGATGCCGTGGTCCCGGAGGTGTGGGATGAGGCCGGCTCGGACGAGCGACGTCTTGCCGACGCCGGGCTCGCCGAACAACAGGCCGGCGCGGAATCCGTCCGCGGTGACCATCCGCGCGAGCTCGTCACGCTCCGCTTCGCGCCCGTGCCAGACGTCCCGTTCGGCCTCGCCGAAAGGATCCAGTCCACGCAGGGGCGACACCGTGCCCGGGTAGGTCGCGACCGCCACGTCCAAATCATACACAAGGACCGCGCGGGCATCTGTTTCCCGGCCAGCGTATGCTTCTCGGGATGCGGGTGGTCCCCTGGCTCTGCGTCGCGATCGGAACCGCTGCAGCGGTCGTGATGAGCGTCGGTCACGCGGGAACAGGCCCACGCACGTCGATCACGATCTGGGGCGCACCGGCGACCCCGGTCGCACCCGCATCGCTGTTCGGCGGTCAGGCCTACGGTGCGGTGACGACACCGACCGGCGCGATGATCGTCGAGCGCCGCGAGGTCGAGGTCGGCGCGAACGGCGAGGTCCGGCTCGCCGGCGTGCCCGCGACGCTCGATCCGGCGTCGGTGCAGCTGCGCAGCCTCGGCGAGAGCTTCACGGTCAGCGAGCAGCGCTTCGTTCCCGGTGCGGCGACTCCCGACGAGATCCTCCAACGTCACGTCGGCGAGCAGGTCACGGTGACGACGCCGAAGGGCGAGGTCATCGGCGTGCTGCGCTCGGTCGATGCCCAGGCGATCGTCGTCGAGGTCGGCACGGGCGATCAGCGCCGGCTCCAGGTCATGCGGCGCGATGGCTTCGTCCAAGATGTCCACCTCGCGATCACCGCGGGCTCCGATCGGCCGAGCCTGGTGTGGCGCGTCGGCGCGAAGCAGCCGGGCAAGCACGACGTCGAGGTCTCGTATCGCGCCGAAGGACTGACCTGGACGACCGACTACCTCGCGATCCTCGACGAGGCCCATCATTCGCTCGATTTCTCGGCGTGGGCGACGGTCAAGAACGCGACGACCGCGACGTTCGAGAATGCCGAGCTCACGCTCGTCGATCCGGGCGCGGCCGCGGTCGCCGCCGGCAAGCCCGTCGCGGCACCCGCGCGCTTCACCGTCCCCAGCGCGGTCAAGCTCGGCAGCGGCGAGTCGGTCCAGGTCGAGCTGTTTCCGCCGCGCACCGCCGCGAAGACCCGCACTGTCGTCGTGTTCGAAGCGATGGCCGATCAATCGGCGAGCTTCCAGCAATTCCAGGCGGTCGACTGCAATCAGCTCGCGACCAACGTCGGCACGGCGCGCTCCGAGGTCGCGCTCGAGGTCGACGTGCCGACGAAGGACGCGCTGCCCGACGGCCGCGTTCGCCTGTTCAAGCGCACCGGTAGCCGGCTCGAGGTCGTGACCGAAGATCCGCTGCGCTCGATCGCCGGCGCTGCGCGGATCCGTCTCTCGCCGGATGCGGAGATCACCGGCGAGCGCCACGCGGTGAGCTGCAACTACGACGAGCACGCGCACGTGATCAAGGAGAAGATCGAGCTCAAGCTCGAGAACAAGGGCAAGCAGGCCGTCGACGTCGTCGCGCGCGAGTTCCTGTGGCGGTGGCCGATGTTCAAGATCGAGAGCGACGAGAGCCCGCGCGGCACGCGCGCCGGTGCGCAGACCCAGGAATATCGGCTGAGCTTGCCGGGCGGCGGCAAGAAGTCGATCACGTACACCGTCGTCTATTCGTGGTGAGAAGGTCGTGGTGAAGCTGGCGGTCGCGTGCGCGGTCCTGATCGCGTGTCGCGGTCACGTCGGACATCCGAGCGAGCCCGCCGCGGCGAACGACATCACGCTCTATCGCGACGTCGCGCTCGTCCGCCAGCGCGTCGCCGTCACGGTGCCCGCCGGCGCGAGCTCGCTGACCGCGCACGTCGCAGCGATGGTGACCGGCGATCGCTTGATGGTGATCGATCGCGGCGGGCTCGAGCTCCGCGCGGTCCACGTCGCCGGGCCAGTGGTCCCGGTCGCGACGCCCGCACCCGCGGCGACCGACGACACCGACGAAGCGCCGGGAGATGACAGCCATCTCGACGAGACCGATCCGGATGCAGCTCCACCGCTCGCGCCGCCGACCGACGTGATCCTCGATATCGCGGCGCCCCACGCCGGTACGTACTCGCTCGTGCTCGCGTACACGACGAACCGGCTGCAGTGGGACGCCGACTACACGATGACGACGACGCCGGCGCGCGATCGCGCGGTGCTGCACGGTGCGATCGCGGTGCGCAACACGACGGGCATCGCGTTCGCGTCCACGGCGCTCCACGTGATCGATGCCGAGCTCGGCGGCTGGCGCACGCGCACGGCGGAGCACCTCGCGGCCTCGCTCGTCGGTGGTACGCCGTCGACGACGCCGGCCGCGACCTCGCGCGACCTCGGCGTCGCGAGCCTGGTCGCCGGCGAGACCCGCGTCGAGATCTCCGGCATCTCCAAGCCGCGTGGGATGCGATCGGTGCTGGTCTACGATCCGTTCGGCACCCGGCTCGACAACGCGAGCGCGACGCCCGCGCGCGACGACAAGCTCGGCGTCGAGCCACCCGCGCCATCCCGGATCACCGAGAGCTTCGAGGTCCAGCGCGACGAGCACGCCGCCGCCGGGTTGCCCGCAGGCCCGGTCCGCCTGCTAGAGCGCAAGCCCGATGGCGCACTCGGCGTCCTCGGAGAATCGCGTCTGTTCGATGCAGCGACACGCGTCGCCGACGTCGATACGATCGCGATCGGCACCGCCGAAGGCGTCGTCGGCCATCGCGAGCGTCGCGAGCTGACAATCGACGACGACCGCCTGCGCCTGACCGAAGAGTTCGCGATCACGCTCGACAACAAGCGCGATCACGATGTCGGCGTGCTCGTCCGCGAGCACCTCTATCGCGGTCAGACCTGGAACGTCGCGTTCACCTCGATCGAGCACCCCTCGAAAGAGGGCGCACAGCAATTCTCGATGCGCACCACCGTTCCCGCGCGGAGCCAGCAGAAGATTCTCTACATCGTGGTGTACACCTGGGACCCGCCCCGATGACCAAGACGCTCGCCGAGGTTCGCGGACTCACGATTCAGTACGGCAAGCGCGTCGCGGTCGATGCGCTCGATCTCGCGCTCGATGCCGGCGAGATCGCGCTCCTGCTCGGGCCGAACGGCGCCGGCAAGTCGACGACGCTCGCCGCGATCGCCGGCACGGTGCTCCCGAGCGCCGGCACGATCGCGATCGCGGGCGAGGATCTCGCGAGCGCCCCGCGCAGCGCCCGCGCGAAGGTCGGATTCGCCGATCAGCCGCCCGCGCTCTACGAGTTCTTCACCGTCGAGGAGCACGTCTCGTTCATCGCCGAAGCGCGCGGCTCGACCGCTGCCGCGGCGACCGAGATCCTGACGAAGCTCGGGCTCGAGAAGATCGCGAAGCGACCGTGTCGCGAGATGTCGTTCGGCATGCGCCAGCGCGTCGGCCTCGCCGCGGCGCTCGTCGGTCCGGTTCAGGTCGCGCTGCTCGACGAGACCCTGAACGGCCTCGATCCGCACGCCGCGCGCTCCGCCCGCACGACGCTGCGCGCGTTCGCCGATAGCGGTGCCGCGATCCTGATGTCGACCCACCTGCTCGGCGTCGCCGAGCGCCTGTGCGATCGCGTGCTCGTGATGAACAAGGGCAAGCTCGTCGCCGACAAGCGCGGCGATGACGTCAAGGCGCTGCTCGCCGGTGGCCCGCAAGCGCTCGAGGATCTCTACGTCTCGCTGATCGCCGACGAAGGTCCGACGTGACCGGTCCCGAGTTTCGCCGCTGGGAGCGGATCCGCGCGTCGCGCGAGCGCGGCTCGATCGCGCGCTGGGCGATCGCGATCGTGTTCGGTGCGCTGCTCGCGGGACTCGTCGGGTGGCGCGCCACCGACTCCGTCGCGAGCGCTTCGCACGCGTGGCTCGCCAGTACCGTCGCCGCGTTCATGGTCGCGTTCATGCGCGTGCCGTTCCACGTCTACTGGCGGCCCGATGCCGCGCTGCTCGCGCAGCTCCCGATCGCCGGCAGCATCCTGTTCGCGAGTGCCGTCCGGCGCTGCATCGTCGCGGCGACGACCACGCTCGTCACCGTCGTCGTCGGAGCGATTCCGTTCGCCGCGCTCTCCGAGAAGGCCGTCGCCGCCGCG
>Ga0105245_10000037_pt1 | contig 146480 bp, 128 predicted proteins | sample KBSM54metaG_FD_81523 | JGI IMG/M metagenome (GOLD analysis project Ga0105245, IMG submission 81523) | Miscanthus rhizosphere microbial communities from Kellogg Biological Station, Michigan, USA - KBS M5-4 metaG | ecosystem: Host-associated > Plants > Roots > Rhizosphere > Soil | place... | reverse complement strand
GCAGCAGCTGCTGGCCGGTCTGGCCGCGCGCGTAGAACGTGCGCGACACCTGCGCGCCGCCGAACGAGCGGTTCGCGAGCGTGCCGCCGTACTCGCGCGCGAACGGGACGCCCATCGCGGCGCACTGGTCGATGATGTCGACCGAGACCTCCGCGAGGCGATGCACGTTCGACTCGCGCGAGCGGAAGTCGCCGCCCTTCACGGTGTCGTAGAACAGGCGGTACACGGAGTCGCCGTCGTTCTGGTAGTTCTTCGCGGCATTGATGCCGCCCTGCGCGGCGATCGAGTGGGCGCGGCGCGGCGAGTCCTGGAAGCAGAAGCACGCGACGTCGTAGCCGAGCTCGGCGAGCGTCGCCGCGGCGCTACCGCCGGCGAGGCCGCTGCCGACGACGATGACCTTGTACTTGCGCTTGTTCGCCGGGTTCACCAGCTTCATCTCGAACTTCGCGCGCGACCACGCGGTGTCGATCGGCCCGGTCGGGCTACGCGATTCCAACTTCACTTGATCACTCCTGCGAGCACCGCGGTGGGCGGGATCATGAAACCGAGGAACAGGACCCAACCCACGACTGCACCGATCTTGTCGGTCGGATATTTCGGGTGGCGAAGGCCGAGCGTCTGGAGCCACGACGACGCGCCGTGACCGAGGTGGAGGCAGAGCAGCGCCATGCCGACGAGGTAGATCACGTAGATCGCCGCGTTCTGGAACCCGGCCACGTACATGCCGTACGCGTCCCAGCGCTTCAGCGGATCCATCACGTGGAAGTGCTCGGGCTGAACCTGACCGAGCGTGAAGTGGAAGATGTGGAACGCGAGGAACACGAACACGAACAGGCCGGTCCAGATCATCGCGCGCGCTGCAGCGCTCGTGACGACCGGCGTGAACTTCGCGTAGCCGACCGGGCGGGCGGCGCGATTACGCGCGCTCACCGTGATGCCGGCGACCAGGTGGACCAACAAGAACGCGAGGAGGCCGGCGCGAACCGGCCACTTCACTTCCCACAGCTCCTGCAGGAAGTGCGCGTACGCGTTGTACATGTCGCGGCCACCGAACATTTGCCAGTGGCCGAGCATGTGGACGATCGCGAAGAGCACCAGGAACAGGCCGGTTACGGCCATCACCTGCTTCGCGCCGATGGAAGAACGGGAGTAGCGTGCGAACCACGTCACGGTGGTGGGATGCCATCACATCTCACAGGGTTGCGAAACCAATCGGGGAGGGATTTCGGGGATCTCGTGAACGCGGGTCCGAACCGCCCGTCTTCTCGGGTGTGTGGGACTTCTTCGGTCGCTTGTTCGCGCGCCGCGCGGCGTATTTGGCACCACCGGTCGCGAGCATCGGGCGCAACGCGTCCCCGGCCGCGCTCGCCCACTTGATCGAGCTGTTCCCCGAGCAGCGGACGATCGGGGTCGTCGACGAGAATCGCGCGCTGATCGCGATCCTCGAGGTCGCCCGCGCGAAGCCGCGGCTCGCCGCCGTGACGTGCGTCGCCGACCTTATCTGAGCGCGAACGCGATCGCTTCGGCGAACTCGGGCACGTAGCGGCCGTAGCCGCCGTGGCCACCGGGGAACAGCGTCGCCCCGACGGGCAGCGCCTCGGCGAGCGCCATCCCGGTGCGATGCGCGAGCTGGCCGACCGACTCGGCGCCGACGCCGACGATCAGCCTGCGCTGGCGAAGCGACTCGAGATCGGGTCGATACGACGCGATCTGGAGGATGCCGTGGCGCATGAAGTACGCGAGGTTTGTCTTCATTCGCTCGCTGGTCTCCTGTTTGCGACCGGGCGGCGGCGTCATGTCGATGCCGGTCAGCGCCATGAACGCGCCGAACCCCTTCATCACGTCGGTGCTGGCGAGCTCGTGTGCACGTTGCATCCCGGCCATCACGTCGGCGCCGTCGGGCAGGAGCGTGATGCACGGCGGCTCGTGCGCGATCAACGCCGCGATCTTGTCGGCGTGGCGCGCGAGCGCGTTCATCCCGATCTGACCGCCGCCGCTGTTGCCGAACACGAACGCGGGTGCGCCGCCGACGTGATCGATCAACCGCGCGACGTCGTCGCCGTGGACGTCCATGTGCTGATCGACGATCGGGTTGATGACGCTGCGCGAGTTGCCGCGCGGGTCGTACGTCACGACCTTGAACTGCGCCGCGAGCACGTCCGCGATCGGCGCGAACACGTCGGCGTCCGTCGGCCCGCCGCACACGAAGACGAGCAGCGGGCCCGCGCCGCGAACCTCGTAGTAGAGCGTTCCGCCCTCGACCTCGAGCAGCATTACTTCTGGTGGGCGTGAGCCGCGAGCACGTCGGCGACGCACAGCGTGAGCTTGCGCGCCGTCGGGATGTGCAGGAACTCGTTCGGACCGTGCGCGTTCGAGCCGGGCCCCAAGACACCGGTGATGCAGAACTGCGCCTTCGGGAACTTCTCGCCGAGCATCTGCATGAACGGGATCGTGCCGCCTTCACCCATGAACATGGCGGGCTTGCCGAAATACGACTTCGAGCCGGCCTGCAGCGTCTCCTCGAGCCACGGCGCCATTTCGGGCGCATCCCAGCCGGCGTTCGCGCCGACGTCGTTGAACGAGACCTGCGCGCCGTACGGCGGGTCCTTCTCGAGCAGCTCCTTGACCGCGGCCGCAGCCTTCTTCGCGTCGACCCGCGGCGGGATCCGGATCGACAGCTTCAGCTTGGTGAACGGGCGCGACACGTTGCCGGCGTTGCCGATCGGCGGCCAGCCATCGGCGCCGGTGATCGCGAGGCCGGGGCGCCACGTGCGGTTGAGGATCAGCTCGACGTTGTCCTTCGACACCGGCTGCGCGCCGCCGTTGAACGGGAACTTGTTCCAGACCTCGTCGCCGATGACCTGCGCGGTCTGCTCGGCCTGCGCGATCCGAGCGCGCGGAATCTGCGTCGCGAGCGCGTCGAGCTTGATCTGACCGGTGTGCGCATCCTCGAGTCGGTCGAGCAGCATGCGGATCACGCGCTCGCTGCCCGGGACGACGCCGGTGCCGTCGCCGGAGTGGACGCCCTCGGTGAGCAGCGAGACCTCGAGGTTGCCGATCACGAGGCCGCGCAGCGACGTCGTCGACCACAGCTGATCGTAGTTCGCGCAACCCGAGTCGAGACAGACCACGAGCGAGAGCTCGCCGATCCGGCCCTTCAGGTGATCGATGTACGCGGGCAGGTCGTAGCTGCCCGACTCCTCGCACGCTTCGATCAACACGACGCAGCGCGCGTGCGAGCGCTTGTCCTTGCGGACCGCGTTGATCGCGGTGAGCGACGCGAAGATCGCGTAGCCGTCGTCGGCGCCGCCGCGGCCGTACAGCTTGTCGCCCTCGAGCACCGGCGTCCACGGGCCAAGGCCCTCGCGCCAGCCGGCCATCTCGGGCTGCTTGTCGAGGTGACCGTAGAGCATCACGGTATCGCCGGCCTTGCCGCCGGTACCGGGCACGTCGATGAAGATCACCGGCGTGCGCTCGCCGAGGCGAACGACTTCCATCGTGGCGCCTTCGGGGAGGTTCTGCTTCGCCCAGCCGCTGAGCAGCTCGACCGCGCGATCGACGTGGCCGTTCTCGCGCCACTTCGGATCGAACATCGCCGACTTGTTCGGAATCTTGATGTAGTCGACGAGGGTCGGGACGATCGACTTCGTGAACAGCTCTTCGACCCACTTCGCGGTCGCTTCGGTGACGCTCATGCGCGCGACCATAACCGATTAACGAGAAGGTGCGGGCGTGCCGGGCTGCGTCGGGGTTGGCGCAGGCGCGGGGCCACTGGGGTTGTTCGGTGGCGTACCGGGAGTTGGTGCGGGTTGCGGTACGACCGGGCCTGCACCGCTGCCACTGCCGGTCGGTGGACGACGCGGCATCCCGCTGCCACTTCCGCTACCGCTGCCGGGACCGGGACGCAGGTTGCTGCCGCGATTGCTGCCCGAGCCCGTCTGCATGCTCGTCGTGTCGTCCGCGCTCGCAATGGAAGACGCCGCGAGGGCGAACGTCGTCGCTGCGCTCAGGAACGTGATCGAGAGAAGGTTTCTGATCTTCATCTCTCACGATCAGTGCGAACGATGTGCCTAGCGACTGTTGACGAGGATCGATCCGAAGTAGCGCAGAGAGCGCGCATCCGCGCCCGGCGCGCCGAACAGCTCGATCTCGTGCTGGCCCGGAGGCACGCGGCACTTCACGTGGGTCGTCAGCGAATCGCTCGGCACCGCCGTGCAGCCGCTCGGCGCGCGATCCACCATCGCATCGAGCGTCGCGTGAAACGGATTGCCGAACGTGATGTCGAGCTCGCCATCGTCGACGGTGACCTGCGAGCGCGCGGGATCCTGCAACACGACGCCGATCCGCCCGACGTACGGCGAGAGTAGCGGCTGGCGTGCGAACTCGCCCGCTCCGAGCGGCTTCGCGACGAGCTGCCACGCGGGCTCCTCGGGAAGATGGTCGTAGATGAAGAGGTTCGGCGGTGTGAACAAGTACGTCGTCGAATAGTTGTCCTTGCCGTCCTTCGACGTCGGGTCGTCCCAGGTCGTGTCGACGAGGACCCACTGGCCGTCGAGCTTGACCGCGTTCCACGCGTGCAAGAAGCCCTCGAGCGCCTGCTTGACGGCCTCGTCGCTGACGGCGTCGTCCGACGGCCGGCGATGCGCGTCGCGGATGTAGCCGGTGACGAACGCGACATCGAGACCCGCGGCCTTGCCGAGCGCCGCGTAGAGCCGCGCGTAGCCTTCGCACACCGCGGTCTTCGCCGCGAACACCGCGTCCGCTTCCTGCGACGGCCGGCGCGCCAGATCTTCGCCCTTCAACAGCGACGTCGGCGTGTCGTAGGTCAGCCGCAACACGACGTAGTCGTGCAGCGCCTTCGCGAGCCGGTGCTGATCGGTGATCCGGCTCGAAAAGTACTTCGCGACCGTCGCGACATCGCTCTGATCCGCCTCGGGGATCGAGGTCGCGAGCTCGTCGGGCTCTTCGGGCAGCGGCCAGCCGTTCGGATCTTTCGGCTGGATCGGCGCGCCCGGGATCACCGGCGGCGGAACCGGCGTGTCCTGGTGCGGCGGCGGCTTGTCGCTCGTGCCGTACGTGGTGTCGTCCTTGTGCCAGCGGCTCGCGAAGTGATCCGCAAACCCGAGCAAGATCTCGCGTGCCTGCTGGGCGACCGGGCCGTCCTGACCGTCGAGGATCCAGTCGCCGCGGACGGCGAGGGCACGGAACGCCAGCTGGGGCGCGCGCCACAGCATCGCACCGAGGAACAGACCGTTGATGATCAGCGTGCGCAGGACCAGGCGGTCGAGCCGGGTCAGGATCGGCTTGCGCTCCTTGTCGCGCCGCCACTCGAAGAACAGCTCCCAGCCGACGGGGAGCAGTGGGAACAGCAACAGTCCGACGACGAGCGCCAGCCATGGCGACGCGTTCTTGTACGCGGCGAGGGAGCTGGCGAGCCAGAACCCGAACAGCGGCGTCGCGATCATCAGCGCGACCCACCCCGCGTAGAGGATCTTCACGAGCAGCCATCCCGCGATCCTCACCGGGCGATTTGCCATCGTCCCTATGCTGCCATCGCAAGTCCCACCTGCAAGATTTACAGAGCCGCCACCTGCCCGAAATCGTGGTGGTCTCCGCCGCTTCACAAGGCCGGCATTGCTCGTAAGATATCGGGGTCATGGCGGACGACAAGAAACCTCCGGGGCCACGTCGCGAAGGCGACCGGCAGACCGGCCTCGTCCTCGACGAGCGCACGCGGACGAAGAAGCCGCCGATGTACAAGGTGCTGCTGCACAACGATGACTACACGACGCGCGAGTTCGTCGTGTGGGTGTTGCAGACCGTGTTTCACAAGAACGAGGGCGACGCGATCGCGATCATGAGTCACGTGCACAACAACGGCGTCGGTGTCGCCGGCGTGTTCACATTCGAGGTCGCCGAGACCAAGGTGACCAAGACCATGGCGCTCGCGAAAGCGCAGCAGTTTCCGCTGCAGCTGTCGATCGAGCCCACTGACTAGACAGGCAGTACCCACACGTCGCGGGCGACGTAGAATCTAGGATACCCAATGTTGTCTCCCGAGCTGCAAGCCACACTTCAGCGTGCCGTCGACGACGTCCGTGGACGCCGTCACGAGTACCTGACGCTCGAGCACCTGCTCCTGGCGATCCTCGATGATCCGAGCGGTGCCGACATCGTCGTCAAGTGCGGCGGCCGCGTCGACGGCCTGCGCGGCGACCTGGTTCGCTTCCTCGACGAGCAGGTCGACGAGCTGCCCGAAGGTGAAGAGTCCGGTCCCGACCAGACGCTCGCGTTCCAGCGCGTGCTCCAGCGCGCCGCGATGCACGTCCAGGCCGCGGGTCGCCAGCAGATGACGACCGGCAACGTGATCGCATCGATGTTCCGCGAGCGCGATTCGCACGCGGTCTACCTGCTCGAGAAGCAGGGCATCACCCGGTTCGACGTCATCAACTACATCTCGCACGGCGTGTCGAAGGTCGATGTCGGCGGTCCGGCGATCCAGCGCCGGTCCAGCGGCGTCGAGGACGATGGCGCCGAAGATCAAAAGATCAACAACCCGCTCGAGTCGTTCTGCGTCGACCTCACGCAGCGCGCGCGCGAAGGCAAGATCGATCCGTTGATCGGCCGCGCCGACGAGATCGAGCGGATGGTCCAGGTGCTGTCGCGCCGCCGCAAGAACAACCCGCTGTTGATCGGCGAGCCCGGCGTCGGCAAGACCGCGCTCGCGGAAGGCCTCGCGCTGCGCATCGTCGAGAAGGCGGTGCCGGATTCGCTGCTCGAGTGCGTCGTCTACTCGCTCGACATGACCGCCGTGCTCGCGGGCACGCGCTATCGCGGTGACTTCGAGGAGCGCCTCAAGGCCGTGATGAAGGTCCTGATCGCGAACCCGAAGTCGATCCTGTTCATCGACGAGATCCACAACATCGTCGGCGCCGGCGCGACCAGCGGGGGCACGATGGATGCGGCGAACATCCTGAAGCCGCCCCTGTCGAACGGCGAGCTCCGCTGCATCGGCTCGACGACGTTCAAGGATTACCGCCAGGCGTTCGAGCGCGATCGCGCGCTCCAGCGCCGGTTCCAGCGGATCGACGTCGGCGAGCCGAGCGTGCCCGAGGCGATCGAGATCCTGAAGGGCCTCAAGCCGAAGTACGAGGAGCACCACAACGTCAAGTTCACCGATGCGGCGATCGAAGCCGCGGTCGAGCTCAGCGCGCGTCACATCAGCGACTCGCACTTGCCCGACAAGGCGATCGACGTGATCGACGAAGCGGGCGCGAAGGTCCGGTTGATGAAGCCGGCCGATCGCCCCGAGGAGATCCGGCCCGATCTGATCGAGCTCGTGGTGTCGAAGATCGCGCGGATCCCGACCCGCTCGGTGTCGTCGCAGGACAAGACCAAGCTCGCGAACATCGAAGGCGAGCTCAAGCAGCTGATCTTCGGCCAGGACGCGGCGATCGAAGCGCTCTCCCAGACGATCAAGCTGTCGCGCGCCGGCCTCGGCAACCCGAACAAGCCGACCGGCTGCTTCCTGTTCTCGGGCCCGACCGGCGTCGGCAAGACCGAGCTCGCGAAGCAGCTCGCATCCGTGATGGGCGTCGAGTTCGTCCGGTTCGACATGTCGGAGTACATGGAGAAGCACACGGTGTCGCGCCTGATCGGCGCCCCGCCCGGATACGTCGGCTTCGACCAGGGCGGTCAGCTCACGGATGCGATCAACAAGCACCCGTACTGCGTCGTCCTCCTCGACGAGATCGAGAAGGCGCACCCCGACATCTACAACATCCTGTTGCAGGTGATGGATCACGCGACGCTGACCGACAACAACGGCCGCAAGAGCGACTTCCGCAACGTCATCCTGATCATGTCGTCGAACGCGGGCTCGCGCGAGATGGCTCTCGGCAAGATCGGCTTCGGCGACTCGATCGCGGATTCGAAGGACGGCAAGAAGGCACTCGAGCGCGTGTTCACGCCCGAGTTCCGCAACCGCCTCGACGCGACGGTGATGTTCGGTGCGCTGCCGCGCGAAGTGATCAAGAAGGTCGCGCGCAAGTTCATCTTCGAGCTCGAAGGTCAGCTCCAGGACAAGAAGGTCGACCTCGAGGTCACCGAGGCCGCGCTCGATTGGTTCGTCGACAACGGCTACGACAAGGCGATGGGCGCGCGGCCGATGGGCCGGCTCGTCCAGAACACGTTGAAGGCGCCGCTCGCGAACGAGATCCTGTTCGGCAAGCTGACCTCGGGCGGCACCGCGAATGTCGACGTCAAAGACGGCAAGATCGTGATCGAGTGCGTCGGCGGCGAGCCCGCGAACTAGCGTAACATCGCGGTAATGCCGGTCGACGGTGACGACGGGACGCCTGCGGGTCCGACGATCGCGACGCGCGCAGATCCGGGCGATGCGACCGCCGACGGCGAAGCCCACGCGGCGACGCTCGCACCGTCGAATCTCTCGACCGTCGATCACTCGAAGTCGAATTCGATCGTCCCGACGTGGGGCACGACCACGTACGTCTCGCTCCCCGATCCGGGCTATCAGATCGGCGAGCTGATCGGCCGCGGCGGCATGGGCGAAGTCGTCGTCGCGCAGGATCAGCGGATCGGCCGCGAGGTCGCGGTGAAGCGGATCCGCGCGCAGAAGCCGAGCCACGACGCGGTCGAGCGGTTCCTGCGCGAAGCGCGGATCCAGGCGCGCCTCGATCACCCGGCGATCGTGCCGGTCTACGAGCTCGGCACCGACGCGGTCGGCCTGCCGTACTTCACGATGAAGCGGCTGACCGGCGTGACGCTCGGCAAGCGGCTGGCCGACAAGGTCCCGGTCCAGCCGCTGCTCCGCGCGTTCGCCGATGTCTGCCTCGCGATCCAGCTCGCGCACACGCGCGGCGTCGTCCATCGCGATCTCAAGCCGTCGAACATCATGCTCGGCGACTACGGCGAGGTCTACGTCCTCGACTGGGGCGTCGCGCGCGTGATCTCGGATCGCACGCGGTCGACGCACCCGATGCAGGCGGTCGATGTTCGCGACGAGATCGAGGACGCGACCACCTCGGGCGCGATCCTCGGCACGCCCGGTTACATGCCGCCCGAGCAGATCAAGGGCAACGAGGTCGGCCCGTCGGCAGATGTCTACGCGCTCGGCGCGATCCTGTTCGAGATCCTCGCCGGCGAACCGCTCCATCCGCGCGGTGAAGCCGCGCTCGCGACCACGCTCACCCATCCGCAAGAGGCGCCGGCGAAGCGCGCGATCGATCGCACGGTGCCACCGGAGCTCGACGGCGTCTGCTACGACGCGCTCGCCGAGAACCCCGACGCGCGACCGACCGCGCGCGAGCTGGCGACGAGGATCCAGCGCTACCTCGACGGCGATCGCGATGTCGAGCAGCGCCGCCACCTCGCGGGCGAGCAGCTCGAGAGTGCGCGCGAGGCGCTCGCCGCCGGCGGCATCGATGCACACGCGACCGCGGTTCGCCGCGCCGGCCGGGCACTCGCACTCGATCCCGAGAACGAAGACGCCGCCGTGCTCGTCGGCAAGCTGATGATCGAGCCGCCGAAGGAGTTCCCGCCGGAGCTCGTCGCGCGCATGGAGTCCGACGCCACCGGGATCAGCCGCGAGCGCTCGAAGCGGTCGCTCGTCACGTACGCGAGCGTGATCGCGCTCGGCATCGTGCTGCTGCCGTTCATGGCCGTGAAGAACTGGACGCTCCAGCTCGCGTTCCTCGGCCTGATGAGCCTGCTCTGCTTGCTCGCATTCGAGGCTTCGCGGACCGGGCGGATGCGGCTCGTCCCGGCGTTCGTGATCAACCTCGCGGGCGTCACGCTGTTCAGTCAGGTGCTCGGCCCGTTCGTGCTGACCCCGATCGTGACGATCGGCGTATTGCTCGCGTTCACGTCGAGCCCGCGCCTCCTCGCGCGCCCGTCGATCATCTGGGCGTGGTGCGTCCTCGCGATCGGTCTGCCGATCGTGCTCGAGCTCGTCGGCGTGTTGCCGCACACGACGCGGTTCGTGAACAGCGCGTTCGTGATGACGTCCGGGTTCTACGACCTCGGCAATCTCTCCGAGATCATCCTCGTCGTCGCCGACATCGCGTTCATGCTGCTGATCGTCCGCTACATGGTCGCGATCAGCCGGCGCCGCGAGGACGCGCGCAAGGCTGTCCAGATCCAGGCGTGGCAGCTCGAGCAGCTGCTACCGCGCAAGCGCAGCTGGCAGACCAAGCCGAATAGCTAAAACCGGCCGCCGAACGCGAGCCCGGTGCCTGCCGCCGACGGCGCGACGTACAGCGCGTGCTCGGAGCTCGCCGCGTGCGGTGCGATCAGATAGAGCACGACGCCGGTCGCGATCGCCGCGACGCCGACACCGCCGATGATCGTCGCGGTGTTCGCCTGCGAGCGCGCGTCGTGCGTATCGGTCAGGCCTTGCATGTTGCACGCGTTCGTCATGCCCATGCAATTCGCGGTGAGCGCGTCGTGGTATTTGCTGCGCGCCGCCAGCGCGAGATAGCTGCTGACGCCGAACGCGACGACGCCGACGCTCGCGATCGCGACGCCCGCGACGCGCTGGGTATGACCGACCGCCGGTGCCTCGGGCTCTGGCTCGGGCGCGGGCTTTGGCGCGACCACGACCTTGGCGTCGGTCTTGCCGGCCTTCTTCGGTAGCTCGAGCGTGATCTCGGACGTCGCGCCGCGCTCGAGCGGCACGAGCTTCTGCTTGCGCGCGCCGCTGCCGAGCGCGTACTCGACTGATTTCGGGCCCGGGTCGAGCAGCTGCGGCGCCGTGAGGTCGGTGACCGCGACCCCGTCGATCGCGACCTGGAGGCCCGTGGTCTCGGAGCCATCGGGGACGTGGATCACGAGCTTCGGCACGCTCGGCTCGAGCTTCGCGATCAGGTCTTTGATCTTCGCCTCGCGCGGATCCTTCGCGTCGCCGGCGCGCTTCGCGGCATCGCTGTAGGCGCGATACGCCTTGCCGAGCTTGCCCCACTCCTCGTAGCACCGGCCGATGTTGAGCTCGGTGCCGATCTGCGGATCGATCTCGAAGCTCTTCTCGAGCTTCGGGCACGCCTCGGCGAACTTCTTCTCGCCCATCAGCTTCTTGCCCTGCTTGAACAGGTCGTCGGCCTTGTCGGCGAACGCCGGCGCCGTCAGCACGAGGACCACTGCGAGCGCGAGCTTCATGGCATCTCCACGGTGAACACGCCGCTATCGTTGTAGCCGACGTGGAACGGAGGCGCGGCCGTGGCGAGGTCGCCGGTCGCGATGTTCGGGAACCCGCCCTGGTGGGTGACCGCGCGGAAGAAATAGCTGTGACCCGCGACGAGCACGCCGGGCGGCAGCACGAGCGACGTCGGATCCGTCGACGCGAGCTCGATGACGAACGGCGTCGTCAACGCACCGCTCATCGCATCGGTGACGACCTCGTAGAGATCGACCGACACGAACGTGTTCGACGCCTTGTCGCTGAGCAACGTGACCGGCAGGTACTTCGCCGGATCGACGGTCACCATCATGTTGTCGGTCGTGAGCGGCGTGCTCGCGAGCGAGATCGTCTCGGGCAAGCCGGCGGGCCAATCGAACACGAGGTTCGCGCCCGGCGCGACGAACGATTGCTCGCCGGCATAGCGGGTCATCGGCGCCATCCCGATCATCACGGTGCGCGACTCGTACGAGTTGAAGTACACGAGCTCGTTCCAGCCGAGCGACGCGAACGGGTTGCCGTACGGCAGGTGAATGCTGGTGTCGGTCACGGCGAGGCCGAGGTCGTTCAGCGTCGGCCCGTTGATATTGCCGCGCGCGTAGCCCGGCGCGGCGACGACGGCGACGCCCATCGCGAGGCTGCCGACCGCCGGGCGCACCGCGGTGTAGCGGGTCGCGAGCACGCTCGGCATCAGCGTCGCGTCGAGCGCCTTGTCGACGGCGGTGTCGTTGAGCGTGCCGGTCAGCGTGTCGTCGCCGGTCTGCGCGAGGCTGGTCTGGAACACGCCGTCGAGCGGGTTGCCGACCGCACCGACGCCGCCCGAGCGCCGGCGATAGACCAGCACGGCATCGGCGGGCGTCAACTTCGAGAGCGGACCGCCGATCGGCGTCGACATCGTGTAGTCGACGACCTGGGTCAGGGTCGTGACCATCGCCGGCGCGGCGAGCCCTTGTGCCGACCACGCGCCGACGGTGTAGAGCGTGAACGCTTCGGTTCCGGACGTCGTCGCGACGCCGACGTTCAGCGTCAAGGTCGCCGGCATCGGCGCGGGCGTCGGATCGGGATGCTCGAGCGCCGCCGACAGGACGTGGAGGTCGCGCGTCGGGAACGAATAGATGTAGCGCGCGCCGTCGACCTTGAAGTCGACCAGCGGATTGCCGGTCGGGATGTCACCGGTCCATTGCCCGGCGGTCGATGTCGTCGCCGGGACACTCGTGTAGCCACCCGCGCCATCGGAGACCAGGAACGACACGGTGGCGCCGACCGCCGGCGCATCGACGACGGTCGCGCCGATCGATTCGTGCGTGATCGTGACGTGCGCACCGGGGCCTGGTGCGTCGACGTTCGGACCGCTCGTCGTATCGAGCCCGAGGATCTGCGCGCAGCCGGTGAGGGATATCAGCCAGAGGTGTTTCATGGGGCGCTAACGGTGAACACGCCGGCATCGAGATAGCCGACCGAGTAGGGCAGGTTGCGGTTCCAATAGTTGCCTTCGCTGAACGTGGGATAGCCACCTTTGATCGCATGGCCGCGGATGTAATAGGTCTTGCCGGCGACGAACACGTCGTTCGGGATCGTGACCATCGGCTGATCGGTGACGGTGACGTACGCGACGTGAGTCTCGAGCGCGGTCATCGCCGCGTTCTCGCGCAGCTCGTAGATGTTGAACTGGTAGAACAGCGCGTCGGTCTTGTCGGCGAGGATCGACAGCTGGACCGGCTTCGTCGGATCGAGCGTGATGTTCTGGCCATCCGTCGCGAGCGGCATCGCGTCGATCGACACGACGATCGGCAGCGCGGCCGGTGTGTCGAGCGTGAGGGCCGGCGCGACCTCGGCGATCTCGTTGAGGCCGCAGTACAGCGTCGCGGTCAGGTTGCCGAGCGACGGCACCGCGTACGTGCGCGCCTTGCTCGTGCCGAGCGTGAATACCGACTTCCAGCCCTTCGCCGCGAACGGATTGCCGAACGGCGCGGTGATCGCACCCGAATCGGTCAGCGCGATCGCGGCCGCGTTCAAGAGTGGGCCGGTGCCGTTCGCGATCTCCCAGCCCGGCGCGGCGTTGACCGACCAGCTCATCGCGAGCGTCTGGCCCTTCGGCGTCGGCATCGCGAGCCGCTGGTCGATGTTCGACGGCGAGACGTGGACGTCGAGCGCGGCGGCGGTGACCGCGGTCATCGTCGCGCTGATCGTGTTCGCACCGGTCGTGCTCTGATCGAACGGCGTGAACTCGGCCGCGCCGGTCAGCTGGTTGCCGACGTAGCGAAGCCCCACGATCTCGTCAGCCGACGTGATCTGCGCGAGCGGCCGGCCGTTGATCGAGCCCCACAGCGCCGGCGTATAGGGCACGGCGAGCGGGCCGATCGTCTGGGCGCCGACCGCGTAGTCGGTGCCGCCGGCGAAGCCGTGGTTCGCCCAGCCGCCGACGTTGTAGAGCTGGATGCCCTCGTTCGCGGCGCTCGGCGTCGGCAGGTTCAGCGTGACCGTCAGCGATCCACTCGCGGGCGCGGCGACATCGTCGATGTGACCGTAGATCCCGTACAGCACCTTCAGGTTGCGCTGGTTCACCGCGTAGAGCCGGCGAAACAGATCCGGGATATCGAGCCCGAGGTTGATCTCCATCGCCGGGCTGCCCGTCGCGATCGGTGCGGACCACAGATCGCCCGCGGCATCGGCCTTCACCCGGTTGAACCCGGCCGCAGAGCTATCGGCGACGAGGAAGTTCGCGGTCAGGTGCGTGACGTCGTACGGCGTCCGTGCGGCGGTCGGGCCGACGCTGATCAGCTGCATCTCGACCGAGACCTCGGTCGGGGCCACGCCGCTATCCGATCCGCCGCCGCCGGACGTGTCGTGCAGCCCCAGCAGCTGCGCGCAGCCCGTCAACGAGGCGGCCAATGCGGCGGCGGCCGCTGATGCCCTCATCACGAAAAATCGTAACACCGCCGAGCGCGGTGCGCGCGCCTACTTGTCGTCGGTCCGACCGTTGCTGTCTTTGTCGGGTTTGTCACCGTTCCGCTTGAGGCGGACCGACGCTTTGACATCGGGTTCGCTGCCGATGAGACGCTCGCTGTTCGGGATGAACCGGACCTCGGTCTTGATCTCGAAAGACAGCGTCGTGAGGAGCTTCGCGATCTCCTCGGTAAGGTTCAGGTTGGAGAGAAACTCGCGGGTCTGGAGCGCGATGATCTCCCAGACCTTGTCCTTCGCGTCGTTCGTCGCGTTCGCCGCGTAGCCGACGACATCGGGAAGGTTCTCGCGGGCGAGTCGGCGGATACCCTCTTCGGTCTGGAACACGGCGCCCATGCCGGCGGCGAACGTCTTCTTGACCAGCTCGGGGACGAGGTGCTCGAGGCGCGCGCGGATCGACTCGGTCAGCTTGTCGTCGTCACCACCGCCGCGCATCGGAGGTGGCACGGTGCCGGAGCGGATGCGTTCCGTCAGCTTTTCGGCGAGCTTGTCGTCGGCAGGATCGCGCTTGGGCTCGTCGTCGGTCGCCATATGGTGTGGGTAGCACAGATGGTATTGTTTCGGGATGGTGGAGCCTGCGAGGGAGACCCAGAAGGACGGCGATCTGCCGCCTCCTGCGGTCGTCCAGGCCGGGCTCGATTCGATCCACCGGATCGCGCACGAGTCGCGGCGCTACAAGATCGAGGAAGAGTCGCGGCCGGCGCCGCTCCGGGTCCGCAGCCTGCGCGCCTACTGGGCGACCTGGCGGGTGATCTGGAGCTACCTGTGGCTGCGGTTCCGCGCGCGGTTCCACTCCGACGCGTGGGTCGAGCACCGGCTCCGCGCGACCCATCTCCGCAACGCGCGCCGGATCGAGCGCACGATCATCGAGCTCCAGGGGCTGTTCATCAAGGTCGGCCAGTTGATCTCGATCATGACGAACTTCTTGCCCGAGGACTTTCGCAAGCAGCTCGAGGGCCTCCAGGACGCGGTGCCGCCGCGGCCGTACAAGGACATCGAGCAGCGGTTCGTCGCCGAGCTCGGTAAGACGCCGGACGAGCTGTTCCAGAGCTTCGAGCGCCGTCCGATCGCGTCGGCGTCGATCGGCCAGGTTCACCTCGCGCGGTTGCGCGACGGCAGCAAGGTCGCGGTCAAGGTCCAGTACCCCGACATCGACGAGATCGTGAAGCGCGACCTCAACACGCTGCGCCGGATCTTCCGGATCGTCGAGTGGTTCATCCCGTACCAGGGGCTCGAGGATCTCTATCGCGAGATCCGCGCGATCGTGCTCGAGGAGCTCGACTATCACGGCGAAGCAAACAACTCGGCGCGGATCGCGGCGAACTTCGAGGGCCGCACCGATGTCGCGTTCCCGCGCGTCGTGAAGGACCTGTCGACCTCGCGCGTGCTCGTCACTCACTTCGAAACCGGCGTGAAGATCACCGACAAGGTCGGCACCAAGCACCTCGGGCTCGAGCGCGGCGAGCTCGCCCGCCAGGTCGTCGAGATCTACTGCCAGCAGATCTTCACCGACGGCATCTATCACGCCGATCCGCACCCCGGAAACCTGCTCGTCCGCCCGCTCGAGGGTGGAGGTCCGCCGCAGATCGTGTTCCTCGACTTCGGCGCGGTCGCCGAGATTCCCGCCGCGGTGCGCGCGGGCATCGTCGAGCTGATCCAGGGCGCACTCACGCGCGACACCCGGCGGATCGTCGCCGCGATGAAGCAGATGGGCTTTGTCGCGCGCGGTGCGAACGAGCAGGTGTTCGAGCAGGTCATCGAGTACTTCCACGAGCGGTTCCAAGAGAACATCCAGCTCGACTCGCTGAATCTGAAGGACATCAAGTTCGATCCGCAGAAGGGCCTCGAGTCGGTCGCGGATCTCCGCAAGATGGACATCTCGCTGCGCGAGCTCAGCGAGAACTTCCACATCCCGAAAGAGATCATCGTCCTCGAGCGGACGCTGCTGCTCCTCATGGGCCTGTGCACGGAGCTCGATCCGACGTTGAATCCGATGACGGTGATCCGGCCCTACGTCGAGCGGTTCGTGCTCGGCGACGAGGGCGACTGGTCGCAGCTGCTCGTCGAGACGTCGAAGGATCTCGTGATGTCGGTGACGGCGCTGCCGGCCGAGGTCCGCAAGTTCATGCGGTCGGCGCATGCCGGCGAGCTCCAGCTCAAGTTCAAGAACCTCGAGACGTCGACCCAGTTGATCTATCGGCTCGGCCACCAGGCGATCTACGTCGCGATCGGGATCTCCGGCGCGGTGCTCGCGACCGTGTTCGAGGGCCGCGGCGAGAACGATCGCGCGGCGTGGGGTTGGTGGACCGCGCGGATCGCGGGCGTGTTCCTGGTGTGGAGCTGGTGGAGCTCGCGCAACCTCTTGCGCAAGCGCTAGGCATCCTCGTCCATCTGTTTCTGTGCGCACGTCGGGCAGATCCCGTGCGTGAACTTCGCTTCGGTGCGCGTCGAGAAATACTGCTCGAGACGATTCCACAGGCCTTGGTCGTCGCGGATCTTCTTGCACCACGCGCAGATCGGGATGAGGCCGGTCAGCGTCTTCACCTCGCGCACCGCCTCTTGGACCCGCTCGGCGAGCTCGCGCTCTCGCTGCTTGAGCTGGCGTACGCGCAGGAGCGGAATGGTCAGCACGACGGCGACCCCCGCGAGCGTCGCGAGAACGAGGAACCACGGCGTCTGGTAGAACCGCGGTTCGAGCCGGAGCGCCAGCGTCGTCGGCGGGCTCCACTCGCCATCGACGCCGACCTCGACATGGAACACGTAGCGCCCGTGATCGAGGTTGGTGTAGTGAGCGATGCGCTCGACGCCGGCGTCTTGCCAGGTGGTGTCGAATGGCTCGAGCTTGTAGCGGAACCTCGCCCGCTCGGGCACGCGGAGCTCCGCGACCGTGTATGCGATGTCGAGCCGGCTCGCGCCTGCGGGCATGCGGAGCTCACCGGCGAGATCCGTGGGGCGCCCGTCGATCGCAGCAGCCTCGAGGATCGCGGGTTGCGGAGACATGCGATGGAGGTGGTCCGGATCGATCGTGGCGAGGCCCTGCGCCGTCGGAAACAAGAGCGTTCCGGCGCGCGTGATCCACGCCGGGGGCGTGACCGCGCCATCGCACTCGGCCTTGCGCATCCCGTCTGCCTCGCCGTAGACGATCGACGCGATCCGCGCGTCCTTCCGGTCCTCGAGCGCCCGCACGCTGGTGCGTGGCACGCGCCAGATCCCGCGGTTCGATGACATCCAGATCGAATCTCGGTGATCGTCCACGATGCTCCAGACCAGATCGTCGAACAACCCCTCGTTCCGCGTGATCGAGGTCCAGCGATGATCGTGAAGGTGCCACAACCCCTCGCCTTCGGTGCCGGCCCATAAGCTGCCGTCCGGATCGGTCACGAGCACGACCACCGAGCTCGACGCGGATGGTCCACCGGGCTCGATCGGGATCGCAGCGCCGGAGGGCGTCACGTGGCGCAGCCCGCTCCCCTCGGTGCCGAGCCAGAGCCCCGACCCATCGATCGCGATCGCGCTGACGATCGGACCCGCGACGACCATTGTTGCGGCGGCAAAGTCCTCGCCGACGACGCGCGCGAGACCGTGATCCGTACCGAGCCATAGGCCGTCCGGTGCACGTGTGATCGTGCGGACCTTCTCCCAGTTGCCGGTCCACTGCCATGTAAAGCGGCCCGCGCGCCAGCAACCGACACTGCCATCGCGCGCGCCGGCCCAGACCACGCCGTCCGCCGCTTCGTAGAGCGAGTACACGGTTCCATGCTCGGGGCCGACGTTCGTGGCGGCGCCCGCGACCGGCTTGCGATACACGCCATCCGCTGCCGCGGCCCAGATCGCGCCCTCGTGGTCTTCGAGAACACCGTAGATCGCCTCGTCGGTCAGGCCCTCGGCTCGCCCGAGCGGCAAGACGTCGTTGTCGACGAGCTCGTCGAGCCCGTCCTCGTGCGCGATCCAGAGATCGCCCTGCCGGTCCTCCAACAGGGCGAGGATGCGGGCGTCGAGATCGAGGGCTTCTTCATGTCCGTCGAGACTGCGCCGAACCAGGCCCCGCGGTCCGCCGATCCACAGGTTGTCGTCGCGATCGAACAACAGCGCGGTGGCAGCACGGTCGTCGATCTGGACAAGGCCGCTCGCAGATCGCCGCCACAAGCCGCGGGCGGTCGCGAACCAGAGGTCATGGCGGCGGTCCTCGACGATCGCGAGGACCGCGGTTCCGGCCAGCTCCTGAATGGTCTGTACGTGGCCGGCCGTGATCCTCGCCGCGCCGTTGAACGTCCCGATCCAGACGTCGCCGCCCGTCGTGACCTTCAACGCGCGAACGTCGTCGCTCGGGAGGCCGCCACGTGTCACGTACTGTTCGACGATCTCGCCGGCGTGGACACGCGCGGCGCCCTGGCTGCGCGTGCCGACCCACAGATCGCCTGCGGCATCGAGCGCGATCGTGCGGATCTGATTCCCGAGCTCCGGGAGACCGAGCGCGTGAAATCTACCGCTCGCGTCGCGCTCGACCAGACCGCGGTCGCGGGTCCCGATCCAGAGAACACCGGCGCTGGTGGCGAGCGCCGAGATCGTGTTCGCGGGCAAGCCGCCGTCTCGATCGAACGTGACGAAGCGTTGGCCATCGTAGCGGGCTAGTCCTTGCTCGGTGCCCGCCCACAGGTAGCCGTCGGGCAGCTGCGCGAGCGAGTTCGAAAGGTTGTGCGGTAAGCCCTCACGCGCTCCGTAGTGGCGGTGGACGTACTGCGACACGTGACGGTGCGGATCCGCCGCCTCACCACTTCGCGCCACGACCGCCAGCGCGACCAAGATCGCCGTAGCGATTCGTCGCATCTTCAAGAGGGTAACGCGGCGGCGAGAGTGGCGCTATCGACCGTGGTGACCGAGGAGAGCGATCAACAGGATGATGCCGGCGATCACCGCGAGCCCCGCGGTGATCAGCAGCATGATCTTCGTCCAGTCGCGCGGTGACGTCCCGAACACCTGATCGGCGCGCTGGCCGTTGATGATCGCGCGGTACGGCGAGCCGCGATAGCGATACGCGAGCACCCACGCGGGCAGTGCCACTCGATCCGTGGTCTGACGCTCGAGCATGCACGCGACCTTGATGTTGCGATGGGTCGAGCCGGGGATCGCGGGCTTGACCCGGACCTTCGCGAGCCCTTCGATCGCGCGGTGCACGGTGTCGCGCGCGGCGGAGCGCTGTGCGTCGAAGCCTTCGATCATCGCGGGCGTCTCGCCGGTGATCGCCTCGCTGACCCCGACGACCTTCGAGAGATCGTAGTACGGAACCAGGCGCGCGGCCTCGAGCTGATTGAGCCCGCGCGTCGCCGGCACCGCGATGTTGCCGAACTCGATCGACACGACGCCGGCGTGCGGCGCCCACTTCGAGCGATGCGAGTTGAAGTCCGAATCGGCGGTCCACGCGACTTGCGCCTTCGCGTTGACGATCCATGCGGCCCAGCACAGCGGCTGGAGCGTCTCGATCACGGCCTCGTCGGACAGCGTCTTCGGCGCGAAGAACCCGCGGCGACCGAGCCACGTGCGCAGCGCTTTCGTCGCGCTGTCGCGATCGACGGAGAACGGTAGCCGGAGCTGCGCGGTCTCGATCGGATCGACGGGTTGCTCGACCTTCATCACGGCGCCGCAGAACCCGCACGCGGGGGCCTGCTTGTTCGCGTCGTAGCCGATCGCGGCGCCGCAGTCGGTGCAGCGCAGGATCGCGGCGCGGGTCTTGTCGGTGGTGCTCGCAGTCGCGGCAACCGGCAGCGCGCACACCGCGCAACGCAGATCGCCTTCCTCGAGCGGGGTCGCACAGCGAGTACAGGCGCTCATCGCTGGTGGTGCTCCCCGAAGTAGTGGAGCAGGACCAGCGCGCCGGCGATCAGCGCGAGCCCGGCGAGGATCGCGAGTACGATCTTGAATGGCGACAGCGGCACCTTGCCGGCGATCTCGCCGGTCTGGCCATTGATGAGGATGCGGAGCGGATCTTTGTCCTCGCGATAGTTGACCGCGAATACCCAGACCGGGACGAGGATCGGATCGAGCGACTCCCAGCTGACCCGCGTCTTGTACGTGAGGTCGGAGTACGAATCGCCGGGCATGAACCGGCCGAGCTGCGCGCCGATCTGATCGACCGCCTCGCCGCGCGACAACTTGATGCACTCGTCGCTCTCGCGCGAGAACTCCTCGGTGATCCAGCCCGACACGAGCGGCGCCGCGAACCGGCGCATCTGCTTCAGGTCGAACGGCTCGATCCGCTGGAGCTCCGCGTTGCCGAGCCCACGCGACGCCGTCACGATCACGTCGCTGACGTAGCCGATGTGCTCGCCCGCGAGCGCGCGATACTCGGTCCGCGTCACGGTCCGGGTCTGGGTCGTGCTCTTGCCCTGGGCATCGGTCGTCGTGTAGGTCTCGGTCTCTTGGTAGTTCTCACCGATCTGCGCGGTGTACTCCGTACGCGCGACGGCGCTGTACAGGTACGCGGGTACGTACACGCCGCGCAGATCTTCGACCTTCGCATTTCGCAATGCGGAGTCCGCGAACATCGTTCGGCTACCCAGCCAGCGATCGAGCGAGCGCCGGGCGACCGCTGCATCCCCGATGAACGTGACGACGAACTGCGGGTCGGGCAGGCCGGCGGTCGGAGGTCTCTCGACGAAGTTGGGGCTATCGCAGTACGGGCAGCGCTGCGTGCGCACTCCGTCGAAGCTGAGCGTCGCTCCGCACTGGCCGCAGGCGAACGTGACACCACCGCTCGGGCGGTCCGTCGGTGACACACCCGAAACGGCCATCGCCAAAATCGTAGCAGCGCGGTGGCGACTTGCGGCCACTCCCGCCGTTTTTTGGACACCGGAGGATCCCCACGCGACGATTACCCTCCGGTCGAAACAATCCTCCGGGTTCCTTCGTTACTCTCAGGTCGCAGGAGTCGTTCATGGTCGCAGTCATCGGTAACGTGATCGCCGGACTTGGAGTCGTTAGCCTGTTCGCGGCGACGTTGCGTCTGACGAAGCCCGTGAGATAGCCGTTGTGGTAGTAAGCTGGATTGGTGGCTACCACCGTCCTGCCACGCGTCGCGCGGCCACCCGCGGTTGACGAGCTCACGCTTGCGGACACGCAGGCGGTGAGGCTGCTGCTTCGCGGCGATTCGGTGATCGATTGGCACCGGTTGTCGTTCGAAGACCACAGCGAGGTCGATCGGTTCCTTCGCCTCAACGAGTTCGATCCCGAGTCGGATGAGGAGATCGGCCGGCTCGAAGAGCTCCGCGCCGATGCCGTCGACTACCTCGGCCGCGCGTTCAACCTGACGCTCAGCGATGACGTCGCGGAGGAGCTCGCGGCGCGCGACCTGTTCCTGGTCGCCTCGAGCGACGGCCCGCACCAGAAGCTCGCGTGCGTCGTCTTGAAGGTGATGCACATCATCCATCACATCGCGGGTCGCGCCGCGCTGTTGAAGATCTCGGTCTCCGACGAAGTGATCTTCCGCGAGATCGAGCTGAAGGTGATGCAGGTCGTCGAGCAGCTCCGTGCGGCCGGCGCGCCGATCGCGGAGTTCGAATGGAGCAGAAAGCCGTTCGACTCGCAGATCACCAAGCTGCTCGCGAAGCGCGCCACGCTCGCCGCGAGCATCTACGACAAGCTCCGGTTCCGCCTGATCGTGCCGCAGGAAGCCGACCTCGTGCCGATGCTTGTGACGCTGACCCGCAGCCTCGTGCCGTTCAACTACGTCGTGCCCGGCGAGTCGGTGAACCAGCTCGTCGATCTCAAGCAGACCCTCGCGGCGTCGCGGCGCAACTCGTCGGTCGCGATGCTGCCGTTCAACGAGTTCTCCGGCCCCGAGTACCGGATCGTGAACTTCGTCGCCGACCTGCCGCTGCGGGTCGAGCGCATGCTGCCGCGCGCCGAGATCCCGCCGGACCTCTGCCACGTCGTGTTCGCGCTGACCGAGTTCCAGATCTGCGACAAGGCCACGTCGATCCGCAACGAGTCGGGCGCGTCGAGCCACGAGGCGTACAAGCAGCGCCAGCACGAGCGCGTGCGCGAGCGCTTGTTCCGCGAAGAAGACCCCGTCAAGGACGACTAGGCACTCATCTGGTGCTGGCCGGTCGGCGAGTCGTGCATCAGCGCGGCGTAGACCTCGTCGGCCGTCGGCCGGTCGCGCGGATCCGCCGACAGCATCGCGTTGACGAGCTCGCCGAGCGGGTCGCCGCTGCCGAGCAGGTCGCGCGCGACATCGGGGAACACGCCCGTCAGGCCGCGATACGCGATCGCGCCGAGCGTGTAGAGATCCGCGCGCTGATCGATCGGGCCGGTCACGTGCTCGGGCGCGACGTAGACGTTGATCGCCGGCGGATCACCGAACGCGGGGATTCCCGGCGAGCGCAGCGACGCCCAGCCTCCGATCGAGACCGGCGTCGTCGCGAGCGGATCGTCGTCGATCACGATGATCTGATGCGGCCGGAGATTGCCGTGGACGATCTCGTGCTCGTGCGCGTACGCGAGCACGCCCGAGGCGCCACGGACGAGCGCGGTGGCTTCGTCGTGCGTGAGTCGGCCCTGCGCGAACAGCTCGGACAGCGCCGCACCATGCGGGCGTTGCGATGCGACCCAAGGGCGCTGGTCGTAGAGCGCGCCGTGATCGAGGATCTGCGCGAGCCCCGGATGCGAGAGCGGCTCGAGCATCGCCTGCGCGCGCACGAACCGAACGTCGACGAGCCTGCTGTCGTCGCGCGCACCGGTCTCGATCGTGATCCGCTCGTGCGTGAGGGCGTCCTCGGCATCGTAGTACTGCGGCGCGATTCGCCGCACGACGCGATAGATCCCGACCCGATCATCGGGCGAAAGGTCGGCGCCGGCAGGACGAGGCTGAACGAACCCCACGGACCTGCGTAGTGCAGCGGCCGTGCCTCTCGAGGTTGTGCACGAATCGCGAGTTGCGCGCGAAATCGGCTGGGGACAGCCGACCTCTGTAACTGGAGGTCCACGTTCGGGAGACCCCGGCGAGTCATCCCTACATCGAGCTCGTGGATCGTCTAGTGGCGATCGTCGAACAGGTCGTCGTCGCCCTTGGGCTTCTTGACCTGTTTGGTCGTCTTCGGCGACTTGGTCTCGGTCTTCGGTTCGACCTTCGAGGTCGTCTTCGCATCGACCTTCAGTGGGGGCTTCGCGGTCGTCTTCGCGTCGGTCTTCGGTTCGACCTTCGTCTTCGCATCGACCTTCGGCGCGGCGGCAGCACTCGCGCCCGCAGCGGTCGCGGTATCGGGCTTCGCGATCGGCGGAGCGGGGGGCTGCGTCGCCGGCATCACGACCGGAGCCGGCGCAGCGGAGCCCTTGTCGTTGCTCATCGTGGCCTCGAGCGGATTCGGCGCACCCACGTGCGAGGTGTCGTCCTTGCCCATCGACGTCGCGACGACGAAACCACCCGCGCCCGCGGCCACGATCAGCGTCGCGACGCCCGCGATCACCCAGCCGCGCCCGCCGCGCGTGGCCCTCGTTCCGATCTGGCCGGCCGCGCCGCCGAGGCTCGAGCCACCGGTGCGGCTCCAGCTCTTCGGCGTCAACGCAGGAGGCGGCGTCAGGCCCATGCCGCCGGAGCCGACCGAGACCGACGACAGCGACATGTTGCTGTTGCGCGGCTGGGTCAGGATCCTCGTCGCGCGCTCCGCGGATTGCTGCGCGCTCAGCGGATCGCTGGCATAGGGCGCGAGCATGCGCGCGAGCTCGCCGACTGATTGGATCCGATTCTTCGGATCCTTCTCGAGGCAGCGCATCACGATGCTGTCGAGGCCGGGCGGCATCGGCGCGTGGAGCGGGGCCGGTGGCTCGGTGCCGACCTTCAGGACGAGCTCCGCGTAGGTCTCGGCCTCGAACGGCGGCCGGCCCGCGAGCATCTGGTACATCACGACGCCCATCGACCAGATGTCGCTGCGCGGATCGGTCGAGCGCGCGGTGCGCATCTGCTCCGGCGCCATGTACGTCGGCGTGCCGATGATCGTCTGCGTGCCGGTCAGCTCGCTGAGCTCGGCGGGCGTCTTCGAGATGCCGAAGTCGAGGATCTTGAGCAGCGTCGAGCCATCGGGCCGGCGCGTGATGAAGAAGTTCGACGGCTTGATGTCGCGGTGGACGATGCCGACCGAGTGCGCCTCGGCGAGGCCTTCGCACGCCTGGAGGATCAGATCGACGACCGGTTGCGCGAGCTGCGGTCCGTGGTGGCGAAGGATCTGGTTGAGGTCGAAGCCGTCCAGATACTCCATCACGATGAACGGCGTGCCGTCCGGCAGCGTGCCGACGTCCATCACGCGCGCGATGTGCTCGCTGCGCAGCCGGACCGTCGCCTGCGCCTCGCGGAGGAAGCGCGCGACCGTCGACTGACTCTCGACCATCTGCGGCAGCAGGATCTTGATCGCGACCGGCTGCTGCAGATACAGGTGGCTCGCCTTCACGACGCGGCCCATCCCACCGACGCCGATCACGTCATCGACGCGATACTTGCCGAGCAGGATCTCCCCTGGGTTTGCCACGGCGACCACAGCCCCTCGATGGTAGCAGCGATCCCCGCGGAATTCCCCTACAAGTCGTTAGACGAACGTCAGCCAGTGGTCGTGCTTGGCGTCATTACCTTTGACTACCGAGAAGAACGACTCCTGGAGCCGGCGGGTGAGTGGCCCCGCTTCGCCACGGCCGATCCGGCGGTGGTCGATCTCGCGAACCGGCGTGATCTCCGCCGCGGTGCCAGTGAGGAACACCTCGTCGGCGACGTAGAGCTCGTCGCGCGCGATCATGTCCTCGCGAACCTCGACGCCCTGCTCGCGGAGGAGCTGGATCGTCGTATCGCGCGTGATGCCGTTGAGGATCGCGGCCGACAGCGGCGGCGTGCGGACGACGCCGGCCTTGACGATGAAGATGTTCTCGCCCGTGCCTTCGGCGACCATGCCTTGCGGATCGCACATCAGCGCTTCTTCGAAGCCGCTCTTGACCGCCATCCGCTTCGCGAGCACCGAGCTCACGTACTGGCCGCAGATCTTGCCCTTGTTCATCACGCTGTTCGAGTTCGCGCGCGAGAACCCGGACACCATGCACTTGATGCCCTTCTTGAGACCCTCGTCACCGAGGTAGCTGCCCCAGTCGTAGCAGGCGATCATCGTGCGAACCGGCGGCTCGAACGAGCCGAGCCCCATCGCGCCGTAGCCGAGGTAGACGAGCGGGCGGAGATACGCCGACGTCATCTTGTTCGACTTGATGACCTCGATGCACGCGGCCATCAGCTGCTCGCGGGTGTACGGGACTTCCATCGTGCAGATCACCGACGAATCGAGCAGGCGCTCGATGTGCTCGCGGAGCCGGAAGATGTGCGTCTTGCCATCGGCGCGCTGGTACGCACGGATGCCTTCAAACGCGCCGACGCCGTAGTGCATCGTGTGCGCGAGGACGTGCTCGGTCGCGCTGTCCCAAGGGAGCAACTGTCCGTCGAGCCAGATCGTGTCGACCTTCTTCAGCAGGGCCATGGGTGGTTCGTACCAACCCCAGCTTCACAGCACAAGCCACAGCCGGATGTGCTTCGCAGAGCTACACGTGACGCGCTGCGGCTGCGAAGGCCACTACGCACGTGATCGCGTTGCTCGTCGAAAAATCGAAGTGAGTGCGCAGAAGAAACGCGTGTGATGCGCACTGCGATCGGATCGCACCAGCGCGCACACGATCGAGATGCAACCTAGTTGCAAATCGAGATGGGGACGCCAAAGGCGCGAGATCGATACCCGTTTGGGCTACCAGATCGGTCGGGACGGCTACTGCCCGGCACGATACCTTGACAGTGGCTCGAGGGCGCATTACCCAAAGCCTTGAAAATCTTCGACGATGCGTGATCTTTACGAAGTACTCGGGGTCGAGAAAACGGCGAGCCAGGCCGATCTCAAGAAGGCCTATCGCAAGCTCGCGCAGGAGTTTCATCCCGACAAGAATCCCGACGACAAAGTCGCCGAGGAGAAGTTCAAAGAGTGCGCGAACGCGTACCAGATCTTGTCGGATGACGATCAGCGCGCCGCATACGATCGCTACGGCTTCGACGGGCTGCGCGGTCGCGGCGCGGGCCCGCAAAACGTCGACGACATCTTCAGCGCGTTCGGCGATCTGTTCGGCGACTTCTTCGGTGGACGCGGTGGCGGTGGTCGCCGGCAACCGCGCGGCGCCGATCTCCGCGTCGATCTCGAGCTGACGTTTCCCGAGGCCGTGTGGGGCGTGACGAAGGACGTGAAGGTCTCGCGCGATGTCGCGTGCGCGGCGTGCACCGGCACCGGCGCCGCCGCTGGGACCAAGCCCGACGTGTGCAAGACGTGCCAGGGCAAAGGCCAGGTCGTCCACTCGCAGGGCTTCTTCATGGTCCAGTCGACGTGTCCGCAGTGCCGCGGCGCGGGCAAGCAGATCAAAGAAGCGTGCACCGACTGCCGCGGTCGCGGCGTCCAGCCGGAGACCTCGACGCTCTCGGTGACCGTGCCCGCCGGCGTCGACGACGGCCAGACCCTGCGCCTCGCGGGCAAGGGCGAGGCGGCAGCGGGCGGTACGACCGGTCACCTCTACGTGGTGCTCCACGTCCAGGGCGACGAGCGGTTCAAGCGCGATGGCGAGGACATCCTCAGCGAGGTTCCGATCAGCTTCGTCAAGGCCGCGCTCGGTGGCGAGGTCGAGATCTACACGCTCGAGGACAAGGTCACCGGCAGCACGACCGTCGAGCTCAAGCCCGGCACCCAGCCCGGCGATGTCATCGTCCGCCGCGGCGCCGGCATCCCGCGGATCGGCCACAACGGCCGCGGCGATCACGTGATCCAGTGGAAGGTCGAGATCCCCAAGAAGCTCTCTCAGAAGCAGCAAGACCTGCTGCGCGAGCTCGCGACCGACCTCGGTGAGGACGTAAAGGCCGAAAAGCGCGGCCTGTTCGGCCGCAAGAAATAGGGACGGTAACAAAGTTCACAAGTATCGCCGCGTAGTCACGCGGGATCATTGAGGCCGCGAGGGACGGTTACAAAACGCGCTGGCCCATGTCGAGGATTCGGAGTCCGCTCCGACTCCAGAGCATGAAGACAAACATCTCCACGTTCCTCTGGTTCCACTCCAACGCGGTCGAGGCGGCGAAGCTGTACTGCGAGATCGTTCCCGGCGCGAAGCTGACGAGCACGTCGCCGATGAGCGCGAGCTTCGAGATCGGCGATCAGCGCTACATCGCGTTCAACGGCGGTCCGCACTACACGCTGACGCCGGCGGTGTCGCTGATGATCCAGGTCGACACGCAGGCCGAGATCGATGCGCTGTGGTCGGGCTTCATCAAGAGCGGCGGCACCGAGTCGCAGTGCGGCTGGCTCGTCGACAAGTTCGGGCTGTCCTGGCAGATCGTGCCGAAGAAGCTGCTCGCGCTGATCAGCGACAAGGATCAGGCGAAGGCGCAGCGCGCGACGCAGGCGATGCTGAAGATGGGGAAGATCGATCTCGCGGCGATCGAAGCCGCGCATCGCGGATAAGCGCGTTTTGTTACCGTCCCTCGAGCACCGTGAAGAATCGCGGCGTTGGAGAGCGGGTTTTGTGAACTTTGTTACCGTCCCTATCTGGGAACGAACAGCTTGAGCTCGACCCGGCGGTTCGCGAGCCGGCCCTTCGGCGTGTTGTTGTCGGCGACGGCATCCTCGGCTCCGACACCCTCGACGACGATCCGGCCCTCGGGGATGCCGGCGGCGACGAGCGCCTGGCGAACGGCTTCGGCGCGTCCGTGCGCGAGCTGGGTCGCGATCGCGTCGACATCGGGCGGGGGCTGACCGGGCTCGGGCGTCGCGAACGCTTTGGCTTCGCGATCGTCGGTGTGGCCGACGAGCACGACCTTGATCGACGGATGGTCGGTCATGACCTTCGCGATCGCGACGATCGACTTGTGCGCGGAGTCGCGCACGGCGGTCTCGCCTTCGGCGTAGAGCAGGCCTTCGATCGTGCCCTTCAAGCCCTCGACGTCGGGCGGCACGGTGTCGGGGCAACCGTCGTCGTCCTCGAAGCCGTTGTAGGTCTCGGGCTGCATCGGGCACTTGTCCGCGATGTCGAGCACGTGGTCGCCATCGTTGTCGATGTCGGGGCAGCCGTCGGCGTCCTCGAAGCCGTCCATGTCCTCCGGCCGATCGGGACACTTGTCCTTGTCGTCGGGGATGCCATCGCCGTCGCGATCGGACGGCGTCGCGTTGACCGGGGTCTCCGTCGGCGGCGGCGCGGCGCGCTTCTCGCCGATGTGGAAGTCGAGGCCGATGTTGACCTCGCCTTCGTAGCCGATCAGCGGCGGGTTCTCGCCAGGCACGATCACGAACCGCGCGTCGGCGCGGAATGCGAAGCCCTTGTCGGTGTTGATCCGGATGCCGGCACCGACATAGCCCTCGCCGATCACGCCGGAGTTCAGCGTCATCCGCTTCGACGACAGCGCGATCGGCGCACCGCCACCGACGACGACGAACGGCTGGATCCGGCGACCCGGCATCAGCTCGAACCGGACCTGGACGCGCGGATCGAGCCAGTACACGTCCGCCGGGATCGCGTTCATCGGCGTCGTCGTCTTGGTCGGCGAGAACGCGAACTCAAATTCCGGGAACAGCCACGGCAGGCCGAACTGCTTCGCGACGCGTGCGCCGAACGCGACGCCGTTCTCGAGCATCGGGTGCGCGGGCTCGCCGTCGATGTAGCCGAGCGCGGAGTGCTGGCTGAAGATGCGCGGGCCGAGGAACGCACCGAGCTGCGTCGGATCGGCAGAGGCGACGGCAGGCGCGACGAGGACGAGTAACGCGGCAAGACCCCGATGCATCGCGGCTATCATAAACGCTAAGTCCGCGGTCCGCGGGCCTTACGTGCGCCTTACACGCGGCGAACGGCCGCATGACACACTCGCTGGGTGCGTGTCCTGGTGGTCGAAGACGAGCCGAGCCTGCGCGAGGGGATCGGTGACCTGTTGCGCGGCGATGGTCACACGGTGACGGCGGTCGGCGATGGCGTCGCCGGCGTCGAGACCGGGCTCGCGGAGCAATTCGAGCTCGTCGTCCTCGATCTGATGCTGCCGCGGCTCGACGGCATCGAGGTCTGCCGCCGGTTGCGCAGCGCGCGACCCGGCCTCCCGATCCTGATGTTGACCGCGCGCGGCTCCGAGGACGACAAGGTCCGCGGCCTCGGCGAGGGTGCGGACGACTACGTGACGAAGCCGTTCTCCGCGCGCGAGCTCCTCGCCCGCGTGCGTGCGCTGGGCCGGCGCGCCCCGGCGACCGAGTCGCTCGACGAGGTCCAGGTCGATGGCGCGGTGATCGATCTCGCGCGGATGGTCGTCGTTCGCGGCGACCAGCGCACGACGCTGACCCCGCGCGAGGTCGGGATCGTCCGCTGGCTGTTTCGCCATCAGGATCGGATCGTCACGCGCGCCGAGCTCCTCGAGCAGGTGTTCGGCCAGCGCGGCGACATCCAGACCCGCGCGGTCGACATGGCGATCGCCGTGCTCCGCAAGAAGCTCGAACGCGACCCGGCGAAGCCGGCGCTGATCGTCTCGGTCAAGGGAGCCGGCTATGCCTGGCGCCTCGCGCGCTAGTCGCGTCGCGATCGCGGCCGCGATCCTCGCGGTGCTGCTCGCCGGGTTGCTGGGTGCGTGGTTCGCGACCGGCTGGGGCGACGTTCGTGCGCGCCAGGCCGCGACCGAGGCGGCGCCGGTGACCGCAGCGTCGGCGCGAGCGGGAGAGCTCGCCCAGCAGCTGCGCGGCGAGCTCGATCAGCTCGTCGCCCGCGAGGCGAAGCGACCGTACTTCCAGTACCAGAACTTGTTCCACGATCCGCGCGCTTCGGCGGGGTGGAGCGTGACGCCATCGCCGCTCGCGAGCGGCCCCGACGATCCGCTCGTGCTCGGCTACTTCCAGATCGATGCGAACGAGCACGTCACCACGCCCGCGATCAACGACGAGTTCCCGCAGCTCTCCGATCTCAAGCACCTCGTCGAGCACGAGGCGTTTCGCGATCAGGTCGCGCGGCTGTTCGCGCACGAGCTCGCGCCGGAGAAGATGCTCGTCGCCAAGAACGCCGTGGTCGCGAAGCTCGATCCACCCGTCGTCCGCCACCCGCGGCCGGCGCCGCCGCCACCGCCCGCCGTCGTTCATCCGAATGTCGCGGTCGCCGAGGTCGCGACGAACACCGCGCAGACCGTGCAGTTCGATCCGGGCACGTACGCGCAGAACTCGAACGCGAACGCGGTGTACGGCGCGGGGACGCGTAATCTCGGCGGCGCGCTCGAAGGGAGCGGTGATGGCTCCGGCGAGAAAGGTCCCGCGGTCGCGTCGGTCGAGGTTCCCGGTGCAATCCCACCGTCGGATCCCGATCCGAAGCCGATCGTGCGCACGCCGCCACCCGTCGTCCGCACGCCGCCGGCACCGGTCACGATCAGCATCTCGCCGCTCGAGTGGAAGACGCTGCCGTTCACCGCAGGCCCGGCGCTCGTCGCGGTGCGCCAGGTCGCGACGCCCGATGGCAACCTCGCGCAGGGCTTCGTCGTCGACCGCACGGCGCTCACCCAGTGGCTCGCCGCGCACGACGACGACCTCGTCGCAGAGCTTCGCACCGGCACCGCGACCGCCTCGGAGCTCGTGCCGGGCTGGGAGCTCGTCGTTCATCCAAACCCGCACACGGTCGCGGCCGCAGCGCACGACGCCGCGAGCATCGCGACCGGCTTCCTCATTCGATTCGTCGTGCTCGGCGCGATCGCGGTGGTCGCCGCCTCGCTGTTGCTCTGGCTGTTCGCGCGGACCGAACGCTACGCGCGCGAGCGCAGCCAGTTCGCGGCCGCCGCGGCGCACGAGCTGCGCACGCCGCTCGCCGGGCTCCAGCTCTACGGCGACATGCTCGCCGATGGCCTCGGCGATCCGGGCAAGCTGCGCGACTACGCGCGCCGGATGAGCGAAGAAGCATCGCGACTCGGCCGCGTCGTGTCGAACGTCCTCGGGTTCTCGCAACTCGAGCGCGGCAATCTCAGCATCGATCCGCGCGCCGGCGATGTCGCGGCGGCACTGCGCGAGCTCGCAGAACACGCCCAGCCCGCGCTCGATCGCGCCGGCGCGATGATCGCGCTGGATGTCCCCGAGCGACTCGAGGCGAAGTTCGATCGCGACGCGCTCGCGCGGATCGTCGGCAACCTCGTCGACAACGCGGAGAAGTACTCGCGCGACGCAGAGGACCGCACGATCGAGCTCGCCGCCAAATCCACCGGCGGTGCAGTCGAGATCAGCGTGCGCGATCACGGCACCGGCGTCGCCGACTCGGCGAAGCTGTTCCAGGCGTTCTCGCGCGGCGTCACCGCGGACGGCCCTGCAGGCTTGGGGCTGGGCCTCGCCTTGTCGCGCTCGCTCGCGCGCGAGATGGGCGGCGATCTCGTCTACGAGCCGACCGAGACCGGCGCGCGGTTCGTCGTGCGGCTCAACCCGGCAGCGTGAACCAGAACGCGGCGCCAGCGCCGACCGCGCCCTCCCCCAGATCCGTCCGCCGTGGCGCTGGACCGCGCGATGCACGGTGCCGAGGCCGATGCCAGTGCCGGGAAACTCCGCCGCGGAGTGAAGCCGCTGGAACGGCACGAACAGCTTGTGCGCGTACGTCGGGTCGAACCCGGCGCCATTGTCGCGAACGACGAACGCGCCGTCGCGGATCGCGAGCGCGATCCGCGCGTCGTCGCGCTTCGCGGTGAACTTCCACGCGTTGCCGAGGAGGTTTTGTAGGATCACCTTCACGAGCTGGCGATCGCCGTGCGCGATCAAGCCAGGCTCGATCGCGACTTCGACGACGCGCGCGGGATCGTGCTCGCGCAAGTCGGCGACGATCTCGGCGGCGAGCTCGCTCAACGAGATCTCGCTGCGCTGGACGTTCGCGCGTGCGATCTGGGCGAGCCGGAGCAGGCCGTCGATCAACACCGCCATGTGCTGCGCGGAGCCGCGAATCCGATCGAGCATCCGGACGGCCTCGGGATCGAGTCTCGTATCGTGATCCTCCTGGATCGCGTGCGCGAACCCGTCGATCGAGCGCAGTGGCGCGCGCAGATCGTGTGCGACCGAATAGCTGAACGCTTCGAGCTCGTGGTTCGCGATCTCGAGCTCGCGCGTGCGCTCGCTGACCCGCGCTTCGAGCTGCGCGTACAGGCGCGCATTGTCGATCGCGAGCCCGGCACGGTCGGCGAGATCCGCGAGCATCACCGCGTCGGCCTCGTCGTAGCTGCGGCCGCCACCGGTGCGAAACAGCGAGAGCGCGCCGATCACCGCATCGTGCGAGCGGATCGGCACGACGACGTAGCTGCTCACGTCGAGTCGCTCGACGATCGGACGGAGCTCCGGTTCGAGCCGACTAAGGAGCGCAGCGCCGTCGACCTCGGGCACGAGCTTCGTCTGGCCGGTGCGGATCACGTCGGCGGCGACCGTCGGGCTGGTCCGGACGGACAGGCCGAGCGCTGCGACGTAGGTACGGTAGTCGACCTCGAGCTCGGGATCGACGTGCGCGTTCGCCGCGTTGACGATGAAGTCACCGTCGACGAGCGTGACCAGGCATCCGTCGCCGATCAGATCCGCACTGGTCCGCGCGATCTTCGCGAGCAGCGATGCGTAGTCGGTAGCGACGCGGGCAAACTCTTGAGAGACCGCGGCAAGCACGGCCAACCGATCGCGAGACAACACCTGCGACCGATCGTAGCGCCGTCTTGCCGGACCAGCAGCTAGCGATGATCGCGAACGACCGGCCCTGGCGGCGGCGGCGGTGCGCCCCGATCCCAGCGCCCTTCCACCCACACCCAGCGGTTGCCGTTCAGCTCCCAGCGACCGGCGACCCACACCATGTTCGCGCGCTCGCGCTCCCAGTGGCCGTCGACCCACGCCCATTGGCCGTGTTGCCAGTCCCAGCGGCCGCCGACCCAGACGAAGCCGGCGCGCGTTCCCTGGTTCTCGACGCGAATCGGCGGCGGTGCGCCGGTCGGATACGTCGAGGTTTCGGTGACCGTCACGCCGCCGCTCGTCGAGCTGTGCGTCTCGGTCGTCGTGCCCGTCGTGTTCCAGCCACCGTTGTTCGGCGGCGGCGCGCTCGTCGTGACGGTCACGCCACCCGATGCGACCGGCGGCGGCGCGCTCGACACGGTCCACGTACCTTCGATCCACTCCCAGCGGTTACCGCGGCGCTCCCAGCGACCGTCGCTCCACGCGTAACCGGCGCGCTCGCGCTCCCAGTGACCGGCGGTCCACACCCATTGGCCGTTCGACCAGGTCCAGCGACCTTTGACGAACACGAACCCGGCGCGAGACTCGAATGTCTCGGTGCGAGGCGGCGGCGGATCCTGATACACGACGCCGGTCGTTTCGACACCCATCGTGGCCGTGCCGCTCGCGACGCAGCCCGAGACGGACATCGCGATCGCGAGACCGAAAAGCAGCTTCTTCATAGTGGCTCCTGTTAGGCGAAGAATGTCCCAGATCGTGAGGCGTTTGGGGCAGGATGCAGCCGTGAAACGCGCATGGCTCGTCGTAGCTCTGGTCGCTTGTGGTGGTGGCAACAAGGGATCTCCGAGCGACGCGAGTATCGACGCCCCGATCTTCCTCGATGCGGCGATCGACGCGCCGATGTTGCCGGTGTTTCGCAATCCGGTAGCGCTGCCCGACGATCAGCTCGCGATGCAAGCGCTCGGCATTCTCGGCGCGCTTCCCGGTGCGAACGCGGCGAGTTGCAACACGTGTCACGGCATGACGAAGCAGCACCTGCGCTACTGGCGGGCGCTCGCCGACACGTCGATGACGAAGTGCCTGACCGATCTCCAGGTCCAGTCGCAGGACTCCGCGCTGCAGATGATCAACTGCCTGCGCTCGATGCCCGAGGTCACGACCTCGTCGTTCGATCCAGTCAACCTCGGGCTCTACGCGACGGCCGCGCGGCTGCCTTGGTTCGACTACGCGTTCTGGAAAGCGTACGGCGCCGACGCGCAGGTACAGAAGGCCGCGTTCATCGAGCAAGCCGCGATGCCCCACGGCAGCGATGTCACGCCGCTGACCCAGCCGCAGTTCGATATCATCGCGGAGTGGGTCGCGCGCGGTCAGCCGCTGCTCGACGAGCTGATGCCGCCCGACACCGCACCGACGACGTGCACGCCGGGGATCTCGGCCGATGTCGCCGCGCACACGACCCAGCTCGCGACGACGGGCTGGCGCGCGGTCAACCGCGATGCGGCGATGGCGATGTTCGATTGCGGCGCACAGGCCGATCCGAAGCTGTGCATGACTCACGAACCGCTCGCGTCGACGATGACCTACGGCGCCGGTTGGGACCTCGCGGGCCGCGGCACGTCGCGCATCCTCGACGACGTCACGTACAAGTCGTCGTACTGGACGCGGAGCTCGCCGGATGGCCGGTTCGTCGGTCACGGCGTGCGGACGACCAGCAAGGCGAACATCACCGACCTCCAGCGCGGCGTGCACATCCCGGTGTCCGCGCTCTACGATCCGGGGTTCTTCCCCGACGGCAGCGGATTCGTGTTCCAGGGCGGCAGCAAGAACACGTGCCCGATCAGCGTGCTGACCTCGAACCCGGCGAGCATCGCGATGACCGAGGCGGGCTGCACCAAGTACAGCCAGATCGGGCTGTACCAGCACGTCGGCAAGGCGCTGAACGGCGGCGACTACTTCACGATCGACAGCGAGTTCGAATCCGACGACGGCGGCCACTCCGCGACGCTCCACGATCCGACCGCGCCGTTCGGTGCGAACGCGAAGGCGTACTTCAATCCGTTCGTGATGACCGGCAACGCGTACGTCGCCGGCACCCAGGTCGCGGTCGCGCAACCGTACGAAGGTGACTCGGTGCTGTCGCCGTCGGCGACGCTCGAGCTGACGCGCGTCGCGACGACGAACGACGTCCAGATCGGCTACGTGCTCCACAAGGTCAACGCGGTCGGCACGACGGGCAACTACGCGATCACGACGCCGGAGATCGCGCGCTACTGCATCTCGGGCGGCAAGGTCGCGTTCTCGTACGACGAGCGCTGGGTCGTCTATCACCACTACGTGACGAACACCGACGCCGATGCGAAGGAGCTCGGCTTCACCGGTGCGAGCGACGCGGGCTTCGCGCCGTACAAGACGCAGGGCGCGGCGAACCTCTACTTGATGGACCTCGCGACCGGCGCGCCGAAGCGGATCACGAACATGGCGCCGGGCCAATACGCGCTGATGCCGCACTTCCGCAGCGATGGCTGGATCTACGCGGACGTCCGCGACGTCGCCGCTGGCCACGAGTACTTCATCGCGAGCGACGCCGCGCTGCAGCTCGAGTAATCACTCGAACTTGAAGCGCCACAGGCCGAGCAGCGCGAAGCCGAGCGAGAACGCGGTGAGCGCGATCAGCTGCGGCGCGACATCGGCGACACCGGTGCCTGCGCGAACGAGCACCGCGTAGTAGCCGTCGAGCGCCCACGACTGCGGCACCGCATTGCCGATCTGCTTCATGAACGCGGGCATGAGCAGGCGCGGGAACATGCAACCGCTGAGCAGGCCCATCACGAGGATGACCACCGGTACCGTGCTGCCGATTTGGCGCTCGGTGCCGCCGAACGACGACACGAGCAGGCCGAAGCACGTCGCGCATGCCGCGAGCGCGGCGGACAGCAGCACGAGCGCGAGCACGCTGCCCGCGACCTTCATGCCGAACACGCCGGCGCCGAGCCCGAACAAGAAGCCGAGCTGGACCATCGCGATCAAGAAGTACGGTACGAGCTTGCCGACCAGGGCCTGCCAGCGCGGCACCGGTGCGGCGAGCAAGCGCTTCCACACGCCGGTGTGACGCTCGTGCGCGAACGTGATCGCGACGGCCATCGCGATGAAGAACGCGAACAGCACGGCGTTACCCGGGACGGTGACTTGAAACGCACTGATGTCGTCGATCGGTTTGTCCAGGCCCGGCGGCGTCTTCGGCATCACGAGCTGCGGCATGTCGCGCGGTGCGACGGGCGAGAGTGCGCGCATCACCGTGCCGATCACCGCGCCTTCGATCGGACCGCGCACCTGGATCGGAGAGGCCTCGTCGATCGAGAGCTCGATCAACTTGCCGTGCGCAGGATCGAAGTCGGTCGGAATGATGAGGCCAGCGGCGAGATCCTCGTGCGCGACCGCGTTGCGGAGCGCATCGGGGGTCGGGTACGCCTTCGCGACGAAGCCGGGCGTCGCGTTCAGCTGGGTCTCGACGGCGACGCCGCGCGCGTCGTTCACCTCGTGCCAGACGCCGATCGGGCGCGGCTTGCCCTTGTCGGGCCCGAACTTGAACATCGAGCCGAACACGACCATGAACGCGACGGGCAGCGCGAACAGCGAGATCAACCTGCCGCGATCGCGCAGCAGCAGCCAGATCTCCTTGAGGATCGATGCGCCGATCACGCGACGTCTCGCAGTCCGCGGCCGGTCAGCGCGAGGAACGCGGTCTCGAGCGTCGCCTGACGCGATTCGATTCGCGCGATCGTCATGCCGGTCGCTTCGATCGCTGCGAGCACCGGCGCGATGCCCGCGGTCGGCTCGATCCGCAGGACGTTGCCCTCGCGGGTGACCGTGCCGTGTGCGCGGGCGGCGGTGGCGGCCTGATCGAGATCGCCGGTGACCTCGAGCTCGACGCCCTTGCCGGCGTACTTCGCGACGAGCTCGCCGATCGTGCCGAGCGCGACGATCGCACCGCCGTCCATGATCGCGACGCGGTCGCACAGCGCCTCGACCTCTTCCATGTAGTAGCTCGTGTAGATCACGGTGATCCCGCTCTCGCGCAGCTTGCGCACGGTTTCGAAGATGTGGTTGCGGCTCTGCGGATCGACGCCGACGGTCGGCTCGTCGAGGATCAGCAGCTCCGGCTTGTGAACGAGGCCGGCGGCGATGTTGAGCCGGCGCTGCATACCGCCGGAGTACGTCTTGACGATGTCCTTCGCGCGATCCGCGAGACCGACGACGCCGAGCGCCCAGTCGACGCGCTCCGCGGCGAGCTTGCCGTGGATGCCGTAGAGCGCGGCGAAGAACGTGAGGTTCTGGGTCGCAGATAGCTCCTCGTAGAGCGCGAGGTCCTGCGGGACGAGCCCGAGCTTCGCTTTGGCGGCCCGCGGATCGCTCGCGAGCGCGACGCCGCCGATCACGACCTTGCCGCGGGTCGGCGTGACGACGCCGCTCGCCATCGAGATCGTCGTCGTCTTGCCGGCGCCGTTCGGGCCGAGCAGGCCGAGGATCTCGCCTTTCGTGACGGTGAGGTCGAGCGCCTTCACCGCGGTGCGCTCGCCGTAATCCTTGCCGAGTCCGGTGAGCTCGAGCATCGCCGTCATGGTTCGAGCACGACCTTTCCGAACGCCTGGCGTTCCTCGAGCATGCGATGCGCTTCGCCCGCGCGCGCGAGCGGGAGGATCGCGTGGACGACCGGCGACAGCTTGCCGGCCGCGACGTGGCGAAGGACCTCGAGGAGGTCGGCCTTGCTGCCCATCGTCGAGCCGAGCACCTCGACCTGGCGGAAAAAGATGTGGCGAAGATCGAGGTTCGGATGGAAGCCGGCGGTGGCGCCGCACGTGACGACCCGGCCGCCCGGGCGCGCGGCGCGAATGCTGTTGGCGAACACCTCGCCACCGACGTGCTCGATCACCGCATCGACGCCGGCCTTGCCGGTGAGCCGCTTGCACTCGGCGACGAAGTCTTGGGTCGTGTAGTCGATCAGCTCGTCGGCGCCGAGCTGCTTCGCACGCGCGAGCTTGTCGGCCGTGCTCGCGGTCGCGATCACGCGCGCGCCGTGGAGCTTCAGGATCTGGATCGCGGCGGTACCGATGCCCGAGCCGGCGCCTTGCACGAGCACGGTATCGCCGGGCTTGACCTGCGCCTTGTGAACGACCATCTGCCAGGCTGTCAGGAACGGCAGGATCGACGCGGCCGCTTCGGGATAGGTCAGGCGCTCGGGGTAGGGCGCGAGGTTGACCTCGGGGACGACGATGAATTCGCCGTACCCGCCCTGGGTGTTCTCGCCGAGGATCTTGTACCAGCGGCACAGGTTGTCGTGACCGCCGAGGCACTGCGCGCAGCGCATGCACGACACGCCGGGCTGGACGATGACCTTGGTCCCGAGCTTCGCGGTGACGCCCGCGCCGACTGCATCGACGTCGCCGGCGATATCGCTGCCGAGCCGGTGCGGATACTCGAGCTTGAACGCCGGACCGCCGCGCCGGACCCAGATATCCAGATGGTTGAGCGCGACCGCGCGGACGCGCACACGTACTTCGCCAGGGCCCGGCTCGGGGATCGGGAGTTGTTCGAGCCGCAGGACCTCCGGTCCACCGTGCTCGCGCAACACCATCGCGCTCATCGTCGACATGGTGCGGACGATACGCCATTGTGTGGGTATGCGCGTGGTCACGGTCCCCTGCCTCAGTGACAACTTCGCCTACCTGATCATCGACGGTGGTCGTGCGGTCGCGATCGATCCGTCCGAAGCGGCGCCGATCGAGAGCGCGCTGCCGAAGGAGAACGTCGCACTCGCCGCGATCTGGTTGACCCATCACCACTGGGATCACGTCGGTGGCGTCGCGGATCTGGTCGCGAAGCACCCCGGCATCGATGTCGTGATCGGCCGGATCGATGCCGAGAAGCTCAAGCCAGAGACTCGGCGGTGCGTGACCAAGGTCGTCGATGAGGGCGATCGGGTCGCGCTCAACAACGTCGTCGCGCACGTGATCCATAACCCGGGGCACACGCTCGGTGCGGTCAGCTTTCACATCCCCGACCACCCGATGGGCTCCGGCTCGGTGTTCACCGGCGACACCCTATTCGCCGCCGGTTGCGGTCGCGTGTTCGAGGGCGATCCGCCGATGATGTACGCATCGCTCCAGAAGCTCGCGCAACTGCCGGATCGGACGAAGGTCTACTTCGGTCACGAGTACACCGCCGCAAATCTCAAATTTGCAGCCGCGGCCGAGCCCGACAACGGTGCCGTGCGCGAAGCGATACGAGAGATTCACACGCCGTCGACGCCATCGAACATCGCGCAGGAGCGCGCGATCAACCCGTTCATCCGCGCCGATGATGCGACCGAGTTCGCGCGCCGCCGCGAGTGGAAGAACAACTTCAAGTGATGCCGCCCAAAGGAAAGCTCGAGCAGCCGCACAGCTCCGTTCGCCCGGAGGGTCCGGGCGATGACACCGCGCCCGTGACGCCGGAGCCACCGTCGCGCCGCGGTGCGATGCAGACCGCGAGACCGGCGCCGAAGGTGAAGCCGGCGCCGCCGAAGCCCGCGCCGCGACGCAAGCCCAAGCGCTAGGTCCCGGCGACCTTGTCTGGCTAACGCGCGATGAAGATCGCGAGCGCGCGCCCGTCGAGGTCGTACGTCGCCTGGACGGTCGCCTCCTGACCCGGCAGCGTGAAGTTCGCGCTCGCCTCGAGAAACGCCGCGGTGTTCGCGGCGCGGTACCAGGTAGTGCCGGCCGGTGCCGCGGGCAAGGTGATCGTGACCTTGTTCGGGCTGCGGTTGTACGCGACGTAGATCGGCTCGCTCGTCATCTGCCACGCGACGATCGGCTTGGTCGCGTCGCCGAGGTACGCGCCGCTCGCGACATGGCCGGTATCGTCGAGCCACGTCGGCGCGAACCAGCCGCTCGGGCGCAGCGAGGCGTGAGCGGCGCGAAACGCGAGCAACCGCTGCGTGAACGTCCACAGCGGATCGGTCTCCGCCGTGTAGTCGATCCAGGTCGCGAGCGAGTCGAGGTTGTACGGGTTGTTATTGCACTGGATCCCGTGCGCGACCTCGTCGCCGCCTTCGATCATCGGCACGCCGGCGGACAACAGCTCGAGCGCGAGCCCGGTGCGGATCGCCTGGCGCTGCGCGACCGGATCGCCGCCGTGCGACCACGAGTGATTTGTCGTCGAGCCGCCGTTCGACGGACCGTATGGCCACGCCTGCGCGTTCGCGCTGGCGTTGCACGCGTAGAGATCGTGGAGCGTGAAGCCGTCGTGCGAGACGAGGTACGTGATGCCGGCCTGGGGCGAGCGATTCGCGTAGACGTCCTTCGAGCCGGCGAGCTTGCCCGCGAGCGTGCCTGGGGAGATCGCGGTCGTGCCGTTCTCGTTTTGATCCTCGCGAATCGTGTCGCGGAACGTGTCGTTCCACTCGGACCAGCCGGTCGGGAAGTGGCCGACCTCGTAGCTGTTCGCGACGACGGCCCACGGCTCGGCGATCAGCGCCGCGTTCGGGAATTGCTGCGCGATCGTCTGCGGTAGTGCACTCGGATCGAAGTGAAACCCGGCGACGGTCGCGTTGCCGAGCACCGGTGCGAGGTCGAAGCGAAAGCCGTCGAAGCCGAGCGACTCGTGCCAGTAGTGGAGCGAGTCGAGGATCAGCCCCTGTGCGAGCGGCTTCTGTGCGGCGACGTCGGCGCCGACGCCATTCGAGTTGGTATAGCCGGTGCCGGCGGTGTCGAGCTGGTAATAGCCGGCGTTGTCGAGGCCGCGCAGCGAGTACAGGCTGCTGCCGCCGCCTTCGGCGGTGTGGTTGTAGACGACGTCGACGAGGACCTTGATCCCGCGATCGTGGAACGCCTTGACCATCGCGCGGAGCTCGCGCGTCGGGCCGCCGGGCGAGTGATCGCAGGCGTAGCGGCGATCCGGTGCGAAGTAGGCGAGCGTCGAGTAGCCCCAGTAGTTGTCGCCGCTGTCGGTGGTCGGGTCGACGTCGTTGCGATCGTTCTGGGTCTCGGCGAGCGGCTGGAGCTCGATCGCGGTGATGCCGAGCGAGTGCAGATCGTCGGCGCGCGCGGCGGCAGCGGCATAGGTGCCGGCGCAGTCGCCGCCGGCGGCCTCGGTGAAGCCGCGGACGTGGACTTCGTAGATCACGTCGTCGCGGAGCGCGCGCGTCGGTTGGGCGCCGAAGTCGACGGCGCCTTCGGCGAGGACGATGCCCTTGGGAGCGATCGCCGCGGAGTCGAGATCGCGATGCGAGCCGACGGCGTACGGCGTGCCGTCGCCTTGTGATGGGGTTTGAGGATCGTGCGAGAGCTCGAGCGCGTACGGATCGAACACGAGCTTGTTCGGGTTCATCCGATTGCCCTGTGCATCGACGTCGGCGAGCCAGCCGGCGTCGGAGCCGGGCGTCCACGAGGCGTCGTAGGGCCAGTTCGGGCCCCAGGCGCGATAGCCGTAGTAGATCGTCGCGGGCAGATCGGCGGCGGCGACGCGGGTGACGAACGTCGAGTCGCCGTCGCGATCCATGACGATGGTCTTGATCGCGGCGGCGCCGCTGGGTTGAGCGAAGAGGTCGAGCTCGAGGCGCGTCGCGCGGGTCGAGGCGACCCGGAAGATCACCTCGCTGCCGGTCGGATCCCAGTGCGCGCCGAGCGCGGGTTGGAATGGCTGGACGCTGCCGTCGGTGGGCGGAGTGCCGTCGAGCGTGACGGTCTGCGGGTGGCCGCAGGCGGCGGCGAGCACGAGCGCGATGGCCGACCCGATGCGCATCGCGAGAGGGCGGTACAGGAACCGTGCCTGTCCGGGTTTTGTTACCGTCCCTTTGGGGGCGAACGATTCCATCGAGTTCGAGATCGAAACTTGTGAACTTGGTTACCGTCCCTGTCTTAGCGTTGCCTTTCGCAACGCAGCGCCCGAGAGTCGTGCGGATGCTTCTGCGCGCCGCGGCGGTCGGGACGGTGCTCGCGGGATGCACGCATCTCTGCGTGGCGCGCTGGGACTTCACGCCGAGAGAGAGTCGCGAGTGGTGCCACATGACGGCATCGGGCGCGGAGTGGCCCGATGCGGAGGACGCGATCGAGAGCAGTCTTCGCGAGCAGTTTCGACGCGTCGAAGTCACGCGGACCCACGATCCGAATCCCGAAAGTGCGATCCGGCACTGGACCCGGGATCAAAGCCTCGCGCTCGAACGAGGTCGCGTGAACGAGCTCGTGTTCGTGATGCTGTTCGTTGGCCGAGATGGTGGGTGGGTCGAGCTCGTCCAACGGTCGCAGACCACGTCATTCTGCATCGCGCCGAGACGCGACGCAGAGGGCGTGGAACTCGTCCCTCTGTACGCGGGTGCGACGGCAGGTTGATCACCGGACGGTGACGGGGTAGCTCGCCGTCGCGATTCCACCGCGACTGTCGCGCAGGACGAGCCAGAGGAAGGCGAGGCCGCCGGCGGACGGCGTGTGCCACGTGGTCGAGACCGTGGTGGAGGAGTCGGCTTCGGCGACCGCGGAGGCGTCGACGGCGAGCGTGCCGGCGGTCGCGAACCACGACACGCGCATGGACTCGCGGCGGGTCGTCAGCGTCTGCGAGGTTTGATCGTAGTAGAGGTACGACTCGACAGCGGCGGCGGGCCAACCGACCGAGAGCGCGACGTCGCGATCGGGCATCACGGATCCGGCGGTGGCGGGGATCCCGTCGAGCGTCAGCTCGAGCAACGTCGGGTTGGTGTTCGCGACGTACGTGGTCTTGTACTGCTGCGCGACATCGCCGGGCGCGTTCGCGAGGTTGCAGGTGATGCGCGTGAAACCGAAGGAGAGATCGATCGACGGGACGGCCGCGCGGATCGGCTGGTAGTAGCCGCCGGTCGGATCCGGATCGCGCGGGCGGAAGCCTGCGGACACGACGTCGGGCCCGAACGTGCGGCACGCATCGAGCGGGATCGTCGCGGTGATCGATGCGGCATCGCCGAGCGGCGTCACCTGATCCTGGACGCAACCGTCGGCGACGGCGTTGTCGACGGTCGGTGGTTTGGGCGCATCGCACAGCGACCACGCCGGGATTTCGGCGAGCGTGCCGTCGGGACCGGCGAGCAGGGCGGTCAAGGTCGCGCTCGCACCGGGCACCACTTCCGGCGGCTCGCTCGTGATCGCGAGGACGCGCGGCTGATCGACGATCGCGAGCCGCTGATCGAGTGCGTCCTGACAGCCGGCGAGCGCGATGACGATCGTCAGGCGCTTCACGATTCGATCCTCAAGCCCGCGATCGCGAGGAGCGGGAGGCTGGTCAGGTAGCCCTGCTGGGTGAAGTCGGCGCTGTAGATGATCTCCTCGGCATTTGCGCGATTCGTGAGGTTCTGGACCTCGAGGTAGACCGCACCGTGAACGGTGCCGAGCGGGAACCGGCGTTCGCCGCGCACGTCGGCGGCGAAGAACGCGGGCAGGCGGGCGCCGTTGTGCTCGCCGACGATCGGCTCGTAGCGCCCGGTGCGGCTGTCGAAGAACGCGCCGAGGACGGGGGTGCGCGGCTCGCCGGTCGCGTAGCGAACCCGACCACCGAGTGTCCACGGGCCGTGCTCCCAGCCGGCGACCGCGATCAGGCCGTGCGTCTGATCGTGATCGAAGTAGCGCCACGGCTGATCGTCGGCGTCCTTGCGCCGGCTGCGCGACAGGTTGTAGCTGAGCCAGCCGGAGAGGCCGTGCCAGCCGATCACGCGCGCGGTGACCTGGACGCCGTAGACGTTGCCGATGCCGTCCTGGGTCAGCGCCTGCGCGAGCATCGGCGTGACCGCGAGGTCGCGCGCGACGAGATCGTCGAGCCAGCGCGCATAGCCAGCCGCTTCGAACGCGAACGGGGGCTGGCGCCATTGGCCGCCGAGGATCGCGTGCCACGCTTGTTCGAGCCCGAGGTTCGGCGTTCCGAACACGGCACTGGTGTCGGTCGCGCTGCGCGCCTGGTGATAGAGCCCGCCGTCAGCGCGGACGTCGAAGTCGTCGGTGATGCGGACGCGGAGCGAGCCGCGCGGATCCTGCGTGAACAGCATCTGCTGGGACGCGACGTTGATGACCGAGCCGATCCGCGGGGTCAAGCGCGAGGCCGCGAGCACCCACGCATCGGCGCGCACGCCGGCTGTCGCGGTCAACCGGCCGAACGTCGCGTCGAGCGAGCCGTAGCCGGCAGCATCGATCGTCGTCGCGTGCCACGCGTCGGCTGCGACGTCGTCGCCGGGCGGCTGACCGAAGATGTGGAGGTCGCCTTCGCGCGCGGGGATCGTGAGCGAGCCGAACCGGCGGAGGTCGGCGTATTCGCCGTCGAGATCGAGGCCGAGCTGGAGGCCGAGGCCGTGGCCGAGCCGGCGCGCCTGGACGCCGCGCGCACCGCCGACCCAGGTCTCGCTCGCCTGCGATGCCGTGATCGTGCCGACCGCGAGGTCGTCGCTCGCGTGATCGCGGCCGAGCCATAGCTGGCCGAGGTCGTAGCCGTCCGCGCGATCGCGGCGCAGCGAGATCTGGGCGCGCGCGGATTTCTGATCGACGAGGTCGGAGGTCTCGGTCGCCGGATCGGTCGAGACGAGCGTGCGATCGAGCGTATCGATCGAGCCGATCGCCCAGGCGGTCAACACGAGATCCGGTGCGAGCGGCGTGCGCGCGACGATCTGCGCGTCGGTCCAGCGCGGCAGCGGCGCATTCGGCGCGAGTGTGTGGGGATCTTCGATCACGCCAACCGCTCGATCGAGCCAGCTCTGGCGGACCGCCGCGGCGATCGTCGTGGCGCCGACGACGGTCTTGCCCTCGACGCTGCCGTCGAGCACGTCGGCCTGGACCCGCCAGGCTGGCGCCTTCGCCGGATCTTCGAGGCCGATGTCGATCACGCCGCCGATCGCGCGGCCGCGGTCGACGCCGAACGCTGCGGGCGCGAGATGAATATCGCCGATCAGATCGTTGCCGACCGCGGAGCGATAACCGCCGACGTGAAACAGCGCCGGCACCGGCACGCCGTCGACGAACACCCGGGTCTCGCTCGGCGCAGCGCCCCAGATCACGATGTCCGTCGAACCCGCCGAAGGCCGCGCGACCGACGGCAGCGACTGGACGACCTTCGCTGCATCACCTCCACCCGGCACCGCGCGCGCGAGCTTCGCGTCGATCGTGATCTCGCCGCTCGCGCTCGGGGCGAGGTCGTGGATCTCGATCGTCTCGCCCGCCGGTGCGGCCTTCGCGATCACGTCGATCGCGATCGTCACGTCACCGCGCACGACCACCCGGCGCTGCGCCGGCTCGAGCCAGTCCGCCGTCACCGTGACGACGTAAGCGCCGTCGCGGAGGTCGAGCTCGAACGAACCATCGTCCGCGCTCGCGGCGAGCTCGCTCCCCGCCTGGATCACGGCGCCACCGACCGGCTTCTGCGTCGCGCGATCGATCACCGTGCCGCGGAGCGTGCCGGCGTACGCCGATCCGCCGAGCAGCGCGACGATCGCGAGCGCCTTCACCGGTCGAACGTCAACGCCGTGACGCCGGCGCCGTAGCTATGGTCGCCGCGAACGTCGTCGGGCGTCGAGACGCCGCGCGCCGCCGCGAGCAACGTGCCCTCCGCGTAGACCTCGACGTACCACGATGCGCTCGCGTCCTTGCACATCGATCGCGTGTCGACCCGCAGCGTGTACGTGCCGGTCGGGATCACGGGCGTCGTCGGCTGGCCGAGCGAATTCTTTCGCGCCGTCCAGATCACGTGCTCGGTCGGCGCGCTGTCGAGGTGACACCCGGCGTTGCCGTCGTGATCCAAGATCCCGTACGTCAGGTACGCGTCCGGATCCACGGCCGTGCCCGGCTTGGCTGGCGGCATCGTGTTCGGCTTCGCGCTCCACGCCTCGTTGCCGGTCGGATCGACGACGTGCAGATCGAGATCCGCGGTCGAGTCCCACACGAGCCCGACGACGAGGTCACCATCCGGCGGCGGTGCGGCATCGGCAACGAGATCGATGCTCGCGGGCTCGCCGATCCGGCCATCAGCATCCGTCGCTGCCAGCAGCAGCGTGAACGGACCGGGGACGACGCTCCGATCCAAGCCGAACCGCGCCGTCGCGGTCGGCTGTCCCGGCGTATCGATATCCGGCGGTCCGGCGACGACGATCCACGCGCCGTCCTGGCCCGCGATGCCGGCGATCGCCGCGCGCGCGTCGGGATCCATCACCGCGTGTAAGCGCTCGCGGATCGATCCGATCGTGATCGCCGCGTGGCTCGACACGAGCAGCTGGGTCGGTGGGCCGCCCGTCGCCGAGGGAAACCCGCCCTCGCGAAACTGCGCATCGGCGAGCTGTAGCGCCGCGCCATAGCCCGGATCGGGCGATGCTCCGTCGCAGGCCGCGACCACCAACAGCGCGAGCGCGCGCATCAGAACTCCACCTGCGCGCGCAGCGTGACCTTGTCCGCGCGCAGGCTCGTCGGCGCACCGCTGTCGGACCTGCCGAACGGATTCGTCGCGTGGTCGTACTGCGCGGTGAACCGCGCGGTCTTCCACTTCGCAGCCGCCATCACGGACAGCGTCGAGAAGATCTCGTGCGTGTACACGGTGGTGACGCCATCGCGCTCGGCGGCATCGCGATCCGCGTCGTAGCGATCGTAGCGAATGCCGGCGAGCGCCCACGGCCCGAGCTCTTGCTCGAGTGCGAGCGAGAAGCCGAGCTCGCGGATATCGCGCGAGCGCGCGATCGGATCCGCGTAGATCACGCCACGGTCGAGGTTCTTCGCGAGCGCGCCCTCGAACTGCAGCATGCCTCGACCGAGCGCGCACAGGCACCAGTGCCACGTCGCATCGACATCGAGCGCGTCGCGCTTGAACTGCTGCGACGGCTCGCCGGGGCTGCCGGGCACGTCCATCAGCTCGGTGATCTGGATGATGCCGTCCATGTTCTCGTCGACCCACTGGATCGAGTCCTTCGTCGGCGGTGTGCCGGGATGCAGCCCGGTACCGGTCAGCGCCGACACACCCGCGACGAAGCGACCGCGCCCCGGCAGGGCGATGTCGGTCCCGAGCCGCCCCATCAAGTCGTAGCTCGACGTCGGGTCGCGACCCTGCCACTGGGCATCCGCGACCGGTGCGCCGTTCAGCGCCGACACCGACCAGCGCACGAGCCCGTACGCACCGTCGGCGCTGACGCCGGCATCGGCATCGCCGGGAAACAGCGCGCGCAGGAACGTCGGCTGCTCCATGAAGTCGCGATAGCGCGCGTTCGTCGGGACCTGCGCGCCGAACGGGATCAACAACAGGCCGCCGCGCACGCGGACCAGCGGATCGGCTTTGTCTCCGTACTGCCAGCCGACCTGGCTCGTCACGATCCGCGCGGCGGGACCTTTGACCGTGTTGCCGTCGAGCTCGAGCTCCGCGAAGTAGTCGTCGCGGGTCGCCTGGATCCGGAAGAACCCGCGCCGGACCGCCACGGACTCTTCATTCAGCGGTGCACCACTACCGCCCGGATCGACCTCGTCCAACGAGTGCTGGCTGTACGGGACGGCGTCGATCTGCACGAATGCATCGACGTCGGTCGTCCAGCCGAGCGTGGTGACGATCGGCCGCTGCGGCTCGGCGCGGGCGACGCCGGCGCTCGCGATCAGGGCAGCGGCGGCAACGAGCCGTCGGAGCCGAGCAGCGGGAGGTGGGGCGTCTTGTAGATCTTCTGCGCGGACGTGCACGCGTTGATGATCTCGTTATAGGTCGGAGTGGCCGAGGTGAGGGTGAAGCACGATGCGTCGGGTCCACCCGTGGGCGGCGCATCGATCACGACACCGGCGTCCTTCTTGCCGGTGTTGTTCGCATCGTCGCTGCAGCCGCCGGCGAACGCGAGGGCGAGGGTCGCAATAATCAGGGCGCGCATGGTCTAGAACTCCTCGCAGTAGCCGTCGCGGCAGGTGCCACTGGCGCACGGCGTCGTGGCCGAGCAGGTCTCGCAGCTCGAGACATCGACCGTCGCTTCGTATCGACACGTGCAGCTGGTCGCGGGCTTGTAGAGCGACAGCGGGCCGCCCTCGAACGAGCGCTGCACGCGCATCGCGCAGTCGGGGACGAGGCCGACGCCCGCGACCGTGACGTTCGGCGCGAAGTTCGGCGCCGGCGTCACAGGGTGACCGGCGATCATCTGGACGACGTAGTCGGCGTCCGGGTTGACCGGGTTTGTTCCGTCGGTGTTCTGCATCCACACGGTCGGCGACCACACGGTGTAGTGACCGTCGCGCAGGTTCTTCTTGTCGCGCGAGGTCGCGGTCGAGTCGGGGTAATACGCGGCGTACTGGCCGAACGCGCGGAACGCCATGATCGTCAGCGAGCCGCGGAGGCCGTCGTAGACCTCGCTACCGAGAATGCCGAGCGCGGCGCTCGGGTTCGACGACGTCACCAGTGCGTTGACGACATCCGGCGAACCGGGTTCCGGCGTGCCGTGCCACTTCGCGGCCGGCACCGAGATGTTCGCCGCCCACGCGAGCAGCGTGCTCTTGCTCGTCGGGCGGATCCAGAGCTGGCCTTCATCGATCCACGGCATGATCGCCGCGCTCATCGCCTGGAGCATGACCGGGCCGAAGCCGAACACGAAGTACGCTTCCTCGGCGGTGATCGCGGTCTCGCTCGTGCCGCGCGGCATCGCCAGCACGTAGCCCTGGCGCGGGCCGATCGTGAGGCTGAGCGTCGACGGCGGCATTTCAGTCGTGCACGCGCTGTTGAACAGCGCCGAGTTGCCGATATCGGGGAACGTGGCCGGCGCGGTGGTCGGTGTGCACGAGAACGGCGTGCTCGCCGTGGTGAACGTCGCTGCCTCGGCCTGCGACGGCGCGTACGACATCGTCGCCGTGATGCCGGCCGCTGGATTGTGGTGGTACATCAGGTCGATGTTCGGGCACGACCCGCTGGTGATCCACACGAGCGTGATCGGCTTCGGGGTGTTGTCGCGCAGCTTGCGGCCGAGCGCCTTCATCAAGTTCAGCTGCGTGTCGCCGACTTGGAGATAGATCGGGTTCGGCAGGTCAGAGCAGTTGCAGGGGCCCGCCTGGACGCCGCATGCGGCCTCGCTCGGTCGGGTCGCCGCGACCATCAGGCCTGCGGCGAACGCTAATCCAACAAACGTTTTCATGGAGGGTCCTCTCAGCAAGCGCGATGCCGCTCGTGATCCGACCCAGCATGTAACAGCGATGCGGCGGCGTGGTTACACGCGTGTTACCCGCACGCGCGAACGCGTTACATCGTCGCGAGTTGTGACAGCGAAGTCTCTCTCGAGCTGGCGACGCTCGGTTCCATCACCGATGAGGCTGGTCCCCGCTCCGTCACGTTACGGTCGTGTAACCACGACGCGGTGCGAACAACTGCAACGTCGGGGGACTTGAACATCGACATTCGCGAGGCTCTCGCCGATGCCGAGCGCGCGCTCGCGACGGGGGATCGCGCCGCGGCCGCGCGCGCGTTTGTCGATGCCGGAGACCACGCGGTCCGCTATCAGCTCTGGCGAAGTGCCGCACGTTCGTTTCGCAGCGCGCTCGAGCTCGATCTCGTCGCGCGCGATGTGGTCGCGAAGCTGGTCGGCTTGCGCCACCTCCGCGCCGCAGCGGACTGGCTCGATTATCAGGACGCGCTCGACGCACATCCCGATTGGCCGCACGTCAGCTGTCTCCGCGCGCAGGTCTTGATCGACGACCGCGGTGCATACGTCGACTGCGGGATGCGCGTGCTCCGGCTCGCGATGACGAGCGACGACCACGTCGAGGCCCAGCCCGAAGCGAGGTTCGCGGAGATCCCGCTCGCGATGGCGCTCGTCGTGTTGCGCCGGGCAATGTGGCCCAATGCGCGCGAGCAAGCGCTCCAGCCGATGCGGCTCCGGATCAGCTACAGCAACCGCCCCACCGTGTGGCTCGACGAGCTCGGCGACTGGGAACCCGTCTGACCGGATCGGGGTGTGTAACCACCATCCGCCGTCGCCGTGTGACGTCGGTGTAACTCGATGTTACCGGGTTACGCCGGGCACATGGGTTGCTGAGGTCGGCGGCCATGAGGCCATTCGTCGCGTCGATCTTGCTTGTTGGGTGCGTGGCCGGAGCTCCGCCGGACCAGGGTACCGGCGGCAGCAACAGCGGTAGCAACTCGGGCAGCAACGGCAGCGGCTCGAACCAGGCCGCGTGCGCGCTGCCCGCGTCGAACCCCGATACCGGCAACCTGTCCGCGACCGCGGCCCAGCGCTGCAACGTCTCGGGCTCGATGGGTGCGGCACACTGGTACCGGCTCGCGGCCGCGTTGCCCGCCGGCGCGATGGACTTCATCCAGCTCGAGCTGTGGGACAACACCGGCCCGTTCGCCGGGACCACGGTCCACACCGGAACGTTCACGATCTCGGGCGCCGATGCGGACTACGCGACGTGCGGTGTGTGCGTCCGCGGCATCGGCCACAAGGGCGAGGCAGACGTTCAGGAGTACATCGCGACGAGCGGTACGGTGACCGTCACGGCGGTCGGCGCCGCGCCGAGTGCGTTCACCGCGAGCGTGTCGAACATCGGCTTCGTCCAGATCGATCAGACGATGCACAAACCCGTCGCGGGCGGCTGCAGCGTGGCGGTCGCGGCGTCGGAGATCAGCGGTACCGTTGTGAATGTCGGCGGCGGCAGTGGTAGCGGTGGCGGTGGTGGTGGCGGTGGTGGTGGTGGTGGCGGCGGTGGTGGTGGTGGTGGCGGCGGAAGTGGTGGACAATGCCCTGCAGGAGTTGGCGACTAGCGCATGCGCATCGTCTTGATCACGCTGCTCGCGGCGTGCAGTAGCTACGAGGTTCACCTCGTCGATTCGGGAGGCGGAAGTGCCGCGCGAACGTGCACGGGCTCGGCGTTCGATCCGTGCACGACGAACGATCAGTGCGGGTCGATGAACTGCCACCTCTATAACGGAGCAGGCCTCCAGGTCTGCACGCAGGCGTGCACGCCGGGCGACAACACGACGTGCCCGGTCGATTCGACCGGCGCGAACGGACTCTGCAACAACATGGGCAATTGCAAACCAGCCAAGGCGAACGACTGCGTACCGTAGCGCTCGCGATGTTCGCGGCGGTGGCGTCGGCGCGCGTGGCGAGCGCGCAAGATGCACCCGCGCCTCCACCACTCGATGCTGCGACGCCGGAGTCGGGCTCGGGCTCGGGCTCGGGCTCGGGCTCGGGCTCGGCGACAGAACCCGCACCGCCGCCGGAACCCGCACCCGCACCTGCTCCGGCACCGGTCACTGCACCACTGCCGGCTTCGTTGAACGATCAGAACGCGCAGCCATCGGCGCCGGCGCTGACGGATGAAGAGCTACTGAAGCAATCGCAGGCGGAGACGATCGAGATCTTCGACGAGCGTCCCGACAAGCCGTTCGATCGCGACACCGAAGTGCGGCTGACCGGCGAGCAGCTCGCCGCGCGTGGCGCGACCGATCTAGGGACCGCGCTCTCGCTGTTGCCCGACGTCGCCGTCCGCGATGCCGGCCGCGGCGGCTTCAACATCGACATTCGCGGCGCACGCAAGGGCGCGGTCAGCATCCTGATCGACGGCGTGCTCGTCACCGATCCGTACTACGGCACGTTCGATGTCTCGACGATCCCGATCACCGACATCGTCCAGATCCGGGTGTCGACCGCGCCGCAGTCGCCGATCGATGGACCCGGCGGACCGGGTGGTGTCGTCGAGGTCCTGACTCGCGATGCGATCGGCCCGCGGCTCGTGATCGCGCGGCTCACCGCCGATACGCTGCCGAGCCTCGGCGTGACCGCGACCGCGCGCACACCGCTCGCCGATCACCTCGCGCTGCGAGTGTCCGCATCCGGGCAGGCGAGCGACGAGGACTTCGACACGCCGACGACCACGACCGTGCCGTCGGGCCGCAAGTCCGCGACGGGGTCGGCGCGGCTCGAGTATCGCGACAAGGTCACGCGCGTCGTGATCGACGGGTTCTTCGACGATCGCCACTACCTGTCGCCGCCGTCGGACGAGGACGCGTCGATGGCACTGCTCCTGATCGATCGCGAGACGACCGAACGGATCTCCGCGAAGGTCGATCACACCGAGGGCAAGTGGCAGCTCCAGGCTCAGGGCTGGGCGCACCACCTGTTCCGGCGCTCGCAGTACTTCATGGACGACGGTCTCACCGACGAGACCGCGCTCGAGAACCTGACCGCGCTGCGCACCGGTGGCATGGCGCTCGCGACGCGCCCGCTCGGCAAGGAGTTTCGCGTCGCGGCATCGGCCGGTGTCGATTACAACTCGATCGACGTCGCGGATCTCGTCGGCAACACCGTCAAGGCCTCGCTGACGCTCGCCGAGCTCGCGGCAGACGTCCAGTACGAGCACGAGACCGTGCGCGTCGATGCATCCGGTGGCGTCGCGTTCCCGTTCGTCTACAACGGTGGCGCGAAGCCGTGGCCCGAGGGCAAGCTGACCGGCAAGTGGCGGCCCGATTTCGGCTCGTTCGAGCTCGACGGCACGGTCGCGCGCAAGGGCCGCGTGCCTTCGCTCCGCGAGCGGTTCGATCCCGCGATCGGCAACCCGGCGCTCGGCCCCGAGATGATCGATCACTTCGAGCTTCGCGGCATCGAACAGATGACCGACAAGTTGCGGATCGAGCTCGCGCCGTTCTTCAAGCACTCGACCGGCACCGTGCGCGCGTCGACCGATCCGGCCGACATGGGCAAGCTGATCAACCTCGGCGACCTCAACTATTACGGCGCCGATGCGATCGCGCGCATCAAGGTCGAGAGCCGGGTCGAGGTGGGCGGCGCGTACGACTACATCGTGGTCACGAACGACGCGCTCGATCGCCTGCCGCACAACCGCGCCGAGGGTTGGGTCCAGGTCACGCCGGATCCCCACATCTCGCTGCTCGGCCGCGTCCGTTACTTCGGCACGTCGATCGATCAGACGGTCCACGTGCCGGGCTACACGCTGATCGAAGCGACCGCGACCGCCCCGCTCTCGAAGCAGTACCTCGCGGTCCTGCGCTGCGATGACCTCGCGAACGCGAGGCCCGAGACCCGCGCCGGCTATCACTCTGCCGGCCGCACGGTGTTTCTGGTACTCCAGGGTTCGTGGGAGTAAAGCACCTCGGTCTCGTCGCGCTCGCTTGGGCCTGCGGTAGCAAGGAGCCCGCGCGCCCGGCGCCGCAGACGATCCGCTGCGCCGTGATCGGCGGGATGACCGAGACCGGCTTGTGGCCCGCGCTCGTCGAGCGCTACACGCTGGTCTCCGGCAATAAAGTCGAGGTCGAGTCGACCGGCCCGAAGCCGGTGATCGTCGACGCGTTCAAGAAGGGCGGCATCGATCTGATCACCGTTCACGCGAGCGATGCGATGGTCAACCTCGTCGCCGACGGGCTCGCGGTCGATCCGCAGCCGTGGTTGAAGAACGATCTCGTGATCGTCGGTCCCGCGGACGACCCGGCGCACATCCGCGGCGACAAGGACGCGATCGATGCGTTTGGCAAGATCATCGCCGCGCACGCGCCGCTGCTCGTCCACGCGTCGCTCGGCGCCGACGGCGTGCTCCACGACGTGTTCGAGGCCGGCCACTTGAAGCTCGGCCCCGAGACCGTGTTCTTCACCGACGAGAACCAGCACGCGGTGCTCGAGAAAGCGGCCGAGGTCCACGCGTACACGCTGATCGGACGGATCCCGTTCATCAGCGGCAAGCTGCAGAAGGCCGGCATGGAGCTGATGGTGCGCGGCGATCCGCGCCTCCGCAGGCCGTACCTCGTCGCGACGGCCGTCGGCCCGGCGACCGATCCGCGCCTCGCCGCGGCGCGCGACTTCGCGGCGTTCCTGCGCTCGCCCGCGACCCAGGCGTGGGTCGCGACGTTCGGCGTCGGCAAGTACGATGACCAGCCGCTGTTCTATCCAGTCACCGTGCGATGACGCCAGCGCCACTTGCCGTAGCGCAGCCAGCTCCATAGCCGCGCCCACGCCGACGGGCGCACGAGCGCGAGCTCGATCATGGTCGAGCCACTTGTCGAAGGGCTCTGCGCGACGGGCCCGATGACGGGCCCGATGACGGGATCGATGACGGGATCGACGCCGGCGAGCGCGAACCGCATGTCCTCGGCGTCCGTGAACCGGCGCGCCGGATCCTTCGCGAGCGCGCGCATGATGATGTCGTCGAGCGCGGGCGGGATATCCGGGCGCAGCACGCGCAGCGGCCGCGGCGGTCGCGCGAGTGCGTTGTGCATGACCTCCTCGCGGGTCGAGCCGACGTACGGCTTCATCCCGGCGATCATCTCGTAGAGCATCACGCCGACCGCGTAGAGATCCGAGCGCGCGTCGTGCGGATAGCCGCGCAGGCGCTCCGGCGCGAGGTAAGCGGGCGTGCCGAGCGCCATGCCCTCGCGCGTGAGCTTCGCGACCGCGTCGTCGAGCGCGGCGAGGCCGAAGTCGATGATCACCGCGCCGCGCTTCGCGAGCATCACGTTATCGGGTTTGAGATCGCGATGCAGGACGCCGTGCGCGTGCGCATGGGCGAGCGCACCGAGGAGGTCGTCCGCGATCGCGAGCACGCGCGCGAGCGGCAGCTGACCGAGGTCGTCGATCACCGCGCCGAGCGTCGGACCTTCGATCAGCTCCATCGCGATGAAGCCGGCCGCGTGATCGTAGATCCGCACGCAATGCGGATGATCGAGCCGCGCGATCGCACGCGCCTCGCGATCGAAGCGCTCCGCGTTGCGCATCAGCTCGTTGTGCTTCGCGAGCCGCGGGTCGAGGACCTTCAGCGCGACGAGCTTGTCGAGCCCGCGATGCCGCGCTCGATAGACCTTGCCCATTCCACCTTCGCCCAGCACGGAGAGCAGCTCGTAGCGGTGCGGCATGTCACTTCGACGCCGGCCACCGCGCGGGCATTCATCCGCTAGTTTTTCGCAAGCGCGCCTACGGTCGCGGCCGCTTCGACGCGGACCAGGCCGCTCGGATCGGTCAGCGCAGCGACGAGTGCGGCCGTCACGTGATGGGCGGTGCGATGTGCCGCAGCCGCGGCCGCGCGTTGCTCGGGCGTCCGCTTCTGGTCGCTCGTCAGCTCGCCGAGCGCCTGGATCGCGCGCGGGTCGTCGAGGGCCGCGAGATCGGCGATCGCATCGAGATCGTTCATTGCGAGCTCCGCGTCGAGCACTGGCATCGCATCGGCCTTGTCGCCGGCGTGGACGACGACGCGCGCCGCGGCGAGCCGGACCGCGACGTCGGGGTCGGCGAGGAGCGGCTTTGCGGCGGCGATCGCCGCGTCCTTGTCCACCGCCTGTGAAAGCCGGTTCAGTGCGCCCGCGCGGATCGTCGGATCGTCGGCGAGCAGCGCGCGCTGGACCGCGGTCTGGACCAGGTCGGGATGCGTCGCTTTGATCTCGATCGCGGCCGCGAGCGCGACCGAGCGATCCGGATCCGCGGCGAACGTCATCAGCTTGGCGTCATCGTGGAGCATCGCGAGTACGCGCACGCCGGCGAGCCGGACCGCGAGCGCGCGATCCGCGAGCGCGACCTTCGCCGCGGCCGCCGTGTCGCCGAGGCCGATCTTCGCGAGCGCGACGACCGCCGCGGCGCGCACGCCTTCATCGCGATCGTGCAGCCGCTTCGTACAGACCTCGACCGCGTCCTTGTCCTTGTACTCGCCGAGCCAGCGCACGGCGATCGCACGGACCTTCGCGTCGCTGTCGTTCGCTCCGTTCTCGATGTCCGCGATCGCGAGCTGCTTGATCTTCTTCGCGACGCCCTCGAGTGCGATCCGCCGCGCCTCGGCGTTCTCGCTGTGCAGCATCGCATCGGCGACCTCGAGCGCTTGCTTGAAGCCGTGAAGGACCGCGACCGCCGCGGTGGCCTGGACGCGGTCGTCGTCGTCGCCGAGCTGCTTCGCGACGTCCTCGGCGAGGCTCGAGATCTCGAGCTCCTCGACCGCCTGGATCGCGCGGATCTTGAGCTTCGCCGAAGGCGCCGCGAGCGCTTGCCACAGCGTTGCCTCTGCCAGGTCGCCCAGGAGGTCGTGGTCATCGCCGCTGTGCTTCGCGACGTAGTCACCGTACGACTTCGCGACCGCCGCGGCATCGCCGAGCGCGAGGTCCGCGCGGATCCGCATGCCCCACAGCGCCGTGTCGTCGGGGTGGTCGCTCAGGCCTTCATCGGCCGCGCGCAACGCCCCCGCGTAGTCGCCCTTGTCGTAGAGCTCGATCGATTGCTTGGCGTGGCCGCAAGCGGCGGCGAACAGAAGGAGCACGAGCCCGAAACGCATGATGGCGAGCATGACACAGGGTCGATGCTCGCCATTGCAGGTGAGGCGGTGCGAATTACATGTGCGGAGCGGCGTCGCAGAGGATCTGCGCCGGACTCTGCGTGTACATCGCGATGCCGTCACACATCTCGTCGGGGAACGCCATCATCGAGCCGGTGTTGTTCTGCCACGTGCACTGGATGTGCGTCGTGTCGCCGGCGTGGATGTGCATCGGCGCGCTGACCGGGAACGTCGCCCAGTTCGGGTTGAACGCCTGTTCTGCGGTCCACTGCGGATCCGAGCGCAGCGTGTCGATCGTGCCGTCGCCGCGCATCAGCTCGCTCTTCACCGAGATGCCATTCGAGTGCATGTGGTTCGAGTACATCAGGACGTCGATGTCCTGCTGCCAGGTGCAGTACGCATCCGTCGTGTACGACGGCGTGTTCGCGGGAATCTGGAAGTCGCTCCAGTTCGTGACCGCCATACCGACCGCCGTCAGGTTCGGCGACGGCGCCGACGTCTTGACGTCGAGCACGGACTGGACGTCCTGCAGCGAGTCGGTCGCGTTCAGATAGTGCGCGTTCGCGAGCAGCATGCGCTGCTTGCGCTCGCGGAACACGTAGCCCTGGGGAAGCTTCGCGACGTTCGGCGCGCCTTCACCGCCGACGCCACCGAGGAACTCGATCGGGATCATGTCCGCGGTCGTACACTCGCGGCTCGTGCCGACGTCTTCGGTTTCGGAGGTCGAGTACAGCGCGATGTGGTGGCCGGTGACGGTCTGGTAACCCATGACATCGACGAAATCGAGGTCGGTATCGCTGGGCAACGCGATCCACTGGCAGAACAGCTTGTCCTCGCCCGGCGCGAGGCCGTGCACGGCCGGGAGGACGTAGCGCGTGTAGCCATCCGGCACCGGCGGGACCTTGAAACCCTTGACCAGATCTTCGTCGCCAGAGGGTGACGAGCTGGTGCAACCGAAGGCGCAGAAACCCAAGACGCAGACAAGCGCGAGCTGTTTCCCCATGCGGTTTGCGTAACAGAAACCGCGTCAGGTCGAGATGACAAATTGTAAAAATGCTCTGTCGTTTCAGCCGATTGCGCGGGATGTGCGGGCGCACGCGCATCAAGTGCGGACACAACGTGGCCCGCATTGCTCGATCCCGCTTCGCTGTACGAGCTCTGCGCTAGGTGCCGTAACACAGGTCGAACGGACACCCGTGTTACAACGCATCACAGCTTCGTGATCCGCGGTTTTCTCTTCGACCTCGACGGCACGCTCGTCGATTCCGAGCGCGAAACCGCAGAAGCGATGGCGCGAACGCTGTCGCGCCACGCCGCGATCGAGATCGAGCAATACGACCGCGACTTCATCATCGGCCGCTCGTGGATCGCGATCTACGACAGCCTGAAGCAGCGCTATCCGCAGCTCGCGTGGTCGCGCGCCGAGATGATCTCCAAGACCGCCGCGATGCGCGACGAGGTGATCGCGGAGCTCGGCATCACCGTGATGCCCGGCGCCCGCGACGTGTTGCAGTGGACCCGCCAGGCGCACAAGCGCGGGCTCGTCACCGGCAGCTCGCGTCAGGAAGTCGCGCAGGTCTTACCGCACCTCGGCGAGCACGCCGCGTTCGACGTGATCGTCGCGGCCGAGGACGTCGAGCGCAGCAAGCCCGCGCCCGACGGCTATCAAGCGGCGCTCGCGGCGCTCGGCTTGGGGCCCCACGAGGTCGTCGTGATCGAGGATTCCGAGGCGGGCATCACCGCAGGCCGCGAGGCGGGCTGCCGGGTGCTGGCCGTACGGGCAGGCAACTTTGGCGGCTGGAAGCAAGACCACGCGCACCGGGTGATCGACACGCTCGACGAGCTGACGCCGTCGCTGGTCGAGGCGCTCGGCCGGGACTATGGTTAGGGCGTGAAGCTCCCGCCGGAGGTCACCATCTACGAAGTCGGACCGCGAGACGGTCTGCAGAACGAAGCGCGCACGCTTCCGACCGCAGACAAGATCCGGTTCATCGACGCGTTGGTCGCGGCCGGCGTGAAGGCGATCGAGATCACGAGCTTCGTGTCGCCGAAGTGGATCCCGCAGCTCGCCGACAACGCCGAGGTCGCACGCGGCGTCGCGCGGCCTGCCGGCGTGCGGATGAGCGCGCTCGTGCCGAATCGCCGCGGACTCGATACGGCGCTCGCGTCGGGCATGAAGGAGATCGCGGTCTTCATGTCGGCGTCGGAGACGCACAACAAGAAGAACGTCAACAAGACGATCCCCGAGACGCTCGCTGCCTTCGAAGAGGTCGTCGGTCCGGCGCGCGCGGCGGGACTCCAGGTCCGCGCGTACCTGTCGACTGCGTTCGGCTGCCCGTACGAGGGCGAAGTCGATCCCCAGCGCGTCGTCGATCTGACCGGCCGGCTCGCCGACATGGGCGTGTTCCAGATCTCGATCAGCGACACGATCGGCGTCGCGAACCCAGCGCAGGTCGAGGACGTGCTGACCCGCGTGATCGCGAAGCATCCGGTCAGCGCGCTCGCGGTGCACTTCCACGACACCCAAGGCACCGCGCTCGCGAACTGCGTGACCGCGATGCAGCTCGGCATCACGACGATCGACTCGGCAGCCGGCGGGCTCGGCGGCTGTCCGTACGCGCCGGGCGCATCGGGCAACCTGGCGACCGAGGACGTCGTCGCGATGCTCCATTCGATGGGCGTCAAGACCGGCATCGATCTCGACAAGCTCGTCGAGGCCTCGCGCAGCGCATCGACGTTCATCGGTCACGAGCTGCCGTCGAAATATCTGAAGGCGCACCTCGGCAAGCAAGCGCGTGCGCGCCGCCGCGCCGAGCAGCAGGGAAGCTGATAGCTTCCCGGCATGGCCGAGATCGTCGTCGAAGAAAAAGCGGGCGTCGCGTGGGTCACGCTGAATCGCCCCGAGGTGATGAACGCGCTGTCGCGTGCGGTGAATCAGCAGCTCACCGATGTCGCGCTCGAGCTCGATCAAAACGACAGCGTGCGCGCGGTCGTGATCACCGGCGCCGGTGATCGCGCGTTCTGCGCGGGCGCGGATCTCAAAGAGCGCAAGGGCGTCGCCGCGAGCGAGACCGGGCCGTACATCAACGCGATCGCGACGGCGATCGAGACCTGGGGCGAGATCCGGAAGCCGACGATCTGCATGATGAACGGCTCGGCGTTCGGCGGCGGGCTCGAGCTCGCGCTCGCGTGCGACCTCCGCGTGATCGTCGATGCCGACAAGGTCCTGCTCGGTCTCACCGAGGTCCGGCTCGGCATCATGCCGGGCGCCGGTGGTACGCAGCGCTTGCCGAGGCTCGTCGGCGAAGCGCGCGCGAAGGAGCTGATCCTCCTCGGGCGCCGGATCACGCCGGCGCGCGCCGCGGAGATCGGGCTCGTCAACCAGGCGGTCCCGCGCGACCAGCTGCGGCCGACGGTCGACGCCATCCTGAAGGAGCTCGAGGGCTGCGCGCCGCTGTCGGTGGCGTCGGCGAAGTCCGCGATCCAGCGTGGCTACGGCAAGCAGCTCGACGAGGCGCTCGCGATCGAGCGCGAGTGTTACGACGTCACGCTGTTCAGTGAAGACCGAGATGAGGGCCTGGCAGCGTTTGCTGAAGGCCGGCCGCCCAAGTACGAAGGGCGCTGAAACGTTTGTACGCCGGCCGTCGTTTGCCAGGGCTGCCTGGGAGCCGCGGCCCCGTTCCTACCGGGCCTTGCGACCCCACGTGTGTAGAGACTGCACACGGTTCGTTCATGGATCCGCATAGATCGCATCGCCTCTAACCGATCGATCTCACTGTCTCCTCCAGTAGGCGCTGGCCTGGGGGCTGCAATCGCACCAGGGCATGGCGCTCAGCGGCTTGCTCCGTCGGTTGGGGTTCGTGAAGCTCGACGACTTCGGGCTCATCCTCACGCCCGAGGGCCGCATCCTATCTGCGCGATCCGTCGTCCTCGATGACGGCATCGGCGGCAAGATCGTCGGCTGGCGCGAGGACGACCTCGCCGCGATGGAGCTCGAGCGCTGGGAGCCGGCCCTGCCGCGCAAGGCTGGCAAGAAGGTCGTTCCGGCGATGCCACAGGTCGCGAAGACCGTGGCGCCGGCAGCCCCGCCGCCGCTCCCGGGCGTCCGCCCGTTCACCGGCACGATGCCGCTCGCCGCACCGCTTCCAACGCCGCCCGCCGCACTGCCGGTGGTCGCCGCGAAGCCTGCGCCTGCACCTGCGCCGGCTCCGGCTCCGGTGGTCGCGGCCCCGGTCGAAGAGGACGACGAGTGGGAATGGGAGATCGCGGTAGCCCGCGCGCGCGCGAACGCCGAGTGGGCAGCGGAAGCCGCCGAAGCTGCGGCGAAGACGATCGCGGCGCCGAAGAAAGATCCGATGTCGACCGACAGCTGGCCGAAGACCGAGCCGCTGCTCGATGCGTGGGAGCCGAGTGGCTCGCCCGATCGCCCGATCCGCGTCCTGCCGCGCAAGCCGTCGCCGACGCCGCCGAAGCCGATCGTGATCGCGGAGCGCCCCGTGTTCGGTCGGACCCCCGCACGGACGATCGTCCCCGCGACCGAGCCAAACATCTTCGTCGGCGAGCAGACGTCGCCGACGATCGTGACCAGCGCGCAAAAGCCGGTCTCGGAGAACACATCGCCGATGATCGCCGCTGCGCCGCGCGCGACCGTGATTCCAGTCCCGACGCTGCCGAGCGCGATCGATCCGAAGTCGGTGACGCCGCGCCCGCGCACGACGACCGGCTCGTTGCCGATGCGCGCGAACCCCGCCGTGATGTCGCCGCGCCGGCTCCCGCGCGGCACGCCGTCGGTCGCGAACCGCACCGAAGACACGCTCGTCACCGGCAACACGGCGCCGGCGAACGACGACCTGACCTCGCCGGGCCTCCTCGCGCCAGCGCCGAAGCGCGTCGCGGCGAAGCTGCGGTAACCATGCGCTCGCTCGCGGCAGCCTTGGTGGTGGTGGCGTCGTGTGGTGGCGGTGCGAAGCCGGCGACGACCGCGCCGAAGCAAGGTCCTGCCGTCGATGAAGGCACGGCCGAGAAGGATGCGAAGGGCCTGCTCAACGAGATCTACTCGTCGATCGATCACGCCGACACCGACGGCCTGATGTCGCTGTTCGCCGATCCGCTCGTCGTCTACGGCCCCCGCAAGGGCGACGTTCACATGTCGCGCGCCGATGCGCTTGTCGCGCTGAAGGGCGTCGTCGATGGCAAGAAGAAGAAGCCGGCGCTGCACTCCGATCAGCTGACGATCGTCGCTTCGCCCGGCGGTCATTCCGCCTGGGCGTTCGACATCGTCCAGGTCGCCGGCCAATCGGTCGCGATGACCGCGGTGCTGTCGAACGCCGACGACGTCTGGCAGCTCAGCGCCGCCACGCTCGGCGAGACGCCGACGATGAAGACGGTCCGCTCGGAGCTCAAGAAAGATGCGGTCGTGCCGACCGGCATGGCCGGCGTCGCGAAGATCGATCCGAGCGCGAAGGCCGCGGTCGACAAGCTCGAGAAGGGCTTCACGACCCAAGCGACGTGGGGCGATGACCTCGCGAGCCGCAGCGATGCGGTCGTGATCGGCCCGGGCCATGGCGACATCACGCGCGGCAAGTCCGATATCAAGAAGCTGTTCGCGAAGCGCGTCGACTCGCACGTCCGCGCGACCGCCGCGGGACAGGTCACGGCGGCGACGACCGCCGATGGTCAGCTCGCGTGGGTGACGCTGCCGATCGTCCAGTTCGAGGACGACACCGATCCCCTGCCGCTCCGCGTGTTCGCCGTGTTCGAGAAGACCGACAGCGACTGGCGGATGATCGCGCTCCAGGAGTCGCTCGCGGTCGACGAGCCGGGGCAGGGCGCGCAGTTCAAGACGGTGGTCGCGCCGGCGCTGCCGAAGCAGCCCGAGGCCGCTGCCGCACCCGCACCTACCGACAACAAGCTCGCCAAGAAGAAGAAGAAGAAAAAGAAGAAAAAGCCGCCTCCGACCGACGACGACAGCAACTAGGGGAAGATCCGAGAAGTCGTTCGTTTGACCGGTATGCCCGAGACACTGGTTCGATGAGGTCGACGAGGTGGATGGTTGCAGCTGCCTTGGCGCTGGTCGCGCCCGCAGTGGCGCACGCCGACGACCAGCCCTGGGCGGCCGGCGTCAGCGACGCTCGGAAGGCAGAGGCTCAGAAGATCCTCGAGGAAGGCAACCAGCTGTTCCTCAAGAAGGACTACGCGCAGGCACTCGACAAATACAAGGCCGCGGTCGCGGTGTGGGACCACCCGGCGATCCGCTTCAACATGGTGCGTTGCCTGATCCAGCTCGACCGCCCGGTCGATGCGAGTGACAACCTCGCGCTCGCGCTGAAGTACGGCGCGGCGCCGCTCGAGGAAGCGGTGTTCAACGAGGCGCTCAGCTACCAGAAGCTGCTCGCGAATCAGATCGGCGACCTCGATGTCGCGTGCGATCAGCCGGGCGTCAAGGTCACGCTCGACGGCCAGCCGCTCGTGAGCTGCCCGGGCAAAGAGCATCGCCGGGTCGCGCCCGGTCAACACCAGCTGGTCGGGACCAAGGATGGGTTTCTGACGAAGACGACCGAGGTCGTCGTGATCGGCGCGAAGACCGCCGATGCACGCGTCGCGCTGATCCCGCTCGCGAAGGCGGCGAAGGTGGTCCATCGCTATCCCGGCTGGATGCCGTGGACCGTGTTCGGCGGCGGCCTCGTCGTCGCCGGGTTCGGCGGCCTGATCCAGTACGAGGCGAGCCAGTCGATGGCGAGCTACGACCGCCAGGTCACGACGAACTGTGCCAACACCGGCTGCACGCCGGCGCAAGCCGCCGCGTTTCAGGGCGACAAGGACGCCGCGCAGCGCGACAACAGGATCGCGCTCGGCGTGATGAGCGTCGGTGCTGCAGGCGCGATCGTCGGCGGCGTGCTGCTCTACATGAACCGCGGCCGCACCGTCTACGAGGAGCAGCCGCCGGTCGCGTTCGTGCCGCTGCGCGACGGTGGCGGTGCGCTGACGTTCTCGGGCAGCTGGTAGTTATTCCCGCTCTTATCCGCGGGAACCCTATTTCAGCGTTCGGGTCAGCTTCTCGTTCTTCATCCGCTCGACCTCGGCCTTCGACTTCGCGAGCTCGACGGCGAGCTGTTCCTTTGCCTTCTTCGCCTCGACCGCAGCGCTCTCGGCCGTCTTCTGCGCCGCGACGGCCGTCGCCTTCTCGGCCTCGAGCTGCACGATGTGCGCGGCGTTGTCCTGCTCGTGCGATAGCTTCTCGGCCGCTTCTTCGGTCTTGGCCGTCGTCGCGACCTTCTCCGCGTCGTGCTGCTTTTGTTCCGCGGCGACGCGCTCTGCATCCTTCTTGTCGCGCTCGGCGAGCGCCTGCTTCGCCGTATCGGCCGCCCTCGTCGCGGCCGCGGTCTGTTGCTTCGCGAGCGTCTCGTTGGTCTCGGCCTGCTGCTGCGCGCTGTGGATCATCACCGCCGCGGCCGACGCTGCGACCGCGCCACCGCCGAGCACGATGAACGTCGCCGCGAGCAAGAACCGGCGCACCGCCTTGCCGCGCTTCGCGAGCGCGAACACGGCGTCGAGGAACGCGGCGTCGCGCGGCGCGAGCTCGCGCGGGCGCTGCGCGTACCACCGGCGCGCTTCTTCCATCGCGTCGCCGCGCCACAACAGGCCAGCCGCGTGCCCGCGCGCCTCCCACTGCTTCGCCGCGGCCGCGAGCTGCGCGACGAACGCGGCGTCTTCCTGATCCTCGTCGAGCCAGCGCCGCATCATCGGCCAGCGATCGATCAGCGACTCGTGAACGATCTCCGCCGTGCCGCCACCCGCATCCGCGCGGGTCTGGACGACGAGCAAGCGCGCCGCGACGAGCTGATCGATGATCCGCGCGACCTCGGCACGGTCCGCGGAGAGCTGGTACAGATCCGCGAGCTCGACGATCGCGCGCGTCCGCTCCGGCGTGACCAGGCGGCGAAAGATCTTCTGCGCGAGCTTCTGCTGCGGTGCATTGAGCTGCGCGATCACGTCGTCGGCGTGGGTCGCGAGCGCGCCCTGGATCCCGCCGATCGCCTGGTAGCTCGCGATCGTGAGCAGGCGATTCGTCCGATCCCGCGCGTCCCATAGCTTCGCCGCCGCGAACTGGAGCAGCGGCAACGCACCGGGCATGCCGGCGAGCGCGCGCAGCATGTCGTCGACCATCGCAGAGGATTCGAACCGGTAGCCGACCATCTCGAGCGGCTGGATCAGCGCCTCGTGAAGTCCCGCGGCGTCCGGCGCCTGCAAGAACACGAGCCCGCGCGAGAGCTCCTCCATGAACCGCGCGTCCTCGCCGACGCGATCGAGGAAGTCGCTGCGCATCGACACCACGACGCGCAACGGCGCCGCGGTGTCGTCGGCGACGCCGGAGAGTGCGGCGGTGAATGCGCGGCGCTCCTCCGGATCGGCCACGAGCGTGTAGAGCTCTTCGAACTGATCGACGAACAGCAGCAGCTGGCTCGTCGTCGCGCGCGCGCGATTGCGCAGCAGCGTGCCGACGTAGCCTGGCTCGGTGCGCAACCGGTACAGCATCTGCGCGTGCTCGACCATCTGCTTCTGCGCGTCGGCGCCGCTGCGCGTGGTCAGGCGCTGGAGCACCGACGCGAGCGACGCGAGCGGTTGCCGGCCCGGCCGCAGCGTGACGACCTCCCACTGCTCGCCGCTCGCCTTCAGCGCGGGACCGACGCCGGCGCGGATGAACGACGACTTGCCGACGCCCGACGGACCGACGATCGCGGTGATCGGTAGCTCGCGAACGCGCGCGACCATCCGCGAGATGTCACGGCTTCGCCCGAAGAACCGGTTCGCGTCGTTCTCCTGGAACGCGGTGAGGCCGGGATAGGGGCTCTCGCCCTCGCCGAGCTGGCGGCCCTGCCGGCCGGGCTGCATGTCCTCGAGCCGGCGCACGAGCTCGGCCGCGCTCGGGATCCGCTCGAGGTGGCGCTTGCGCAAGCAGCCCGTGACGAGCGCGATCAGTGCGTCGGGAAGGTGCGGCGCGACATCGCGCAGCGACACCATCGGGCCTTCGTCGATCGCGTTCGTGATCAGCGCGTCGGTGGTGAGCGGCTCGATCGGATGCTTGCCGAGCAGCATCTCCCACAGCATGATGCCGACCGCCCAGATATCGGAGCGCGCGTCGACGTCGCCCATGCCCATCTGCTCGGGCGACATGTACGGCAGCGTGCCGACCATCGCGCCCTCGCGCGTCAGGTTCATCGGCGACTGCGACGTGAACATCGTGCGGTTGATCCCGCCGCGTTGCGCTGGCGCCGCCGCCGCGCCGAGCGCCTTCGCGATGCCGAAGTCGAGCACCTTGACCACGCCGGTGCTCGTCACGAACACGTTCTCGGGCTTGAGGTCGCGGTGGACGATGCCCATGCCGTGCGCGCGGGCGAGCGCTCGCGCGATCGGCAGCATCAGCTCGACGACGCGGCTCGGTGGCAACTGCGCGCTCGAGCCGAACGTGCCCATCACGCCGCGCAGGGTCTGGCCTTCGAGAAACTCGAGCACCATGTACGGCATGTCGTCGAGCTGGTTGACGTCGTGGATGATCACGATGTTTTCGTGATTGCACTGCGCCGTGGTCTGCGCCTCGACGATGAACCGCTCGGCGACCGTGCGGGTCGCGTTCAGGAGGAACTTGATCGCGACCCTGCGGCCTAACTGGGTATCGCGGGCAGCGAACACGAGGCCCATACCGCCGCGGCCCAGCTCGCGAATTAGCTCGTACTTGCCGATCCTTGCGCCAGGCGCGAGGCCTATACCCGACGCCTGCGCGTTAGCTACCACGCCCTGTGTAACGACTATTCCGCGCGATCTTCCCGCGGCTTCTCGTGCCTGTCCGGCATCGGCAGCGACGCGCGGACGATGAGACCGATACCGCCGACGAGCAGCGTCAGCATCACGAGCGTGTTGAACAGCGACGTCGTCTGGAAGTGGATGTCGAGGTTCATGATGATGCCGGCGAGGATGATCAGCGCACCCGCACCGACCAGGAACCGACCCGCGAACGAACGGCCGTTCGCGAACACCATGCCGATGCCGAGGAGCAGCGGGATCAGCGTGATGCCGAAGCTCCGCCCGTAGCCGCCGAAGCCCCAGTTCCAGTAGCCGCCGTGGACCTGGACCTCCTGGAGCAGGAGGTAGCCGCCGACGATCGCCATGCCGAGCCCGAGCAAGAACGTACGCATGCCACCGGGCGTGCCCCCGACATTCTTCATGTCCATGGCTAGATCATAAGCACGAGTTACTCGGTCCGCATGCCCGGGGCCTCGTGACCCGTCGAGGCGACGTATTCGTCGTAACTTCCGCCGTAGATCCGCGGCGGACCGGCGATCTGGAGCTCGAGCACGCGGGTTGCTAGCGCCGACAGGAACTGGCGATCGTGCGAGACGAAGATCAGCGTGCCTTCGTAGTTCGCGAGCGAACGGACGAGGCCGCGCTTCGTCACGATGTCGAGGTGGTTCGTCGGCTCGTCGAGGACGAGCAGGTTCGGCGCGTCGTACATCAGCTTCGCGAGCGCGACGCGCGCCTTCTCGCCGCCCGACAGGACGTAGATCGGCTTGAACACGTCGTCGTCCTGGAACCCGAACATGCCGGCGAGGTTGCGCAGCGTGCCCTGGTTCGCGAGCGGCGCGTGATCCTGGAGCTCCTCGAGGATCGTGCGCTCGCCGCCGAGGCCGTCCATCACGTGCTGCGCGTAGTAGCCCATCGACACGGCCGCGCCGATCGTCACGGTGCCGGCATCCGGCGCGAGCTGGCCCGCGATCATCTTCAACAGCGTCGACTTGCCGGCGCCGTTCTCTCCCATCACCGCCCAGCGCTCGCCGCGGCGGACGGTCAGCGTGAGGTCCTTGTGGATCACGCGCTCGCCGTACGCCTTCGTCAGACCCTCGAGGCGGACGACATCGTCGCCGGAGCGCGGCGGAACCCGGAACTCGAACGTCTTCTCGACGAGCCGGCGCGGCTCCGCGATCTTCTCGATCTTGTCGAGCTTCTTCAACCGGCTCTGGACCTGCGCGGCCTTCGCGACGTGGGTCTTGAACCGCTCGACGAACCGCGACTCCTTCGCGAGCATCGCCTGTTGGCGCGCGTAAGCGGCCTCGCGACGCACGGCCTCCTCGGCGCGCATCTTTTCGTAGAAGTCGTAGTTGCCGGTGTACGTGCGGAGCTCGCCGCCGTCGATCTCGACGATCTTGCCGACGACGCGGTTCATGATCTCGCGGTCGTGGCACGTCATCACGACGGTGCCGGGGTAGTCCTTGAGGAACTGCTCGAGCCAGAGGATCGACTCGATATCGAGGTAGTTCGTCGGCTCGTCGAGCAGCAGCAGCTCGGGCTTCGCGAGCAGGATCTGGGCGAGCGCGACGCGCATCTTCCAGCCGCCCGACAGCGTGCCGATGTCGTTCGCCATCTGGTCCTGGGTAAAGCCGAGGCCGTGGAGGATCTCCTGCGCGCGCGCCTCGAGCTCGTAGCCGCCGAGGTCCTGGTAGCGCGCCTGGACGTCCGCGAACCGCTCGACGACCTGATCGAGGTCATCGCCGGGGTTCTCCATCTTCGCCGTCAGGACGGCGAGCTCGTCGGCGAGCTTCGCGACCTCGCCAGCGCCGGCGCAGGTCTCCGCGAGGATCGACCGGCCTTTGAGATCGCCGACGTCCTGGCGGAAGTAGCCGAGCGTCAGCTTGCGCGGCTTCTCGACGTTGCCGTCGTCCGGTGCGTCTTCACCGACGATCAGCCGGAACACCGTCGACTTGCCGGCGCCGTTCGGGCCGACGAGCCCGACCTTCTCGGTCGGATTGATCTGGAACGACGCGTCCACGAACAGGATCTGGCCGCCGTACTGCTTCGATACACCTGCGAACGCGATCATTATTCGGCTTCTACTCTCTTCACTCTTCGGGGCCGGGTTTACCAGGTCGCGCGTGATAACGCTTGGCTTTCGCGCGCTGGGTCTCGGCGATTCGCCGAGCCGTCTTCTGGTCCGCGACCGCGACGGTGTGCTCGGTCGAGAGCTTGTGAAAGCTCGCGACCCGATCGAGCTCGAGCTCGCCCTTCGCGACGGCCTCGAGCACCGCGCAGCCGGGCTCGGCGATGTGAAAACAATCGCGGAACTTGCAGCCCTCGGCGAGCGCGTGGATGTCGTCGAACGCGTCTTCCTCTTCTTCTTCTTCCTCGTTCGCCCACCGGCCGAGCTCGCGCATGCCCGGCGTGTCGATCCACAAGGAGCCGTCGCTCGCGACGAACAGCTCGCGCCGCGTCGTCGTGTGGCGGCCCTTGTCGTCGTCGCGGATCTCTCTCGTCGCCTGAACCGCTTCCGGCAAGAGGGCGTTCAACAGCGTCGACTTGCCGACGCCGGAGCTGCCGAGCAGCACCGCGGTCATCCGCGGCCGGACGAGTGCGCGCAGGTCGTCGAGGCCCGTGACCGAAATCAGCGACAACGGGACGACGAGCACGTCGGGCGTCGTCGTCATGATCTGGGCGACGAGCTGCAACGGCTCCTCGACGAGATCGATCTTCGACAGCACGATCGCGGCGGGGATCCCGCCATCGCGCAGGAGGTTGAGGTAGCGATCGAGCCGCGGCGCCGACAGCTCGCTGTTCGCCGACGTCATCACGAGGCCGAGGTCGACGTTCGCCGCGAGCGGCTGCGGGATCGACGCTTCGCCGGCCGCCTTGCGCACGAGCAGATTGCGGCGCGGCAGGATCTCGCGAATCACCGCGTTGCCATGACCCTCGAGTGCCTCCGACCAGCGCTCGAGCAGCACCCAATCGCCGACCGTCGGCAGCGAGCGCTTGTCCTCGGCGACGTGGAACGCCTTGCCGGTCGCCTCGCACCACAGCGTGCCCTGCTCGCAGGTCGCCTGGTACGAGATCCGATGCTCGGCGGTGATCCGCGCGGGCACGACGGTGGCATCGCCGTGCTCCTTCAGAGCGGCGTCCCAACCGGCATCCCAGCCGAGCGCTTCCAACATCAGGTGCGCTACATTACGCGAGGTTTGGCGAACGACAAGGCACATGCACTTCGCGGACTTACCGAAGGGATTCCGCACAACAAGGCGCTCGGGATCCAGGCGCTCGAGCTCGATAAGGGCACGGCGCTGTTCGTGCTGCGCTACGACCCGAAGCTCGTCGGCAACCCCGATACCGGCACGCTCCACGGTGGCGCGATCACGGCGCTCCTCGACGGTGCGTCGGGCGCTTCGGTGTTCGCCGCGCTCGCCGAGTGGAAGCCGATCGCCACGCTCGATCTCCGGATCGACTACCAGCGCGCCGCCGATGCCGGCAAGGACGTGCTGTGCCGCGCCCATTGCTACAAGGTGACCAAGAACGTCGCGTTCACCCGCGCGGTCGCCTACCACGACGACGAGGCGGATCCGATCGCGACCTCCGCGGGCACGTTCATGCTCGGGACCAAGCCCGGAGGCAAGCGGTCGTGAGCATCCTCGAGCAGCTGATCGAGGCGAAGGCGAACAAGGACTACGCCGCGATGTTCGAGGCGATCCCGTATGCGCGCTTGCTCGGGCTCGCACCGCAGGTCGACGGCGACGGCCTCGTCACGATGATGAAGTACGGCGACCACACGATCGGCAACGCGTCGCTGCCCGCGATCCACGGCGGTGCGATCGGCGCCCTGCTCGAGTCGGCCGCGATCTTCGAGCTGCTCTATCGCGCCGAGACGATCGTGCTGCCGAAGACGATCACGATCACCGTCGACTACCTGCGCTCGGCCGGGCCCCACGACACGTTCGCGCGCGGAACGATCACCCGGCACGGCCGGCGCGTCGCGAACGTGAGGGTCGAAGCGTGGCAGACCGATCGCGCGCAGCCGGTGGCGACCGCGCACGCGATCTTCCTGGTGATGTCGTAGTCGCGTTGACCTTGACCTCGACGTGAACCTGAACCTGAACGCCACCATCGCGTTTGACCTCGACCGTCGAGATGCTCGAGCATCATCGCGTCAAGGCGAGCGGCGCGAATCGACCGGCACGATCGGTCCGAGACGCCAGCACGGTTGGACGTTTTGACGCAAGACGAGCAGAGACGAACGGCGCGATTCGTCCAGGTCGAGGTCGACGGTGGCGTTGATGTTCAGGTTCAGGTCGACGTCAACGTCAAGGCGTCTTCGGCAGCGGCGGGAGGCGCAGCGTGATCACGGTGCCGCCACCGATCCGCGGCGTCATCGCGACATCGCCGCCGAGCGTCGACGCGACCGAGCGAGCGACGGTCAGACCGACGCCGAAGCCCATGCCGCGGACCTGCGACCGAAAGAACGGATCGAACGCGTGGCGCGCTTCATCCTCGGGCAGCTCCGGCCCGTTGTCCGAGACCTCGACGATCACCCAGTTGTCGCGCTCCTCGACGGCGACGACGATCCGGCCATCGGGCGCCGTACCGTCGAACCCCGAGCACGAGAACAGCAGCATCGCGAGCACGGCCTGGCCGATGCGCGCCTCTTCGCCGGCTACCGTCGTGACCGGGAAGATCTGGCGAACGACGTGCGCGCGGGCCTCGAGCGTCGGCAGCGCGAGCCGCAACACCGCGGAGGTCACCGCGGCGAGGTCGATCGCCTTCGCTTCGCTGCGCGACGCGAGCGTCTGGAACGCGCGGACGTTGCTCGCGATGCGCTCGGCGCCGGCGGCGATGTCGTCGAGGACGCGCAGCGCGGCGGTCTGCTTCGCATCGCTCAGGTTCGCTACGAGCTGCTTGCGCAGCGAGCGCAGGTTCAGCAGCACCGACGTCAGCGGGTTGTTCGTCTCGTGCGCGAAACCCGCGGCGAGCGCGGCGACGAGCGCGATCCGATCCGCTTCGAGCAGCGACATCCGGTTCGTCGTGAACTCGCGGTCGGTCCACAGGAGCACGACGAAGATCCCGCGCTCGTTGCTGACGCGCCCGAACGTCGCGTCGACCGGCAGGATCGTCCCGTCTCGCCGCGTGAAGAACAGCTCGACGACGGCAGGCAGCGGCTCGTCGTTGACGATCCGATTGAACAGCGACATCACGTTCTCGCGCTGCTTCGGCGAGACGAGATTCAGCATCTGCTGCGTCTTCCACTCTTCCACCGTGTAGTTGAGGTGGCGCTCGGCGGCGTTGTTCGCGCCTTCCTTGATGAACCCGCCGTCGACGTAACGAAACACCGCGTAGCCGATGTTCGCGCGATCCAGCGCGTCGAGCAGTGCGGGCGTTGCGTCGAGCATCGTCACGTCGGCTTCACGAACGTGCCGAGGGAGCGATCCTTGATCACCCCCGGGAACTGCAGCACTTGGTTGTGCATCGCGACGTACACGCCCGGCCCCAGGATCTGGACGGCGAGTAACGCCTCGGTGAGGTTTTGCAGCGCGTCGGTCGCGCGCAGCTCGTACGGTCGCATCGCGCCGGTCAGCACGATGGGGGAGGCTGGTGTTCCCGCGATCTCGACGATCCGCTCGCCGGTGAACTGGAGGCGATCGGTGCCGTGGACGACGACGACGCCGTCGCTCTCTTTCGCGAGTCGCGCCGCACTCTCCGCGATCAGCGTGTGATCCGACGGCGACATCTCGAGCGAGTCCTTGTTCATCAGCGCGACGCGCTTGATCTCGACGCCGCGGAGCTCGAGGGACGCGAGCATGACGTCGAGCACGGATACTTTGTTCGCGAGGACCCCCGACAGGTCGTCGTAGGTCTTCTCGATCGTGCCACCGGTGGAGATCAGCGTGATGCGCTTCATTGGAAGTACGGCAGGCCGAAGTAAACCACGGCGCCCGAGGCCGCGGCTGCAACGAGTAAGAGCAAGGCGAACGTCAGGTTGCCCAACCGCCTCCGCGGAGTTGCGGGTAACGCTGCAGAAACATCAGGTTCGAGCTGCCATGCGAGCTCGCCCGACATCCCAGCTGGCAACGGCTCGACGGCCAGCTTCGTGCGTTCCCCTGAGGGTGATGGCGGCGCGAGGCTGCCGAGCAGCGTCTTGTGCTGCGGTACGTCGGGAACGCGCTCGATGATGACCGACTCGGGTTCGGGCATCGCCGGGATGCTCGGCGAGGTTCCGAGCACGCGGGTCGGTGCCGGCGTCGAGACATCGCCGAGTGCGTCCTGGAATACGCCCTCGACCCAGCGCGCGACTTGATGGTCGAGCACCGTCATGCCGAGCCGCTTCATCTCGGTCGACAGCGCGACCCGCATCGCCGCGGCGCGTTGCCACCGCGCCTCGGGATCGCGCTCGAGCGCGGTCATCACGATCGAATCGATCTCTTCCGGCACGTTCGGGTCGAGCGCGCGCGGCGATTCGATCGTCATCTGCTTCACGCGATACAGCGTGTCCATGTCGTCGCGGCCCGTGAACAGCGGCCGGCCGGTGAGCAGCTCGTGCGCGATGATGCCGACCGCGAACAGATCCGCGCGGCTATCGATCTTGCCGGCGAGGTACTCCGGCGCCATGTAGCCGAACTTGCCTTTGATCGTGCCCGACATCGTCTGCATGCCCTGCGCGGAGGCCTTCGCGATGCCGAAGTCGATCAGCTTCACGACGCCGCCCTCGCCGATGATCACGTTCGACGGCGAGACGTCGCGGTGGATGATGCCGAACGGTCGGCCCGACTCGTCGGTCAGGTTGTGCGCGTAGTCGAGCGCGTCGCAGATCTGGGTCAGGATGTTCAGCGCCACCGGGATCGGGATCCGCGTCGCCGTCTTCGCGCACACCCGCAGCAGGTCGCGCAGCGTGCGACCGACGACGAGCTCCATCGCGATGAAGTAGATGTCGTCGACCTTGCCGAGGTCGTAGGTCTGCGCGACGTTCGCGTGGCGCAGATGGCTCGCGAGTCTTGCCTCGCGCACGAACGACTTCACGAGGTCTTCGTTCGCCGCGACGTGCGGCAGCATTCGCTTCAGGGCGACCGGCCGGCGAAACCCGGCGATGCCCTCCATCTCGGCGCGGTGCACCGTCGCCATCCCGCCCATGCCGAGTTGCTCGTACACGAGGTACGGGCCGAACTGTTCGGCGGCGCGGAGTGCCACCCACGTAGCGTACTACTACGGGCAGGCTGGAATCGGATTTCCGTGCGAGACCGCGACGAGCGAATCGTAGTTGTGCTGCACGCCCTTTAACACATCGCTCACGCCGCCGCCGGCCGCCTTCAGGTGCTCGACAAACGCGAGCTCGGTCACGTTCGGATCGTCGGTCGCGGTGACCTGGATCGTGCCTTCCGACAGCTCGACGAAGCTCGAGCCCTGCGTCTTCTGGTGCTTGATCATCCCGAAGAACAGCGCGGCGGAACCCGATCCGGTACCGGGGACGATCGTGCCCCACCGCCACTGATCGTCCCACTCGACGGTGAGGATGTTGTTGACGACGTAGTGGACGAGGAAGCTGTACTCGTACGCCGGGTCGTTGTTCGGCATGACCGTCTGCGAGTCGGTCGAGCACTTCGCGTCGTCGGCGTCGGGATTCTTCGATGCCGCCCACACGGTCATCGGATCGACGAGCACGTAGCCGCGCCCGTAGATCGCGATCTCGCTGTTGTTGTCGGTCGAGGCGGTACGCAGCGTCTCCGTGCGATCGCCGCCTTGTTGGACCGGGACGATGTTGTCCTCGAGCGGCTCGAGGCCGGGCGGGAACGGCGTCGTGACGTCGCTCTGGCAACCGGCAAACAGCAAGGCCGTTGCGAGCAGGTACTTCACCTGCCCAGCTTACCCCTTATTGCGGCTGACCGCGAAACCGGGCTTGCGCGGTCGGCGCGATCTTCCGGTTCACCAGCAGCAACGTCGCGACAGGAATGACCAACGCGATCGCGAGCGGGGCGAATGCGATGGCGTCCATGCCGAGGCGCGCGCCACCGTCCTTGAGCGCCTGGATCATCGGCCAGTTCACGTAAGCCGTGACCACGACGCCGGCGACGCCGAACACCGAGGCGATCGTCCGCGACAGCGGGCTCATGCGGACGAGCTCGAAGCCCGCCCAGCCCTGGAGGCCGATGAGACCGACGCTCCACCAGATCGAGCGCATGCCGCCGGCGCCGCCGAGGATCGACAGCATCTCGGTCATGTCGCCCATGCCGCCGCGATGGTGGCCACCCCCGCCGCCATCGCCGAGGCCGAGGATGAGTTGCGGGATGAGAATCGAAGCGGTCATCGCGGCCTGCGCGATCAGCAGCCAGCCGAGCCACGTCAGACCGGCGTCGGGCGAGCGGCGGTGGATCGGCGCGTGGTCGCCGGCGAGGAGGTCGGCGAACTGACGATCGCTGTAGAACCGGCGAACGATCAGCGGCCACGCGAGCAGGATCCAGATGAGACCGCTGATCATCGCGAGCCCGGCAACGCTGAGCGCCGACGACATCACCCACAGGAGCAGCGCGCCGCCCATGCAGAACGAGCTGATCACGCCGAAGTTCGCGTAGCGGTTCGCGCGCTCGACCGACTGATCGACCGAGGTCTCGCGCAGGCCCGACAAGCCGGCCTGGACGTGGAGCACCGAGCGAACGACGAGCAGCATCAGCGACAGCGCGAACAGCACGCCGGTGCCCTTCATCGCACCCGGCATCTTGAACATCAGGATCAGCGCCGTGCCGACGCCGATCAGGCCGCACAGGCCGAGCACCGTCATCAGGATCGACGCGCCCTCGAAGCCCTTGTCCTCGGTCAGCGGCAGCTCGTCCTTGAACCGGCGGAACCGGGGCAGCGTGAGCAGACCGGCGAGCAGGCCCGGCCACAGCGCGAGGCCGACGAAGATCGCGAACGCGGCCTTACCCGGCGCGTCGAACTTGAACTTGATGATCGCGGCGACGATCGCCGACTGGGCGAGCGCGAACGTGATGTAGCGCTGGACGCCGCGCATCCGGCCGCCCTGGATCTGCGGATCACCGTAGAGCAGCTGTGCCCCCGCCGAGCGATGGAGCAACGAGCGACCGATCGATACGCCGAGGATCAAGAAGATCCACAGCGTCTCGCTACCGCCGCCATCGCGCATGCCCATCGAGAACAGGATGGTGAACGTGATCAGCGCTACGTACGCCGCGAGCACGTTACCGGCCAACTGCATCAACATCCCCAAAGCGGACAGACCTTGGTCGGCGGGCACACCCGCATCCACCAAGTCGACGACAGCAGGACCGTTATTCGTTTCGCTCATGGCACCCCTTGGACCCGTTGGATAACACGCGGGCGATTCGGCTTCACTCGGAATATCGAGCATCGAGGGTGCGAGCAGCGACGCCGCGGTAGGTCGCAAACTATTTACGCGAGCGCGTTGCGACGGAGGCGATCTGCGAGGAGCGGCAGGCGATCCTGGCCCCACGCCACGAAATCGCCGCACCTGATCGAGGGCACCCCCCACAGGCCATAGACCGCGAGGTCGGTGGCCGCCGCGTTCGCCCAGGCCGCGGCCTCGGGCGCGCCGATCGCTTCTTTCGCTTCGGCCCAGGGGAGGTTCGCGCGCTCGACGACGTACTTCAGATCCACGTACTCGTTCATGTCGCGCGCCTCGGACCAGATGCCGCGCATCGCCGACTTCGCGAACGCGAGCCCGGCGCCGCGTTGGTGGGCCCAGTACGCGACCCCGATCAGCTTCTCGATCGCCGGCCCGATCGGATCACACAGCTCGCCGAACGGGATGTTCAAGCGATCGGCTTCGCGCTTCGCATCGCGCACGATGTACATCCGCTTCGCGTTCGGCAGCGGCACGCCGCGCATCACCATCGGCAACACCGGGCGCAGCTCGAGCGGAACCTTGTACGGCTCGAGCACGCCTTCGATCTGCTCGAGCGCGAGGTACGAATACGGCGAGCGGAACGAGAACCATAGCTCGCAGACGAGCGGCTTCGGCTGCTTGCCCTCGGGGACTTCCGCGATCGCGACCTTGCCGCGATCTGCCTGCGGCCGCGGCGACACGACGTGCGCGACGTCGCTTCCGAAATCACGGGCGAGCGCCTGCTCGAGGTACGGCAGGCGGTCGATGCCCCAGTACCACTCGCCGTTGTAGTGCAGCATGCCGCCCATGTAGTGGCCGGCCTTGCGGAGCTCCGCGTAGTTCGCGTTGAGGATCGGCAGGACGGTGCCGTGCGATTCGGTACCCCACGTGCCGAGCAGCTTCGTCAGCGTCTTCTTGTCGTTCGCCCACATCGCGGCAGACAGCTCGAGCGCGGCGCGCAGCTGGTCGCGCGCGGGCCGGTCGCGGATCAGCACGGTGCCGACATCGCGAACCGAGCCAGCATCCGCTTCCTTCTTGCCGGGGAAGTCGATGTCCCAGTACTCGGCGAGCTGCTGGGCGTCGCGCACGGCGTGCTTCGCGCGGAGCAGCGGCTGCGGGTCGACGTCCGCCGCCGGTGGCGTGATGACGTGAAACTCGAGCTCGACCGGATACGCCTCGAGCAGCCGGCTCGCGGCCTGCGCGGCGAGGTAGCTCCACGGTTCCGAGATGTCGAAGTAGATCGCGAGCGTGCGCGGTGACTTCGTCACCCGGGCCTTGAGGTCGGTGACGGCCCGGCGCGCGGCGTCGCCCGTCGGCCCGAGCCAGGTAGCGATCGCCTTACCCATCAAGCGCTTGGTGATGATCACGGCCGGACCCTACTTGATCGACCCGGGGTGCGCTAGGGTGCGCCGCCTGTGGCTGCCGACGACGATTTCCAGAGGCGCTCCGTCGCCGCGATCGAGCTGATCGAAGAGCTCGCTGCAGATCTGCGCAAGCTCGCGGACCTCGACGAGGATCTCCGGATCCGGCTGTCGACCGCCGCCGGCCAGCTGTCGCGGCCGGACCGCTACACCCGCAAGCAGCTCGGCAAGGTGCTCGCGCGCCAGCGCTTCAACGCGCGCCGCGATGCCGACCGGGCGTTGCTCGACCAATCGGGGATCCGGCAATTGCGCAAGGAGCCGGTGTTCCGCACGCCGCTACCGAAGCCGACGTGGACCGCGCTCGATGCGCCGGTTCGCGACGATGAAGGTGAAGACGCGTGGGCCGCGGCCGAAGCGCGCCGCGATGAAGCTGCGCCGAGGGTCGAGACCGCGCGCATGTGTTACGTGTGCAAGCGCGACTTCCACGAGCTCCACCACTTCTACGATCAGATGTGCCCCGAGTGCGCGGAGCTCAACTGGCAGAAGCGGCAGCAGACCGCGGACCTCCGCGGTCGGGTCGTGCTCGTCACCGGTGCGCGCGTGAAGATCGGTTACCAGGCCGCCGTCATGCTGCTGCGCGCCGGCGCCGACGTGATCGTCGCGACCCGGTTCCCGCGCGACGCCGCGCGCCGGTTCGGTCGCGAGGTCGATGCCGCGGACTGGACGCAGCGACTGCACATCTACGGGATCGATCTGCGCCACACGCCGAGCGTCGAGCTGCTCGCGCGCCACTTGCTGACGACGCAGTCGCGGCTCGACGGCCTCATCAACAACGCCTGCCAGACCGTGCGGCGGCCGAGCGGTTGGTACGATCACGTCGTCGCCGGCGAAGACGCGCCGCCCGAGACCGCGTTCGAGCGCGCCGTGCTCGAGCGCAATCGCGCGTTGCTCGGCGACGGTGGCTTGGCGCTCGATCGCGCCGGTGGCGAAGCGATCCAGGCGACCGGCCTGTGGAAGAGCGCGGTGCTCTCGCAGGTCCCGTTGCTCGCGGAAGACGTCGAGCGCGGCGAGCATCTGTATCCGGAAGGTCGTCTCGATCAGGATCTCCAGCAGGTCGACCTCCGCGACACGAACACGTGGCGGATGACGCTCGCGGAAGTGCCGACGGCCGAGTTGCTCGAGGTCCACCTGGTCAATGCGGTCGCGCCGTTCGTGCTGAACGCGCGGTTGCGGCCCCTCCTCGCCGCCGTGCCGACGCGCGATTCGCACGTCGTGAACGTGTCGGCGATGGAGGGTCAGTTCTACCGGCGGTGGAAGACCGACAAGCACCCGCACACGAACATGGCGAAGGCCGCGCTCAACATGATGACGCGGACCTCCGCCGCCGATTACGTGCGCGATGGCATCCACATGAACTCGGTCGACACCGGCTGGGTCACCGACGAAGATCCGCAGCACCACGCCGAGCGCAAGCAGCGCATCCACGGCTTCCACCCGCCGCTCGACATCGTCGATGGCGCGGCGCGGATCGTCGATCCGCTGTTCGACGGCGTCAACACCGGCAAGAACCTGTGGGGCCTGTTCCTCAAGGACTACAAGCCCGCGCCGTGGTGAAGCCGAACGACATCCTGCGGTTCTTCCTCGAGCTCGCCGCGCTCGCCGCGTTCGCGCTATGGGGTGCGCAGTACAACATCGCGTGCGCGGTCGTCTGGTTCGTCGTACCCGCCGCGCTGTGGGGCGTGTTCCGGATGCGCGACGACGGTGGCCCGCCGGTCGTCGAGGTTTCGGGTCGCGTACGGCTCGTGCTCGAGGCCGCCGTGTTCGGTGGCGCGACGTACGCGCTGGTGGCGGCCGGCCGGCCCACGTGGGCGATCGCGTTCGCCGCGATCACCGTCATCCACTACGCGATCGGCCACGCGCGGCTGCGCCGGATGATCGGATGACGTACATCAGCGTCGACATCGAGGCCGACGGGCCGATTCCCGGCGACTACTCGATGATCAGCTTCGGTGCCGTCGTCGTCGAGCCGGCGCTCGATCGGACGTTCGCGGGCCAGTGCAAGCCGATCAGCGAACAGTGGGTGCCCGAGGCGTTGGCCGTGAGTGGCCACACGCGCGAACAGACGCTCGGGTTTCCCGACGCGAAGGCCGAGATGCAGCGGTTCGCGGCGTGGCTCGACTCGGTGAAAGGGCCGGGCGGTCGGCTGATCTTCATCGCCGACAACAACGGCTTCGACTGGATGTTCGTGTGCTGGTACTTCCACCACTTCCTCGGCAAGAACCCGTTCGGGTTCTCGTCGCAGAACCTCGGCTCGCTGTACAAAGGCCTGGTCAAGGACGCGGCGAAGTCGTTCAAGCACCTGCGCAAGACCACGCACACGCACGATCCTGTCGACGACGCGCGCGGTAACGCCGAGGCGCTGCTCGCGATGCAGAAGCAAGGCCTCGCGATCAAGCTCTAGCGCGCGAACCTCCGCGCGTAGCCGCTCGGCGTCATCCCGAGCTTGCGACTGAAGTGGCGATAGAGATGGCTCTGATCGACGAATCCCGTCGCGACGGCGATCGCGGCGATGTCGCGGCGCCCGGCCTCGAGCATGCGACGGGCGGCGGCGATCCGCTGTGCGATCAAGAACCGGTGAGGTGACGCTCCGGTGGCGGCACGGAACAGGCGGGTGAGGCGGTGGCGGTCGGTCCCTGCCGCGGCGGCGAGCGCGACGAGGCCGACGTTCGCGTCGAGATGTGCGCGCAGGAATTCGCACGCGCGGCGAAACGCCGGGTCGGTGCGTGCGGCGAGCCGTGCGAACGCGCGCGCCGCGAGGCGCTGGCCGACGAGCGCGTCACCGAACCCCGCGACCGCGTCGTCGCGTTCGAGCCGGCCGGCGGATCGCGTGATCCGGGCATGCAGCGTGTCGAACGCGCGCTTCACGACTGGATCGCGCGTCACGGCGGTCCGGATCGTCAGGTCGCGTGGATGGTGGTCGTCGAGCAACAGCGCGTCGAGACTCGCGGTCTCGAACACGACGAGACGGGAGAGCCACGGTGTGCGACTCGAGCCGGTGTGCGGGTGGCTCGCGTCCCACAGGACCAGATCCCCCGCGGCGAGATCATGAACGGCGCCGCCACGGCGTACGCGGAGGTGGCCGCGATCGATCGCACCGACGATCAGCTCGCCCGCACGCGGGTCGACCGCATAGGACGAGGTCGTACCGGCCATCGCGAGCACGTCGGCGAGGTCGGCGGTGCGCCAGATCCGGACATCTTCACGCGTCGCCACGCCGCGAGGTTACCCGCCAAACGCCTTCGCGGCAGCTGCCACGATCTCGGCGTGCGGGACCTCGCGCAGGCGATGCGCGATGTTCCAGCGATGGCCGAACGGATCGACGAGCTGGCCGTGGCGCTCGCCCCAGAACTGGTCGGCGATCGGGTGGCGCACGGTCGCGCCGGCGGCGACGGCTCGCGCCCACAGCAGATCGGCGTCGTCGACGTCGAGCTGGAGCACCGTCGCGGTGCCGCCGATCGTCGCCGGGCTGACGATGCCGTAGGCGGGAAATTCGCTGCCGAGATGGACGACCGAGCTGCCGAGCTCGATCTCGACGGTCATCACCTTGCCGCCGGGCAGGGGAACTCGGTTGCGTTCGCGGGCGCCGAACGCGGTCGCGTACCACGCGCTCGCCACAGCGGCGTCGGGAACCACGAGATGTGCGGAGACATGCATGCGGCGAAGCTACGCGCACGCGCGGAGGGCGTCTTGTACGTTCGAGCGGTCAGCGCAGCTTCGCGACCGGCAACGCTGCGCGAGGTGCGGGCACGCGCGCTGCGACGTGCGCGACGATCGTCTCGAACGCGGCATCGCCGACGTGCGAGCGCGCGAGCGCGCTCTTGCCCTTCGCATCGACCAGCGTCAGGAACTCCTGCTTGTTGATCTTGCGCAGCGTCGCGCTCGTGATGTCCTCGTAGCGAAACTCGCGCGGCCGCGGCCGGATCGGTGCACCGGGCATGTGGATCGCGTCCTCGCCGAGCTCGACCGCGAGTCGACCGCCGCGAAGGGAGACGATGCCGAGGATCGCGACGATCACGAACGCGACCGAGAACGCACCGAGCACGCCGAAGAAGATCCGCGCTCCGCCGACGCCGAGATGAATGAGGCCGTTGATGATGAGGCCGCGATCGGTGCCGAGCTTGAATGCGAAGAACACGGCGCACGCACCGAACAGGGCGAGGCCCCAGTACATCGCGCTCGGTGCGCGGAGTGGAAATCGCTGGGTCGTCACGGACGTAGCTTAGACGTTACGGTCCTCGGCACCAGCTGCTATGCTGACTCTCGTGAAGGTTGCATGCGTGGCGGCGTTGTTGATCGGTGGTTGCGTCGAGAGCTCGCCGCCAGCGGAGTCACCGCCGCCAGAAGATGGGACCCGCATCGTCCACGTGAGCTGGACGAATAGTCACCAGGCGGCGAGCGACGCGACCTGCTACGCACACCCGAGCCTGACCGTCCGGTTTCGGATCATGCCGGTCGGTGGCGAGACGCTCTCTTACGCGCCGGTGCCTTGTGCCGAAGGTCTGTTCACGGCTGAGGTTCCGCTTCGGCTCACGATGGCAGAAGTCGCGACGATCGAGTCGTCGGCCGGTGTTCCCATCGACGACAGTGGACATGCGGCTGTCGATCTCCTCGACTGGGAACGCTAGTCCAGCGCCCATCAACTGCTCGAGTTGGATCAACCCGGGCTGGGGGGCTCCAGCCCCACGTGGGGCCGGATTCACGGACGCAAGAAGCGCCAACCATCGAGTCGCGCGCGACTCGCAGCGCTGCGCGGAGCACATCTTCGAGTGACGAGGCTCGAGGGAGGCGTTCAAGCGCCTTGTCGACGAATTCACGCGCCTCGGCTGGCATGTAGCCGAGCTGATCGATGGCGCGAATCGCTTCGGTCCGCAGAACTGCGAGCTCGTACCTGGAAGCAGACTCTTCGCACGCTGGTTGCTCGGGTTCCACGTGGGGCGCCGGTTCAGTGGCACTGTCGCGCCATTCGACGACGAGATCCGGCGCCCGACCCGTGAGCGTCAGGTGACCTTCGTGCAGCGCGCGATGATGACCGGCACACAGGAGCGTCAGGTTCTCCGCCTCGTGACCGCCGCCGAGGTGGCGCGGAACGACGTGATGCACGTCGATGTGACGTGCAGCGCGACAGCCGGGCACGGTGCATCGCATCCGATCGCGAAGCGTCACGAACCTGCGCACTTTCGGTGCTACATCCTGCGCGGCGGTTCCCACTTCGCGATCCGAACCGACACGCTGCGCGTCGCACTCGGCGATCGCGAGCTCCGTCGAGTCGATCGCGAAGTCGCGGCCGCCACCGTGTTGCCATGCCTGCGAACAAACGGAGCACACTGTCGTCAAGATCTGGTGACGTGAGCGACCACCGTCTTCGCCCGCAGCGTGACCGTCGAGAACCGCATCACATAGCGCCGCGAACAAGGCATTGTCGTCGAGTTGCGCGCCGTGCTCGTTCGCGAGCACCTGCTGGACCTGGCGCAATCGCGCGACCATCGCCGTCGTCAGCTCGAACCGCACGACCTGCGGCCTCAGATCCGGATCCGCCGGATCGGTCGGTCGGTCGCCGCGTCGCCGCCCCGCGACCATCTCTTCGACCTGCCGCACGTTCTTGCCGCGAGCGGCATCGCACCACTCGGCTTGCGTCTGCGCGGTCGCGACACGAGTCAGCTCCTTGATCGCCGAATAGCTCTGCGCGCCGCTCGCGAGTGCCTCGGCCAACATCGGCAGCTCGTCCAGCGCGAGCGCCACCCGAACACGTTCGCTCGCGGCCTTCGGTCCGTAGCCCAGCACGTGTTCGAGATACTCGTGCATCGATGCTCTACCGAGCTGCCGCCAGATCTCGCGCCGCACGACCTCGCACAACAACACGGCTTCTTCTGCATCGAGTGCGCGTTGCCGCTTGGCGATCGATCGCAGATCGCGATCGATGTCTTGCCAGCTCCGGCGAGCTCCACCCACGAAAACGTTGCCCTTCGTCTCCACACTCCGTTGCATCGCGATGCTCCTTGTTCGATATGTCGTTCATAGCACCGGGTACTTCGACGCTGTGGCGCGCGTTCTCGACGACGAATCGACGCGAGAAGCAATTCGAACGCGTGCGCCGTCGTTCATCGCAACAGTGCGAAGCAGAACGCGTCTCGTATTCGATCGGTGCAGAGCGGCGATGCGCTGCGCTACTCGCGCTGCAGATCCGTCAAGCGAAAAACGACATCCGTCTGCGGGAACGTCGAAGGAGATCTCTTCGTTCGGATGATCTCGAACCAGCGCGCTGTCGTGCGTTCTGGATCTGCAACCAGGAGGGCGGCACGGCAACGTAGCGAGCACGACCTGGTGGATCTCGGCGGTGGTCGTGGCGTGCAGACCGTCGAGCGCACGGCTCGCGGTCTCGACCAGCCCCACGTGGGGGCGATCGGAGGGATCACCGGCACCGAGCGCGCGGGTGCTTCGCGGAGCGTTGTGCTCGACAGCACGCGTGAACGATTCGATTCGCGGTCCGCGTGGGGGCCACCTACTTTCGTTTCGTCGGCTTCGGCTTCATCGCCTTCACCCACGCGTAGCTCTTCGCGAAGTACGGCTTCAGCCCGCGGTCTTGGCGAGCAGCTTCGCCGGTACCTCGACGTACTCCTTGCGTACGATCCCGTATTCGACCGCGAGCTTCGCGAGAAACGCTTCGCGCACATCCTCGGGCAACCGCAGCGAGAGCAGCCCGCTCTTACCTAGGTTGCTGGTCGCACCGTTCACAGGCGGGCGATCCACGCGTGGCCCGGATGCAGGCGTTCGAGCCACTCGCCCAGAGATCGCCGTGCGTGAACATCGAGCGAGGGCAACGCCGTCGCAAAGTCGCGCTCGTCTTTCGGGCGCGTGGTCTTCGCCTTGAACAACAGCACGAGCTCCGGTCGCAGGTAGGGGATGCCCTCGGCGCTGTGCCCGATGGCTTCGCGACGCGGGAGTTGGAACTGCTCGTCGCGACGATAGACCCACGTCTGGTCGTCGCCCGGCTCGAGGAACACGTCGGTGCGCCATTCGCGCGCCGTTGGATCGAGCACCCAGATCTGATGGCGGTCCGCCGGTGGTTGCTCACCGTGTGGCAGATGGATGACCGAACCACTGCCGGCGCTGAACACCTCGCACGAGCCGAGCGCCTCGCGGATCGTCGAGAACGCCGTGCGCGGTATCGCGATCTCGATGTCCTCGTGGGGACGTGTCTCGCGCCCGTGCCAGAGGTCTAACGCCCAGCCACCGGCGACACACCATGGCGCGCGAACGCCTGCAAGACGATGGGCGAGCTCGCGCGGCGTCCAAGGGCGCCACGCTTCGACTCCAGGCGGGTTCATCGCCGGAACCGGCGCGTGATCTTCCCGGTGAACGCGTGCGCTTCGGGGATCTTCGCGATCGTCGCGATCGCGAAGTAGAGCAATCCGAACACGGCGATCGCGGCGACCGCACGAGGCGCGATGTGACCGGGGACGAGCTCGCCGACGACGAGGTTCGTCGCGTATGCGGCAGCGCCGGAAACGATCGCCGCGGCGAGACAACCCAGGCCGAGCTTCGTCGGGATCGGGACCGTTCCGATCCGCAGCGCGAGCCAGCGCTTCAACAGCAAGAACTCGATCCATGCGGCGAACCCGGCCGATGCGGTGAGGCCGAACGCTCCCCACTCGGCGCCGTAGCCAGGCGTGACCAGCGCGACTTCGTGACTCCCGGGGATCGCGGTGAACGGAATCACCGCCGTCGAGCCGAGTGCATCGCGCAGGCCGAGTGCGAGCGCGTAGCCCGCGATGCCGGTGATCGAGACGCGAACGAGTGCCGCATAGAGCGGCCGCGTCGGATCGCCGAGCGCGTAGAACGCGGAAGCCAGCAACCGACCCTGCGTTCCCGCCGACAACCCGATCGCGGAGCCAGCCAGCATGATCCACACGATCCGCGTGTCCTCGGCGCGGAACTGGCCACCCTGGAACAACAGCGCGACGATCGGCCCACCGATCGCGATGAACGCGATCGCCGACGGCACGACGAGGAACACGACCTGGCGCAGCGCACTCGCGAGCCGCTTCTGGAGCACCGCGGCGCGCGCGGCTTCGTCGCCGGTCGCGGACGACATCTCCGGCAGCTCGGCCGCCGACACCGCCATGCCGAACAGCGACACCGGTAACAGGTACAGGATCTGCGCGTTCGTCATCGCCGCGACGACGCCTTCGCCGAGATAGCTCGCGAGCGCCTGGTCGATGTACCCCGACAGCTGGACCGAGCCGCGGCCGAGCACGATCGGCACGAACGCGCGCAGTGTCGCTTGCACGCCTTCGTCGCGCACCGCGAGCGATGGCTTGAGGCTGCGCAGGATCGAGATCACCGTCGGCATCTGGATCAAGAACTGCGCGGCCGAGCCGATCACGGCGCCCCACGCGAGCCACACGACGATCTCGTCCTTGTGGCCGAACAACCGGCGACCCGCGACGAGCGCGACCGCGATCAGCGCCGCGTTCCACAGCACGGGCGAGACGTAGCTGAGGAAGAACTTGCGATGGCTGTTGAGGACACCCAGGCACCACGCCGACAGCACGAGCAGCGCGACACCGGGAAACGTGATCCGCAGCAGCGTGACGGTGAGCTCGCGCTCGGATCCTTCGGCGCCGGGGATCAGCGTGTTGACGATCGGGCGCGCCGCGATCACACCGCCGATCGTGATCACGAGTGCGACGAGAGCGAGCAGGGTGCCGACCGCGCGCGCGAGCCGAGATGCATCTTCGTCGCGACCTTCGGCGCGCAGCCGCGCGTAGACCGGGATGAACGAGGCCGAGAGCACCCCCTCACCGAACAGGTTCTGCAACAGATTCGGGATCCGCAGCGCCGCGGCGAACGCATCGGCCGCGCCTTTTTGACCGATGTAGTGCGCGATCACTCGGGTGCGGACGAGGCCGGCGATCCGCGACAGAAAGATGCCCGCGCCGACCGCCACCGCGCCGCCGAGTCGGCGTTTGGGAGGTGATTCTGCGGGCATCGGCGCATTGTCATCGCCCATGTCGATCCCGGCAACAACTCGGCCGAGCCAAGAGTTGTTCCAGAGATCGCTACTTGAGGCGCAGCGTCAACGCGAGCGGCTTGTCGCCGCGGGTGCCGTCGAGCTCGACGACGTTCAGCGTGTCGAGCTGGGTGTAGACATCGAGCAGCGACTGGGCGCTCTTGATCTTGTTGTTGTTGATCGCGACGAGCGTATCGCCGTTTTGCAACCCGACCTTGTTCGCGATCGTCGTGTTCTTCACGCCGTACAGGCGGAGCCCGTCGAGCTGGCCATCCTTCGAGATCGGGGTGAACCGCATGCCACCCGGTTTGACCGCGCCGGTGACGAGCTCGCGGACGAGCGAGCGATCGACCTCGAATGTGTGGTCGTCGATCTTGCGCACGCGGCCCTCGAACGGGTCGGGCGCGGCGGCCGCGTCGGGTGTTGCCGCACCCGGTCGAGCAGCCGCCGCGACCTGGTCGAGGAGATCGAGCGTGCCGTGGCGACCCGCTTCGTCGACGACGTCGATCGAGCGCCAGCCGATCCGAGCGATCTTGCCGACGCCGGGGATCGAGTCACCGACGCCGTAGCTGCCTTGCGCCTCGCTCGTGGGAACGCGGACCGTGCAGCGTGGCTCTTCGCCCACGCTCGTCGCGATCAGGACCGCGTTGGGAGTAAATGAATCCGCCGGACCCGAGATCTCCACGCTGGGCGTGCACGTCGAGCAGAACATGTTCCGCGCGACGAGCTCGCCACCATCAGGAGTCACTCTCGGTTTGACCTCGGCTTTGGGAGGAGCGGGGAGTCTTGCACCTACCGAGGGCGGACCGAGATACGACGCCTCGACGAGCGATGCGACCGCGGTTGCAGCGAAAGCCGCGCACGCGAGCGTGACCACTAGCACGAGGATCCAGGTCCGGCGGACGAGGCCAGCGATTAGCGTGTGAAGCGCTTGTCCATTCATCGCGAGCCTCGGCGACGTGGTTTCCAAGCGCCGTGCCACCTCGCAAGGCCTCGGAGCGGAAGGCGCTGCAACCCGACCGTTACCCAGATCGCGTCACCTAGACGAGCAAGGCGCGACGGAAACTGACAAACTGGCAGCCGGACGTATGACCGGCAACACCCCAAAGCAGATCGGGAGGTATCAGATCCTCGATCGCCTCGCGGTGGGTGGCATGGCCGAGCTGTTCAAGGCACAGCTCCAGGGCAACCTCGGGTTCGAGAAGCTGGTCGCGATCAAGAAGATCCTGCCTCACCTCGCGAGCGATCGATCGTTCGTGGAGATGTTCATCGATGAAGCGCGGATCACCGCGCAGCTCGATCACCGCCACATCGTCCAGGTGTTCGAGCTCGGCACCGATGCCGATACGCCGTACATCGCGATGCAGTACGTCGATGGTCTCGACGTGCTCGCGCTGCTTCGCGAGTGTGCGCGCGCGCAGATACGGTTGCCCGCGGATCTCGCGGCGCTGATCGCGCGCGACGTGCTCGATGCACTCGACTACGCACACCACGCGAAGGACTCGCGCGGCCGCGACCTCGGCATCGTTCACCGCGATATCTCGCCGGGCAACGTGCTGCTGTCGTGGCGCGGTGACGTCAAGCTCACCGACTTCGGCATCGCGCGTGCCGCCGAGCGCCGCCACAAGACCGAGGCCGGTACGCTGAAGGGCAAGTACGGCTACATGTCGCCCGAGCAGGTCTCGAGCGGCGATGTCGATCCGCGCAGCGATCTGTTCTCGGTCGGCATCTTGCTCGCCGAGATGGTGATGGCGCGCCGGCTGTTCACGTCGACGAACGACCTCGACATCTTGTTGATGGTCCGCGATGCGCGGCTCGATCGCCTGCACAAGTACGCGTCGGAGTTCCCGGTCGAGCTCCGCGTGCTGACGGTGCGTGCGCTCCAGCGCCGGCCCGAGGATCGCTGGCAGAGCGCCGCGCAGTTCCGCGACGCGATCGACGAGTGGATCCGGCGGACCACGCGCGTGACGTCGCGCGACCTCGCGAGCCTGATCGGCTCGGTGATCAACGCACCGACCGCGGATCTTCACGGCGACGGTGCGATCGTCCAGGCCGAGCACGACGACAACGCCGGCTTATCGGGTCCGATGACCCGGATGAGCATCGCCAAGGCCGAGGCCGAAGCGAAGGCGGCGCGCGCCGAGTTCATCGCGGGCGAGGGCATCCCTGAAGGCGTCAACAGCGCGTTCGAAGGCTCGAGCGGCACGATCAGCGTCACCGACGACGACGTGATGCCGGAGCCGCTCGACACCAGCGGCGGGCGCGAGATCGGTGACTTCAAGGAGACCCCGGTGCTGCGCCTGGTCTATCGCCTCGCGAAGACGAAGGCGACCGGCATGCTCGCGCTCGAGGGCCGCGCGGGCGTGTTGAAGGAGGCGTACATCACCGAGGGCCAGCCCCAGTACGTCAACTCGAACGTCGAGAGCGAGCGGCTCGGCAACTTCTTGCTCGAGCAGAAGGCGCTGACTCCGCAGGCGCTGCAGCGCGCCGTCTCGGTCATGCACCACTTCGGTGGCCGGCTCGCCGACACGCTCGTCGGCCTCGACCTGCTCGATCCGCTCGAGGCATATCGCCTGCTCGCGAAGCAGGTCGCGGCAAAGTTGATCGAAGCATTCTCGTGGCAGAAGGGGCGCTACACGTGGTCGCCGCGCGCGCCGAACCCGTACAAGTCGCGCGCGCTGCACCTCGATCCGTTCCGGGTGATCGGCGCGGGTGCGGCGCAGATCAGCGCGGCGCTCGTCGACGAGTGGCTCGCGGCGAACAACCGCGCGTTCGCGATCCGCGAGCCCGTGCAGGACGGCGAGCTCGCGCAGTTCGGGCTCGGCGAAGCGCTGCTGCGCGTGTACTCGCTGCTCGACGGCCGGATCCGGCTCGGCGATCTCGCCGCGCGTGTGCGGTCGCCGGAGGCGCGCGAGAACTTGCTCCGCCTCGCGTACCTGCTCGTCCAGACCGATCTCGCGCGCTTGACTTAAGGGAACGGCGACTGCTTGCCGAGCGCTTGATGCTCGACGAGCAGCTTGCGCAGCGCATCGTAGCTCGGCGGATGCGAGCGGATGAGGTTCGCATGCTCGCCCGGATCGCTGCGGACGTCGTAGAGCTCGAGCCCGGTCGGGTTGTCGATCAGCTTGTATTGACCGAGCACCGCCGAAGTCCAGCCACCGGGGTTCGAACGATCGTGGATCATCGCGGAGTACGCGGTGCCTCCATCGATGTTCTGCGCGCGCGTGCCGAGCGCGAGGCCGGCGAACGACGTGCCGTCGAACCCGGACGGCACCACGAACCCGGCGAGCTCGAGCAGGCTCGGCGTGAGATCGGTGAGGCTGACCGTCTCGGTGATCCGCTGCGGCTTGATCCCAGGCCCCGCGATCACGAGCGGCACGTGGGTCTGCGAGTCGTAGAGGTCGGTCGAGTGAAACACCTGGCCGTGCTCTCCGAGCCCTTCGCCGTGATCGGCGCTGACGATCACGATCGGCGCTTTGTCGGGCGCGACGTTCGCGAACGGTGCGAGCAGCTCGCCGAGCATCTGGTCGGATTGGCTCAGCGTGCGATCGTAGAGCTTGCGCCGGGCATCCTCGACGACTGGATCGCCGCTCGCGACCGCCCAGTTGTGCGGCTCGAGGATGTGCATCCACAGGAACAGCGGCTTGTCGTGCGGGCGCTTCGCGCGGTCTTCCAGCCACGCGCGGGCACGGCGGGCGAGCGCGAGGCCGTTCGGTTCCATCTCGAGGTGCTCGAGCCCACGCGCGAGGCCGGTGTGCATCTCCGCGCCGTAGAAGCCTTCGCAACACATGAAGCCGGCGGTCTCGTAGCCGCCCGCTTCGAGTCGCTCGGCGACGAGCACGTGGCGCGGATCGACGCGCAACGCCCAGCCGACGACACGGCCGTGGACGCGATCCGGTGCGAGGCCGATGATCATCGACGGGATCGAGCGGCGCGTCACGTTGCTCGGCGAGAACGCCCAGTCGAATACCGTGCCGCGCTTGCCGAGCTCTTTCAGTACCGGCATCTCGGCGGTACCGAAGTACGGCGGCGTGTGATCGGCGCGCACCGTATCGATCGTGACGAGGATGATATCGGGATGTGGCGCGCCGGGCGCCGGCGACGGGCGGAACTCGTCGAGCGAGATCCGCGACCGGATCTTGTCGAGGTCGAAGAGCGCGTCGATCGCGAAGCCCGCGAGCGGGCGATCTCCCCACACGGCGAGCGTCAGCGAGGGCTGCGCCCGCCATGCGACGACGGCCCACGCGACGACGATCGCGGCGAGACCACCGCAGATCGGTCCGGCGATCCGATGGACCCGAGGCCACGCGCGCCATGCGAGATGCGCGAACAGCACGGCGAGCAGCGCGATCAGCGGGATCTCGATCGGCCCGGTATCGAGTGGCCCGAGCCGTGGCGCGAGCGCGAAGTGCCAGAACGACCACGCGCCGGCGATCAGCGCGACCGCGACCTCGAGCGCGAGCTTCGTCGGCGTGATCGCGGATGCGTGGCCGCGCGCTCGCCAGCGCCGATCGAGGGAGCGAGTGATCGCGGCGATGCCTCGCGCGAGCGGACGCGAGATCACGATCGCCGCGGCACCGCCCGCCATCGCGAGCACGGGCTCGGCGAGCGCCATCGGCATCGGCTTGAACGCGGTCCACCGCGACAGCAGCCACGTGCCCTGGAACATCACCCAGCCGAGGCCGAGCAGGCACAGCACGACCGTGCCGAGCCACCCCGCGAACCGCGGCGAGCCGCCACCTTCTTCGATCACGCCGAGCGACAGCGGCGCCCAAGCCGCCCACAGGCCCCGCACGATCGCGCCGAGCGCGAGCAGGATCGGGATCAGCGCGAGCGCGAGAAAGCCCGCCGCGGCGAGCATGCCGTTGATCGTGTCCTCACCGCGCGCCTCGAGCGCTCCGGCGACGATCGCCGCGAAACAGGCCGCGACCGCGCTGGGCGCGAGCCACCGGGCGATCGCGGTCAGCGCGCGTCGTGCACGCTTGGCTCTCGAAACAGCTTCCAGAGCGGAAATTCTACTCCGGCGGAGCCAGCTGCGCTGCGTTCCGGCGGCGCTCAGAAATTTGCCCGCCGCGGCGCCGCCTCGTAGCGTCGGAGGATGCCTGTGGTCCGCCCCTGGTTCGTGATCCCGCTGCTCGGGCTCGCGGGCGCAGGTGCCGCATTTGCCACGACCCACGATCCGGTCCTCGCCGTCGCGGTTGCGGCGTGTGGCGCGGCCCTCGCGCAGGCGATCCGCGCGTTCCTCGGTCCCGCCGCGGTCGGCGCGATCGCTGCTGCCGGCGCCGCGATGGTCGGCATCGTCGATCTGCTCGCGGTCGTGCCCGCACCGCACCTCCGCGCGCTCGTCGCGGCGGCAGCTGGCTTGTTCGCGCTCAGCGAGATCGCGCGCGCGAAGGCGCCGAACGCGTCGCCGTTGCCGGCGGCCGGTGCTGCGCTGGTCGCGGCGATCCTCGATCCGAGCTACGTCGGCCTCGTCGCGGTCAGCGGCATCGCGTGGTTGATCGCGCCGGTGCCTCGGCCGCGAGGTGTGCTCGCATTGCCGGTGCTCGGCACGCTCGCCGGCGTGCTCGCGATCGTGCTCGCGTGCGGCGCTCACTCCTCGCTCTGGCACGCATGGCTCGGTCATCCGCTCGGCCACCGCGATCCGCTCGCGACGCTGCTGCGCGCCGGTGACCTGGTCGGTCCGCTCGCCGCGTGTGCCGCACTCGCCGGCGTCGTGCTGTGTCTCGCGCACGGCCGGCTCGCCGCCGCGGCGGTTGCGTCGATCGTCGCGGTCACTGCGACCATCTCGCTGGCGGGTGGGTTCGTCGCACCTGCGATCCCGCTCGTCGCCGCACTCGGCGCGGGCATCGCGATCGGTCGGCTCGCCGCATTGGTACGGTTCCCGATCGGGCAGGCGTTCGTCGGTGCGACCGCCGGGTTCGTGCTCGCGGTGGTGCCCGTCTCGGCGCTCTTCACGTAAACTGCCGTTCGCATGGAGGTCGTTCGCGGTCATCGAGACGCGCTCGCGTGGAAGCGAGCCGTAGTCGCGATCGGCAACTTCGATGGCGTCCATCTCGGCCACCGCGCGTTGATCGAGCGTGCGCGCGTGCTCGCCGATGCGCACGACGCGATCGTGGTGGTGCTGACGTTCGATCCGCACCCCGCATCGGTGTTTTCCCCGGCGACCGCGCCGAAGCAGCTGACGACGATGACTCGCAAGCTCGAGCTGCTCGGCGAGGCCGGCGCCGATGTCGTCGTCGTCGAGCCGTTCACGCGCGAGCTCGCGAACAGCGCGCCCCACGCGTTCGTCGACGATGTCGTGCTCCACGCGCTGCGCGCCTCCGCGATCGTCGTCGGCTACGATTTTTCCTACGGCGCCGGCCGGATGGGCACGACCGACGCGTTGCGCGCGCATGGCAGCCGCGCCGGCGTCGAGGTCGATATCGTGCCCGCCGTCGAGATCGCGGGCGAGGTCGCGAGCTCGACGCGGATCCGCGCGCACCTTCGCGCCGGCGACCTCGCCGCCGCCGAGCGCCTGCTGTCGCGGCGCTGGGACGTCGATGGCGTCGTGGGGCATGGTGCCAAGCGCGGCCGCACGATCGGCGTGCCGACCGCAAACATCACCCCCCACGGGGACCTCCCGATCGCCGGCGGCATCTACGCGGTCAGGCTCCGCGTCGACGGGACCGACCTTCCGGCGGTCGCGAGCCTCGGGACGAACCCGACGTTCGTCGAGGCGGGCCCGGCGACGCTCGAGGTCCACGTGCTCGATTGGCAAGGCGATCTTTACGATCGCGAGGTCCGTACGACGTTCGTGGCGCGGCTCCGCGACGAGGCGAAGTTCGACGGCGTCGAGGCGCTCGTCACACAGATCCGTCTGGATATCGAAGCCGCACGCCGACTACTCTGAGCGTTCATGCGGTTCCGAACGCTGGCCATCGCCTCTGCACTTGCCGCCGGGCTCGTGTCGTCGACGTTCGCGTTCGGTCCGGATCGCCATGAAGCGCCGGTGATCGCCGCCGGTTCGCGCCAGCCGCGCGTGCATCGCTCGACCGGCCACACCGCGCCGAAGACCGCGCAGCTCGGCTCGCTCGCCAGCTGGCATCAGATCTGGGATCGCGACACCGATGTGCCGCTGCGGATGTGGGGGCCGAGCCTGCCGGTGTTCGCAGCGACCGCGGATGCGACGCTCGCCGCGCGCGCAGCGAGCGAGTTCCTCGCGGCGCACATCGCGGTCCTCGCACCGGGCTCGACCGCGAGCGACTTCACGATCGTCGGCAACCAGCTCGATCCGAGCGGGACGATCCGCAGCGTCGGCTTTCAGCAGTACTCGAACGGCCTGCGCGTCGAGGGCGGGACGATCGGCATCACGTTCGAGCGCGATCACCTCGTGATGGTGAGCTCGACGGCGCTGCCGAACGTCCACGTCCGGATGCCGCAGGCGGCGCTCGAGCCCACGACCGCCGAAGTCAGCGCCCGCGCGTTCCTCGCCGGCGACAACCTGGCGACGCACGTTCGCGCGCATGGCGATCGGGTGATCGTCCCGATCGTGTACGAGCGCGGCGCCGATCGCACCGCGAACATCGCGTATCGCGTCGCCGAGACCATCCAGGTCGAAGAGGATCGCGGCTCGGGGCGCTGGGACGTCTGGGTCGATGCGAACGATGGCGCCGCGATCGCGCGTCGGGCACTCGTCCATTACCTGTTCTCCGGCACGGTCGACTTCGACGTGCCCGATCGCTATCCGCTCGGCACGCGTCATCCGCAGCCGGCGCCGCAAGACACGCACACGATCAACGGCGTCGCCGCGACGAGCGACCTCTCCGGCGTCGTCGCATACTCCGCGCCGGATCCGGCGACGCTCGTCCCCGGACTCGCCGGCCCGCTCGTCGCGATGACGAACAAGCAAGGCGCACTCGTGACCGACACGCTGTCGCTCTCGACCGGTGGCTCGGTCACCTGGAGTCACGCGGCGGATCCCGAGACCGACGCGCAGCTCGACACGTTCGTGTTCGCGAGCCAGGCGAAGGCGTGGGTGCGCGCGCACCTGAACCCGAACCTCGCGTGGCTCGATCAGCAGCTGTCCGCGACGGTCAACGAAGACCAGGCTCAGTGCAACGCGTACTCGACCGGCGACGACATCCACTTCTACAAAGAGACGCTGGGCACGTGCGAGAACACCGGCCGGATTGCCGACGTCGTCTATCACGAGTTCGGCCACTCGGTTCACAACAACTCGGTGATCCCGGGCGAGGGCTTCTTCTCGGTCTCGGGGCTGAGCGAAGGGCTCGCCGACACGCTCGCCGTTTCGATCACCGGCGATCACGGCATGGGCCGCGGGTTCTATTACACGGATGCGCCGCTGCGCGAGCTCGATCCGGTCGGCATCGAGAAGCGCTGGCCCGAGGATGCCGACGGCGAAGTCCACGACGAAGGCGAGATCCTCGGCGAAGCGCTCTGGGATCTGCGCAAGGCGCTCCAAGCCAAGTACGGCGACGCCGCCGGATTCTCGAAGTTCCTCACGCTGTACTACAGCGTGATGCAACGGGCCTCCGACATCCCGGCGTCGTACGCAGCGGTGCTCGTCGCCGACGATGACAACGGCAACGTCGCCGACGGCGTTCCCGATCAATGCGAGATCGATACGACGTTCGGTCTGCATGGCCTCGCCGATTCCGCCGGGCTCTACAACTTCCAGCCGCCGACGCGCACGAACAACACCGTGACGCTCGCGTTCAGCACGCCCGCGATCATCAACCCGAACTGTCCGCCGCCGACCGTGGCAAGCGTGACGCTGTCGTGGAAGCTGCAGGGCAGCACGGCGGCCGCGAGCGACGTCGCGCTGACCGGCGCGGGCACGACGTACAGCGGCGACATCCCGGCCCAGGCTCCGGGCACGACGGTGCTCTATCACGTGACGATCACGCTCACCGACGGAACGAAGGTCGCGTTCCCCGATAACGTCGCCGACCCCGACTACCAGATGTACGTCGGCCAGGTCACGCCGATCCAATGCTTCGACTTCGAGAGCGGCTGGCAAGGCTGGACGCACACGGGAACGCCGGCGACCCGCGACGAGTGGGAAGTCGGTCCGCCGATGGGCCACGGCGGCGATCCGAGCAGCGCGCATGGCGGCTCGAACGTCATGGGCGTCGATCTGTCGGGCGATGGCTTCTACATGGGCGGCACGAAGCAAGCGGCGACGTCGCCCGCGATCGATCTGATGGGCTACACGAACGTCCATCTCCAGTACTATCGCTGGCTCAATTCCGAGGACGCGGCGTTCGATCAAGCGTTCATCACCGCGAACGGCGCCAAGGTGTTCGAGAACTTCGCGAGCCCGGGCAAGCCGGCGCGCGAGATCGACTTCGACGACCACGAGTGGCGGTTCGCGGACGTCGATCTCACGAGCGTCACGGCCGCGGGTGGCCCGCTCACGATCGCGTTCCAGGAGAACTCGGATCGCAACACCAACTTCGGCGGCTGGACCGTCGACGATGTCTGCGTCGTCGCGCTCGCCGACTCGAACCCCGCGCTATGCGGCAACGGCAAGGTCGATCCGGGCGAGACCTGCGACGACGGCAACACGACCGCGGGCGATGGCTGCGCCGCGAACTGCCAGACCGAGACGATCGCGTGCCCCGATAGCTCGCACGCGTGCGATGGGGCCGGGTGCTGCTCGTCGACGCGCGATCCGTCAGGTGCGATCGCGCTGTCGCTGTTGACCGTCGGGCTCGTGCTCAGACGGCGACGGGCAGGACGCGCCGGCGCACCAGCTTGATGCTGAGCAACCGGTAGAGCATCTTCGATACCTCGAAGCTGCCCATCCGCGACTTGCGGACGATGTCCTTCACGGTGTTCTTGCCGTTGACGAGCTCGAGTACCGCGAGCTCCTCGCGGGTGAGCCGACCGCGGCCCATCTGCGCGACCGAGTCCTCGTTGCGCAGGAACACGACGTCGAAGTTGTCGATCGCACGCTCGATCAGGTGCCACTCGTCGACGCGGCGATAGCCTTCCATGAGGACGGCCTCGACATCGAGTCCGAGCGCGGCGTCGATCACCGGCGGCGGCAGCTCCATGCCGGCGCCGAACCGGAATCGGCCGTGGCGCCAGCGCAGGATCTCGTAGATCAGCTCGCTCGACTGGCGGGTGAGGCAGCTCTTGAGGTCGGCCTCGGCGAGGTGGCCGAGGCGTACGAGCTGCTGGCCGATCAGCTTCTGGCCGCCGCCCGATTGACGCGACTCGAGGAAGCCCTCGAAGTCGCCGCGGGTCATCAGCTCCGCGTCGGTGACGAACCGACCGAGCAAGAACTCGTCGGGCACGCCGTCGGCGATCGCTTGATCGACGCGGCCACGGCGGAAGTAGATGTCGACGCGCGCTCCCGACCGCTCGACGGTGAGCACGCCGGATTGCTCCTGGACGTCGAGCAGCTGGAGCACTTCGGCGAGCGGGACGACGCGGAGGTCGCCGCGCAAGCCGGGCATGCCTTCGCCGAACAGGCCGAGGTCGATCGAGGCGAGCATCCGCGACAGCGCGGCGTCGTCGACGGCGGCCTTGACCGCATCGGCGATCGCGGCGGCGTCGGTGTTGACCTTCGCGTTTTCGCCGTTTGCCGATTCGGCGAGCTGGAACAGTGCGGCGACCCGCGCTGCGACGACATCGGAGACCTGCGAGCGGAGCTGACCGAGTGCGGCGGCGCGCGCGTGCGAACGATCGGCATCGTCGGTCGCTGCGAGATCCTCGCCCGTGACGAGCGAAGGATTCTCGTCGTCGTGGCCGGCGCCGGCGTACTTGCCGATCGCGTGCTGGACGACCGCCGTGATCGCCTCGGGCGAGAACGGCTTGGTGATGTAGTCGACGATCCCCATCACCTTCACGAATCGCTCGCCGACCTGGTCGCCCTTCGCACTCATGAGAATGACCGGGATATCGCGGAGCTTCGCGTCGGCGGTCAGCTCGCGACAAAACTGGTAGCCGTTCATTCGCGGCATCACGAAGTCGAGCAGGATCAGCTCCGGACGCTGCGCGCGTACGGCCACGAGACCCTGCTCGCCGTCGGCAGCCGTCTGCACTTGGTAGCCGGCTTTGGTCAGAACCAGTTGCACGACCTTGGTGATGGTCGGGCTGTCGTCGATCACGAGCACGAGCTCGCCGGCCATGTCGGTGTGTCCCTCACCCCGCGATACAGCTGCGGGATCTGCATCCTATGTGTTTAAGGTCGCTGGTTTCAACGCCGCTGGCCATGTTGGTAGCGCCAGAGGCATCGTGGTAGCTTCGTTTGGCGTGCCGTCTCACGAGGGAGACTGGGAGCATTATCCCAAGAAGTTCGGCAAGTATCACTTGCTGGCGCCTCTCGCACAGGGCGGCATGGGTGCCCTGTACCTCGCGGTAACTGGCGATCGCGGACTCGAACGATTGATGGTCATCAAGACCGTCTTGCCGCATCTCGCCGATGCGGAGTACGTCGCGCGATTCCGCGATGAAGCGAAAGTTGTAGTGAAACTGTCGCACGGGAATCTCATTCCCGTGTTCGACGCCGGCCTGGTGAACGGCGAGCTGTTCCTCGCGATGGACTTCGTGGAGGGCCGTGACCTCCGCGCCGTGTGGAACCGCTGCGCAAAAAAGCAGGTAGCGTTTCCGATCGATGTCGCGGTCTACATCGTCAAGGAGCTGTGTCGCGGCCTCGCATACGCGCACTCGTTTCCGGATCTAAACCTGGTCCATCGCGACATCTCACCGCCGAATGTTTTGGTGAGCTACGCGGGTGAAGTGAAGCTGACTGACTTCGGGTTGGCGTCCTCCACGCTGAAGCTCGAGAAAACTGCCCCTGGCATCATCTACGGCAAGGTCGCGTACATGTCGCCGGAGCAGGCGCGTGGCGAAAAGCTCGACGGCCGGAGCGATATGTACGCGACGGGCATCGTCCTGTGGGAGCTGCTGACGGGACGTCAGCTGTTCCCGCCCGGCAAAGATCAGCCGCAGGATCTGTTGTCGCGTGCGAAGAACCCGGAGCCGCCGCGCCCGAGCAAGCGCGCGCCGCGCGTGCCGGTCGAGCTCGACGAGATTTGCCTCCGCGCGCTCGCGTCGAACAAGGACGATCGCTACAAGGACTGCGACGAGATGCGCGAGGCCCTCCAGGGCTGGCTCGCAAAGAACGCGCCGACGACCGACGGCACGCGGATGTCGACGTTCCTGCAGGAGCTGTTCGCCGAGGACATCGGCCGCGAGCGTGCCGAGCGCCAGGAGATGATCTCGCGGGTTCGCACGCGCGCCCTGACGATGCCGCCGACCGACGAGCTCCGCTTGATGATCGAGCAGAGCGACAAGGTCTCGCTCGACGAGATCGACAAGCTCTCCGCCACCGAATCGCCGGTGCGCAAGCCCGGTTCGGCGGGCCGGCGCGCGAGCGACCGCGGTGTCGACGGTGAAGACCGCCGGCGCGAGAGCGATCGCCGGTTGCCTCGCTCGAGCCCGCGCGGCGGCGCCGACGGCTCGGCCGCGACCGCACTCGCCCAAGAGACCGAGCCCGCGAACGAGCTCGACGTCGGCTCCGAGATCGACGGCCGCTACCGCATCATCGAGCTCATCGGTGAAGGCGGCATGGGCAAGGTCTACCTCGCCGAGCACGTCGAGATCGGGAAGCGCGTCGCGCTGAAGGTGTTGCACCCGAGCTACTCGCGGATGCCCGACCTCGTCGAGCGGTTCCGCCGCGAGGCGCGCGCCGCATCGAAGATCGGTCACCCGAACATCGTCGACGTCACCGACTCCGGTGCGACGACCGACGGCAGCGTGTACTTCGTCATGGAGTACCTCGAGGGTGTCGAGCTCGGTTCGGTGATCGAGCGCGAGGGCGCGATCGACGTCGCGCGCGCGCTCCGCATCACCGGCCAGATCTGCCGCGCGCTCTCTGCGGCGCACCGCGAAGGCATCATCCATCGCGATCTCAAGCCCGAGAACATCTTCCTGATCACGCGCGGCGGCGAAGCCGATGTCGTGAAGGTGCTCGACTTCGGCATCGCGAAGACGACCGAGGCCGAAGCCGCACGCGAGCGCCGGCTGACGTCGCCCGGCATGGCGATGGGCACGCCCGAGTACATGGCGCCGGAGCAGGCCGCGGGTCGCCCCGCCGACGCGCGCACGGACATCTACTCGCTCGGCGCGATCATGTACGAGATGACCACGGGGATGCCGCCGTACTCCGGCGACAACTTCATGGAGATCCTGACGAAGAAGGCGACCGTCGATCCGCCGGTGCCGATCACCGTCCGCACGGATCTGCCGTTGCCGGTCTCCGAGCTCGTCACCGCCGCGATGGCGCGCAATCCCGACGATCGCCCACAGTCGATGGACGCGCTCGAGTACGAGCTCAACAAGTGCCTCGCGGGCCGCGGCGTCGCGGTCGCGCAGATCCTCGGCATGACGACCGACGCGAACGTCGTCGCCTCGCTGAACTCCGGCCTGTCGATGCGCAACCTGGATGACGGCATCGTCCGCGGCGCGAGCACGGGGCGGTCGAGCACGCACTCCGGCCTCTCGGAGGTCTGGGAGACCCGCTCGGGCGTATCGCGCCAGATGCCTTCGTCATCGCAATCCGGCCCGGTGCGCGAGCCGACGTCGTCGCCGGGCCTCGTGCGGCCGACCACGTCGCCGTCCGACAAGACACCGTTCCCGCGTGCAGCGACCCCGAATCCCGCGCGCGCGATCTCGCAAGACGATCGCTCGCCCGGTTCGATCAGCGTGACGCCGGAGACGTCGGCACTCGAGCTGGCGCTGCGCGAGCCCGAACCGACGCCGACGTTGAAGCCGGTGAAGCGCGGCTCGCTCGGTCCGTTCCTGCTGTTGATCGTGCTGCTCGGTGGCGGTGGCGCGCTCGCGTACATGATGCTGAACAGCGCCGACAAGACGGCGGACCAGAAGGTCAACGAAGCGCCGAGCGGCGAGGCCCCGCCCGTGAACAATGTCGCGCCGACCCCCGCGCCTGCCGCGGGCAGTGCCGCTGCGAACGCCGTGAAGCAACCGGCCGCCGGCAGCGCCGAGGTCGCGCCTCCGACGAAGGTGCCCGACAAGGTTCAGGAGACCGCAACGCCGACGGCCGGCAGCGCTGCGACGGTGAAGGACACGGCCAGCAAGCGGCCCGCTCCGCACGGCAAGACCGTCGCGGTTGCCGACGAGAAGGCCGACAAGGGCACGCTCCTCAAGGAGATCAAGGAAGCCGAGGCCGGCGGTGACTGGACGCTCGCGCGCGCGACGTATCAGAAGCTCGGCAAGATCAAAGGCATGCAGGGCGAGGCGCTCTACGGCGAAGCGATGGCGGCGTTCCAGCAAGGCGATTCGCCGGCGGCGGAAGCGATCAGCAAGAAGGCGAGCGCGGTGCCAGGGCCGTACAAGCTCAAGTCGTTGCTGCTCTACGCCGATACGATCTTCCGCCAGGGCGACGTGAAGCGCGCGAAGGACAACTACGTGTCGCTGCGCGCGCTGACCAGCGACCGCGAGTTCAAGGCCACGCTGAGCAAGAAGATCGCGCTGTGCAACAAGCAGCTCGGTCTCCCCGAGCGCGACGGCGTCATCAACTAGGGAGCCGCGAGCGTGGGTTGGTGGCCGTGGTCGAACAAGGTCGATCTCGAGTCGATCGGAATGAACGCCGACGATGTGACCTCGCTGGCCAGGATCCGTGAACGGTTCGACGAGCTCGTGGCGAAGGGCCCGATCACGCCGAAGCAGCGCGACGCGTACCTCACGATCCTCGACGATCATCCCGAGGCGATGGCGAAGAAGGGTCGGGTGCTGCGCGCGTGGATCGACGGCGGCGCGCTGAACCGCGACAACCTGCAGCTCAGCAGCGAAGACCCGTGGGCCGCGCTCGCGCGTCACGATATCGAAGCGAGTCCGCAACGCGCGACATGGATCGAGCTCGTGAAGCTGCCGGGCGACGGTTCGAAGCCGACCAAGAAATGGCTCGCAGTGGCGACCGCACTGGTCGCGACGATCGGCACGTCGGCGTTCATCGATCGCGTGCGCGGCTGGTTCGCGAAGGTCGCGCCGCGGCCGGTCGTCCGCGACGAAACGAACTGGCACACGCCGGCGATGGTCGACGCGAACAACGATGCGCTGCGCAACCTCGTGTGGGCGTGCTCGACGATCACGGGCGAGCGCGAGACCGAGACGCTCGCGGTGCTCGTCGGCGATCTCGCGGTGCGCTGCTTCACGAAGATTCCCGGCGTCGGCGCGCTATCGACGAAGGTCGGCAACGCGTGCATCTACGTGCTGTCGCAGCTGCCGGGCTTGCGCGCGGTCGCGCAACTGTCGCGACTCGGCTCGCGGCTGCGTTACCGCCAGGCGATCGCACTCGTCGAGAAGGCAAAAGGGGAGGCGGCGAAACGCGCCGGCATGGAGCCGATCGATCTCGAGGAGCTCGCGCTGCCGACGTTCGGCCTCGACGTCACCGGGCGCACTCAGATCGCGATCGGCGACTACCGCGCAGAGCTCGCGGTGGTCGGTGAAGACGTCACGCTGAGCTGGTACGGCGGCGGCAAGCGCCTGAAGTCGATGCCAGCCGCGGTCAAGGCGCACGCCGAGGAGCTGAAGGACCTGAAGGCGACGCACAAGGAGCTCGCGGCGCTGGTCCCGACGCTGCGCTATCGGCTCGAGCGCTGGATGATGGAGCCGCGCGAGTGGACGCTCGCCGATCTGCGCACGCGCTATCTCGATCATCCGCTCGCCGCAGCGCTGTCGCGCAGGCTGATCTACGTCGCCGGCAAGCGCGCGGTGATCTTCATCGATGGCTATCCGCTCGACGTCAGCGGCAAGCAAGTCGATCTGTCCGACGACACGATGCTGTCGCTGTGGCATCCGCTCGGCCGACCGGCTGTCGAGATCGCAGCGTGGCAGAAGCTGCTCGACACGCTCGGCGTGACCCAGCCGATCAAGCAGCTCGATCGCGAGATCTACGTCGCCGACGCGAAGGGCGTGGCGCGGTTCGCCGGCAAGGTCGTGCGCCAGCACCAGTTCGCGGCGCTGTGCCGCGAGCGCGGCTGGGCGTATCGCCTGCAGGGCGCGTTCGACAGCGCGAACACGCCGACGAAGTCGCTGCCCGCGTACGGGCTCGACGTCGAGCTCGAGGCCGAGCCCGCCGGTACCGAGGTCGCGGCCTCCGGCATCTACGTCGCGCTGCGCACCGGCAAGGTCCGGTTCAGCCGCGACGGCAGGACGATCGCGGCGAAGGACGTGCCCGAGCGCTGCTTCTCCGAGGCGATGCGCGACGTCGATCTGCTCGTGACCGTCGGCGCTCGTTAGCATTCGAGCTCTCGGTTCCGGTTCGCGGTTCCCTATTCGAGGTCGAATGGAGCGAGCGAAGCGAGGCGACACGAGCGTTGCCAACCGTCGGGCCGAAATCTTGCGTTAGGTCGCAGTCGAGCGAGATCGTCGCTGCGCGATCGGATCCTTCGTCGCCACGATAGACGCTTCGAATAGGGAACTGCGGGAACCGGAACCTGAACGAGAATCCGTTAGACCATCGAGCCGGCGAGCCAGTCGGCGAGCATGTCGACCGACGACAGCATCTGGTTCGCGCGGCGCAGCCGATCCGACAGCGTCTTCACGACCTGGACGAGCAGCACGGCGGACGCGCTCGGATCGTCCGCGATCAACTGGCGTAGCGCATCGTGCGGCAACCGGAACAAGAACGTCGCCGACATCGACGTCACCGTCGCCGACCGCGGCGCCGGCTCGACGAGCGACATCTCGCCGAAGAACTCACCGCCGGATAGCGTCGCGAACGTCTGCGCGCCCTTATGGACCGCGACCTGGCCCGACAGGATCAGGAACAGCGCATCGCCGAGGCTGCCCTCGCTGACGATCTGCTCGTTCGGGTTGTAGCTCTCGACCTCACCGGCCCGCGCGATCAGCTCGAGCTGCTCGGGTGCGAGGTTCACCAACAACGGGTGCTTCTCGAGCAGCGTCGGGTTCGGCACGCCTCCACTATATCGCGTGCTACCGTGCCCGCGGATGCGGCTCGCTGTTGGTTTTGCCCTGGTCTGTTGGACGAGCGTGGCTCACGCACAAGCGGTCGACCGGCGCTACGCCGAGGAGCCGACCGACGGCCTCGCGCTGCCGGGGACTCCGATCTCCGGCGATGCCGACGCGCGTGCGGTCAACCTCAATTCGGCCGCGCTCGCGTACGTCAACGGCCCCGATCTCGCGGTCGCGCTCGACCTCGAGAACGCGGATGTCGGCACGTCGTCGGGCCCGGGGTTCGGTATCTACCTGGCCGATTCGCTGTTCGGCGGCGTGCTGCCGAAGATCGGCCTCGGCCTCGGCCTCGAGTGGCTGCGCCCGCCGCGCCAGAACCTCGCGCCCGATCCGGGCGAACCAGTGCGCCTCACCGTGTCGCACGCCAACGCGCTCGGCTCGCACCTCAGCTTCGGCATCAACTTTCACTACTTCATCAACGGTGGTCCGCTCGACGGCCTCGCGACGTTCGACCTCGGCCTCGCCGGGCGGGTCAACAACTACCTCGCGTTCGGCGGCAACCTGCGCGACCTCGACACCCGCGATGTCGGCGGCGTCGCCGTCCAGCGCCGCTACGAGCTCGAGGTCCTCGTTCGTCCCACCGGCACCGATCTGCTCGAGCTCTCGGCCGGCGGTCGGATCGGCGAGATCCGCGGCGATGTCGATGGCTGGGGTCGGATCGGGGTGCGCGCGTTGCGCGGCGCGTATCTGATCGGTGCGATCGAGAGCCGCGCGGTCCACGAGATCGACGACTCGCCCGCGGGCACGACCGACCGCGACGTTCGCGAGCTGCGTGCGACGGTCGGGCTCGAGCTCTCGCTCGGCGGGGTCGGGCTCGGCGCGTACGGCACGGGCTTGCGCTCGCAGGGCGGTGGCAACCACGCGCTTGGCACGACGCTCGTCGCGACGTTCTCGGCGAACCCGCGGCCTTCGGCGATCCCGCCGGCCGACCACATCGAGCGCGTCGAGCTCTCGGGCGATATCGAGGCGCGCGAGCTGACTCGCGTCGTGCTCCGGCTCCGCGAGATCGCGCGCGACGACAGCGCGAAGGGCGTCGTCGTCGTGTTCGATGGTGCGACCGCGGGCTGGGCCGCGCTCCAGGAGATCCGCGACGAGCTCGTCGCGCTGCGCGGCGCACACAAGAAGGTGTTCGCGTACATGGTGTCGGGGACGAGCCGCGACTACTTCGTCGCGTCGGCGGCCGACAAGATCTACGTCGATCCGGCCGGTGGGCTGCGGCTCGTCGGCATGGCCGGCCAGTCGTTCTACTTCCGCGGCGCGTTCGACATGGTCGGCATCACGCCGCAGTTCGAGAAGATCGGCGAGTACAAGAGCGCGCCGGAGATGTTCACCGAGACCGGGCCGACGCCGATCGCGGCGCGGATGCACGACGAGCTGTTCGATTCGATCTGGCAGCAGTGGCTGAGCGCGGTCTCCGCGGCGCGCCACCTCACGCCCGCCGAGCTGATGGCGATCGTCGACAAGGGCCCGTACACCGCGGGCGAGCTCGCCGAAAATACCAAGCTCGTCGACGGCGTCGCCGCGCCCGACAAGGTCGCGCAGCTGATCATGACGGAGCTCGGTGGCGTCTATCCCGTCGATACGCCGCCGACCGTGCGCGCCGATCGTTGGGAGCATCCGAAGGTCGCGGTGATCTACGTCGACGGCGACATCACCGACGGCGCGTCGAAGGTGATCCCGCTGATCGGGGAGAAGACCGCCGGCGGCGAGACGATCGTGAAGGCGATCGCCGCTGCGCGGGAAGACTCGTCGATCGGCGCGATCATCCTGCGGATCGATTCGCCCGGCGGAAGCGCACTCGCTTCGGAGCTGATCGCGCGCGAGGTGTTCGCGACGCGCGGCGTGAAGCCGATCCTGTGCTCGATGAGCAATCTCGCCGCGTCGGGTGGCTACTTTGCCGCCGCGGGCTGCGAGCTGATCTTCGCGGAGCCGATGACGATCACCGGCTCGATCGGCATCTTCTTCGGCAAGTTCGATCTGTCGGGGCTCGTGAAGCGGCTCGGCATCACGATCGATACGTTCAAGCGCGGCGCGCGCAGCGACTCCGAGAGCATGTTCCGGCCTTACACCCAGGAAGAGCGGGTCGCGCTGCTCGACAAGCTGCGCTACTCGTACGGCCGGTTCGTCGGCGCGGTCGCGGAAGGCCGCGGGCTGACGAAGGATGCGGTCGACGCGGTCGGCCGCGGCCATGTCTATACCGGCGATCAGGCAAAGCCGATCCGGCTCGTCGATCGGTTCGGCGGCCTCGGCGATGCGCTCGACGAGGCGCGCGTGCGGATGCACCTGTCGCGGCACGCGAAGGTCGATCTCGAGGAGCTGCCGAAGGTCCCGACCTCGTTCCTCGGCATGATCGGCAGCCTGTTCTCGCGCGCCCCTGCAGAGTTGCCACTCAGCGAACTGCCGATGTGGAAGGCGCTGGTGCGCGGTGTGCCGCCGTCGCTCCTCGTCCAACCGGATGCCGCGCAGATGCGCTTGCCCTACGTGTTCGAGCTCTCCGAATAGCTCGCAAGCCGCTGGCATACGCGATGCTCTATCCGAGGGCATGAAAGCCCTCATCATCGCTAGCCTGATGGCACTCCCTGGGCTCGCGCTCGCCGATCACTCGGCGGCTCCGCGCGGCCCCGACTTCGTCGCGGCCACTGCACCGCGTCCCGCGTTCGATCGCTCGCTCGCGGCATCGCCCGGTAACGCGCCGATCGGACCGCTCGAGCTCGTGATGTTCGGCTTCGATCAGACGTCGCTCGACCCGGCCGCCGTGTCGCAACTCGACGTGCTCGCGAAGTGGATGAAGCATCACCCCGACCAGAACCTCGTGATCGAAGGCCACACGGATCGGATCGGCTCGGCCGAGTACAACGAGAGCCTCGGCGCGCGGCGCGCGGTCTCGGTTCGCGCTCACCTCGAGTCGTGGGGCATCGGTAGCGACCGGATCATCGTCGCGACGTTCGGCGAGCGCGGTGCGCACCACGAGGAGAACTCGAACGACCGGCGCGTCGTGATCTTCGCGAGCTCGAAGGATCGTCAGGCGCTCGCCCACGACGTCCTCGAGAACACGCGCGCGGAGGCGGTCGCCTGGACGGACCGCGGGACGAAGCTCTCGATCGAGAAGTAACCGGTCGTTTTGGCGTATGATGCCGGGGTCTTCTCGTCATGAAGAAGTTCCCCGATTTCGTCCCGCCGACCAAGGTCAGCTACCTCGACAAGGGTCCGACGCTGCACCTGCGTCGCTGCATCTTGCAGGTCGCCGACGATCCATCTCAGGAATGGACGTTCGACAAGGAAGAGATCCGGATCGGCTCGATGGACGATAACGACATCGTCCTCTCCGACGACACGGTGTCTCGCTACCACTGCCGGATCATTCAGGACGACACCAGCTACATCCTGATCGACAACACGTCGACGAACGGTACGTTCATCAACAAGGTTCGCGTCCGCGAGGCGTTCCTCAAGCCGGGCTGCACGATCGGCGTCGGCCAGAGCCAGCTCCGGTTTAACGCGCGCGAAGAAGAGGTCCAGATCGTGCCGTCGCGCGCCGACCGCTGCGGCGGCCTGATCGGCGGCAACGCGAAGATGCGCGAGATCTACTCGATCATCGAGAAGATCGCGCCGACCGCGACGACCGTCGTGATCGACGGCGAGACCGGCACCGGCAAGGAGGTCGTCGCGCAGGCGATCCACTCGCTGTCGCCGCGCTCGCGCAACGAGCTCGTCGTGTTCGATTGCGGCGCGGTGCCGCCCAACCTGATCGAGAGCGAGCTGTTCGGCCACGAGAAGGGCAGCTTCACCGGCGCGGTGATGAGCCGCGAGGGCCTGTTCGAGATGGCCGACGGCGGCACGCTGTTCCTCGACGAGCTCGGCGAGCTACCGCTCGACCTCCAGCCGAAGCTGTTGCGCGCGCTCGAGCAGCGCGAGGTCCGCCGAGTCGGCGGCGCGAAGTCGCAGAAGGTCGACGTCCGGATCATCGCCGCGACGAACCGCAACCTCGAGGACGAGGTCCGCGCCGGCCGGTTCCGTCAGGACTTGTTCTACCGGTTGAGCGTCGTCCGTCTCCACCTGCCATCGCTCCACGCGCGCGCCGACGACATCCCGGTGCTGGTCCAGCACTTCCTCGATACCGGTCCGTACAACCGCAATCCGAACGGCACCCAGCGGGTTCGCGCGATCTCGAAGGATGCGATGACCGCGCTCCAGACGTATCCGTGGCCCGGCAACGTCCGCGAGCTCGTCAACGTCGTCGAGCGCGCCGTTAGCTTCTGCGAGCGCGGCACGATCGACGCGACCGATCTGCCCGACTACATCCGCACCGCGAAGACCGCGCCGAAAGACGCAGCCGTCCCGACGGTCAGGCGCGCCTCGAGCGTGCCCGCCGCCGCGAGCCTCGCCGCGCAACCGCCGCCGACGCCCGAGGAGCTGCTCGCGGTCGGCATCACGTTCAAGGATGCGAAGGAGCGCTGGGTCACCACGTTCGAGCGCGACTACATCCTCCAGATGCTCCGCCGGAACAACGGCAACATCTCGCACGCCGCGCGGCACGCCGACATCGATCGCAAGTACTTCCGCAAGCTGATGAAGAAGTACGACATCGAGGCTGCGGGCGGCGATGACGATGACGCTGCCGAGTGAAGACGACGAAGTCGATTACGGCGAGCGCTCGCACCTCGATGCCGACGGCAAGCCCCGGATCGTCGAGCGCCACCTGATCGTTCCCGCAGAGCTCGCGGGCCTGCGTCTCGATCATTTCGTCAAGACCCAGATCCAGCGGCTGTCGCGCACCAAGATCCAGCAGGTGATCGAGACCCAGCTGCGCCGCGCCGATGGCTTCGCACCGAAGCCCGCGACGAAGGTCGCCGAGGGCGAGCACTACATCATCCGGCGCGAGGCGAAGCCCGAGCCCGCGTGCCCGCGCACGTTCGGCGTCGTCCACGAGGACCGCCGTCTCCTGATCGTCGACAAGCCCGCCGGCTTGCCCGTCCACGCGTCGGCGAAGTTCTACTTCAACACGCTCGCGCGCGTGCTCTCCGAGCGCTACCCGAACGAGCCCGAGCTCCAGCTCTGCCACCGCCTCGATCGCGAGACCTCCGGCTGCGTCGTGATCGCGCGCGACAAGGAGGCCGCCGCGTACGTCAAGCAGGCCATCAGCGACAAGGGCCGCACGGTCAAGCAGTACCTCGCGGTCGTCGCGGGCCAACCGCCGTGGGACGAAGAGAAGGTGCTCGACGCGTCGCTCAGGATCTCCGACGAGCGCGATGGAACGAAGCTCGCCACCGTGAAGGTGCTCGTCGATCCCGCGGGCATGCAGGCGATCACGAAGGTCCAGGTCGAGCGGCGCAGCGGCGACTACGCGCTCGTCCGCTGCACCCTCGTGACCGGGCGCCAGCACCAGATTCGGGTCCACCTCGCGCACGCCGGCTATCCGATCGTCGGCGACAAGCTGTACGCGCATGGCGACGACGCGTTCATCGAGTACTGCGACGAAGGCCTCACGCCGGAGCTCGCGGAGCTGTTCGTGCTGCCGCGCCACGCGCTGCATGCGGCGCGGATCACGGTGCCGCATCCAGAAGGTGGAATGGTGACCGGTGAGGCACCTCTCCCCGCCGACATGGCGACGCTCCTACATGGTAGCGAGCGGTCGTGACCCGACGCGAACGCGATCTCGACGACGACGAACGCAAGGAGCGACGTTTTCTTGATGCTCTCGACGTTGGCGTAGCAAGCGGTCGCGTTGCACCCGGTGTCTGGGAGCGCGTGATCGCCCGCGCCCGCCACTTCGCGAAGCCGCGCTAAGTCACGGCGGAGCGCGGCGGCGAATCTCTTCTGGTGTTGGCGGCCGCACACTTCCGATACTCCGCGGGTCGCTGACGCCGATCGCGGCAAAGCTCGTGCGCGCCTCGTCGAGCGACTCTTCGTTTGCACCGCCGCGATACGTCGGATCGTCCGCCTGGACTGGATCGTCTTCCCAGAAGCACACGGGGCAGATCTCGTAGGTGCCCGACGGTGGCTCGCTCAGCGTCGGATACCGACAGCACAGACACGCGTACTTGATCGGTACGAGCGGCGGCGCGAGATAGACCTTCGCGATCCGCGCGAGCGCGCCGTCTCGACAGGTCTGCTTCGTCTCGTCGTCGAGCTCGAGCGCATCGCGCCGGATCGGCCACACGCCGGGAGGCGCCGGCAAGTCGCGCTCCACGCCATCTGAAATCCGCAGCTGCTGCAGCTGCGCGGCGAGCCCGGTCTGGATGAATAGCTCGACGGGATCGGGGATGCAGCGATCGACCTGGAGATCGAGAACCGAGAGAGACGGCCACGTCGTGATCGCGCGCCCATCATGCGCGAGCTGGGAGCACCTGAGCTCGAGGGATGTCAGCGCCGGCAGATCCGCAGCGAGTGCATCGAGGCTGACGGCATGCCGCGTCGATAGCTTCAGGGCTCGCAGCTGGCGATGGCCACCTGTGATCGCTCCGATCCCGTCGAGCGTCAGCGAGTCGAGCTGCTCGAGCGCTGCGAGCTGGGACAGGTCTGCAACCGCGGGCACCGCACCTCGGTCGAAATAGAAGCGCAGGACGACCTCGCGCAGGTGCTTCGCTGCCGCGATGGTCGAGAGCATCGCGGTGGTCCGGATACTGCCGAGCGTCAGCTCCGTCAGCAGGCGCGCGGCTGGGCTCGCGAAGAGCGGAGCGAGCAGGTCATCGCTCTCCACCGTCTGCGTGTACAGGTGAAAGCGATGGACGAAGGGGCCGCGCCAGTACGCGCCCTCGAGCATGCGCGCCAGCCGCTCGTGCTCCGGCCCGAACAGGAGCGGCGCGAGTCGTTCGCGCTCCGCGTCGATCAGCCGGCGATCGCCGATCCGCTCGAGCTCGATCAGCCGGCTGCGCGGATCGCCTTGCGCCATCAGCCAGTCTTCGTAGACCAGCCACGCACCTTGGTCGTGCGGGGCCTCCGCGATCGCGCGCTCGAGCGCGGCGTGCTGCGCGAACGTCACTGCCAGCGCCAGTCGGCGTGACTCGACACCAACCACGGCGTGCCATCGGGCGTCGTCGCGACCGCGTAGACCGGATCTCCGTCGAGCGTGCCGGTGAACGGCAGCAGCGCGGGCTCGTCATCCTTGTAGTAGCCGAGCTTCGCGTCGCCGACGCCCTCGACGTTGATCGCGTGGAGCGTGATCTTGTTCGGCTCGTACGGGCCGACCATCGTGCGGAACGTGCCGTCGGCGTCGAGCTCGCCGAGCACCGCGATCGGATGCGGTATGAACTGCGCGGGCGCGGGATACGCCGGTGCTTCGAACATCGTCACGTACAGCCGCACGCGCTGGAGCTCGAGCCCGGGATAGCGCCGCTCGGCTTGCTTCCACATCGCGGTGAGCCTGCGGTGCAGCTTGTCGGGGTCGCGCTCGTTCCACATGCCGCGGTTCGAGTGATCGAACCAGCGCTGGGTCGGCAGATCGATCGGCGTCTTCGCGACGACCTCGAAGTGATCGCCGGTGACGATGTAATTCGAATGACCGCCGTACGGCGGCTTCGCGAGCACGTTCGAGAACATCGGGAAGCCGGAGAACGGATACGTGTTGATCCGCTGATCGAGCCCGGGGACGATCGCCGTCAGCACGTCGTAGACGACGAACACGAGGACCCAGATCCGCGCGGCGCGCGGCGGCGACCAGCTCGGTGGCGGCTCGGTCTCGACGACACGGCGGCGGAGCAGCCAGTCCCAATCGATGAACACCGCGTAGAGCGGCAACCACCACGGGTTCCACAGATCGACGACGAGGCCGAGCGCGATCGTCTCGACGACGAAGAACAGCCCGAACAGCGCGCGCCACACGGGATGGCGGACGAGGAACACGGTCGCGAGTGGCGCGGCTTGCGAGATCAAGTTCAACACGGCGACGGTCCGGTACTTCCACGGATCGTCGAGCAGCCAATCGACGAGCGGCGGCCGGGTCAGACCCGCGAGGTCGAACTTCACCATCAGCTGGTGGCGGAGGTTGTCGGAGAGCGCCCAGCGCAGCGTGAAGTGACCGTGCATGATCTTGTGGAACGCGGCGCACGCGAACATCACCGCGACCGCGACCTGGACGAGCCGCAGCGACCACTGATACGCGCGCGGTCGGTCGAACAGCGGCTTGCCGCGCAGCCGGAGGATCAGCGCGTCGAGCGACAGCACGTCGCCGGAGTGGCTGCCGAGGAACGCGCACTGCGCGAGGAACACGACGTTGTACTGGTGCGACCAGGTCGAACCACTCGCGTACGATAGCGAGGCGAGCGCGAGCGCGGAGACGAAGCTCGCGGCCGTCGCGGTGCGCGTGCGCAATCCGAGCAGCATCGCGCTCGTCGTGATCCACGCGATCACCCACAGCGCTTGGACGACGACGTGGGGTGGCGCGGTGTGACCGAGCAGCATCCACATCCCGACGGGCCTGTACAAAGTGTGCGCACCCGGAACGTCACCCGTCGACGGCGCCGAGGACAGCCGCGCGAGTGTGAGGAGAATCGCACTCGCGATCGCGACGCGCACGATCGCGGAGGCGTAGCGACCGCCCTCCGCAAACCAGTAGCGCTGCCATCGAGTCACGCGCATACGTTACACGCACTGGTGTAGGGTGAGCCTATGAGGATCGCCTCCAGCGTGACGGTACTCGTGCTGATCGCGGCCATGGGCTGTGGCAACAAGGCGCCGGGAACGGGCGATGATGACGGCAGCGGCGGCGGCGATGGCGGCATGTCGGGCAGCAACGATGGCGGCGATCACAACGGTCAGACGCCGACGAACGTGACCTTGACGATGCACCACCAGCCGACGCACGCGGCGCAGTTCTCGTATCTCGTCGCATATCAGGATGGCTCGGGGCCGTGGACGCTCGCGCCTGCGCCGAGTGGCGAGGTCTATACGCTGCCGATCTACGCGCCGGTCTACGCGGTCGCGTGGACGTGCGTCTCGCCGGGCGCGGCGCCGAACAGCACCGCACGCCAGGTCAACGAGCTCCAGTTCGGCGTCGCGGAGAAGACGTCGCTCACCGTCGAGGTCCTGCCTCGCTGCAGCGACGCGTACACGACCGTGAACCTCCACGGCACGGTGTCGAACAGCGGGATCGCGACGACGTACGTCGTGAAGTGGGGCGATCGCACGGCGATCGTGAACCAGCAGGGCCAGTACGCGATGCAGGTCGTGCCGGGCACGCACGATCTGATCGTGCTCGCGGGTAGCTCGTTCAGCACGAACGGCGACCTCGTCGCGTCGGACGCGATCGTCCAACGCAACGTCGCGGTCAGTGCAGCGACCCAGGTCGACATCGACGGCAACGACGAAGCGGCGGTCCAGTCGTTCGGCGTCAACAACATGTTCTCCGGTTCGGTGTCGACGACGCTGTACGCCCACGGCACGACCGCTGCGATCGTCACCGACTCGTCGTATCCGTTCGAGAACGAGTCGCTCGCCGACAATCAGATGGACGCGGGCGATGTCTACGACCAGGTGATGACGGAGTCCTCGATCGGCGCGAGCACGAGCCAGTCGAGCGCGACGGCAACGCCCGACGACGAGACCTGGGTCGATGTGCCGGCGCTCGGCACGGTCACCGCGACGACGTCGACTCACATCACCTCGACGTGGACGCATTATCCGTCCGCGGTCGGCTACACGTGGGGCGCGACCCAGACGCCCGGGAACAGTGGCCAGGGCAACGGCTGCGGCGCGAACGGCGGCACGTGCACGATCACCTGGACCGCGCAGATGTCGGCCGGCGTGATCGGCGAGCAGGGCACCTACACGATGCCGGATCTGTCGATGCTGACCGGCTGGAACCCGGCGCTTCAATTCGTCGCAGGCACGCGGATCATCGGTGGCGTCCAGGCGATGACGTCGTCGGCGACCGGAGATTTTCCTGCACTCGTTCCGCCGATGGTGGGGACGCAGCGGACGTTCGCGACGGGTCTGTTCAGCGTGCAGCCTTAAGAGGTGCTAGACACCTAACAGGTGTCGAAGGACCGCGCTGCGCCGTTCTCGAAGAAGCACCGCCGGTATTGGATCCCGGTGACGGGCGGCATGGTCGTGATCGGCCTCGTCAACATCCTGATCGGGCTCCACTCGTACAAGCCGCCGGTCGAGCCGGCGCGGATGAACGTGCTGAAGGACGCGGCGATCAACGACGCGCACGGCACGATCGCCAACACCGAGCTGCCGGCCGACGTGATGCGCGCGTTCGCCGTGAAGTACCCGCACATCATCCCGGCGGGCGCGCTGGTCGAGGGGACGCACTACGTGATCGCGTTTCCGCCGGGGCAGGGGCACGCGCACGCGACGTTTGCCGCGGACGGCACGTTCATCTCCGACGACTGAGCGCGAACCCGACCGCGCCGAGCACGAGGGCGCCGGCCGCGATCGCGATGTAGATCGGCCACGCCCGCGACCGCGCGGGGGCAGCCCGGCACACGCCATCCGCGGTCACGGTCGAGTGCGGTCCCGCATCGAACGTCAGCTCGAGCCCGTCGTCCGACAGCGGTCCGCCTGGCCCCGCGAACCGATAGTCGTGGCTCGGGTCATTGGCCGGACCGACGTGCGCCTTGGTGATCGCGATCCCGGGCGCGTCCTCGACCTTGACCTCGGTCTCGCCGGGGTGGGCGATCCGATAGCGGTCGTGGACGACGAGCCGGTGGCTGCCGCGCGCGACGGGCAGACAGGCGTAGCCGATCAGATCGACGGAGAACGATCCCGCCGCGACCTGCGGCGTGCCGAGCCCGACCTCGACGGAGGACCACGGCATCTCGACGGCCCGACCATCGACCTCGACCTGGAGGCCGGCGGCGACCTGGCTGGCAATGGTCTGACCGAACGCCTGACCCTCTGCCTCGGTCAGCTGGCCGTCGTGATTCGTGTCGATGTCGCGCCGCGCGATCGCGCCGGGGACCTCGCCGAAGAACACGGTGTACGCGAGGCGAACGCGGTCACCAAAGGGAGTGACCTTCAAGTAGCGGTTGTTGTCGTCGACGGACGGCGCGACGTGGGCTGCCGCGGTCGCCGTGATCGCGACCACAAGTGAAGCAGCTATTGACGTTTTCAGATCGGCCGTGGTCAAGTCCCCGTCGAGGGTAGCCCATGAAGAAGCTTTTGCTTGGTTTCGTTGCGGCGTCTTTGGGCGCTGCGTGTGGTGGCGATAGCAGTGGCGGTAAGCAGCTGTTCACGCCGAAACCAGAGTGCATGGGCGAGGCGATCACGCCTTACGCGGGCACGATGCCTCAAGTCATTTCGGCGCTCGCGATCGGCAGCGTTCAAGATGGCTTCGATCTCGACGGTGACGGCAAGCCCGACAACAAGCTGTCGGCGGTGTCGAGCCTCGCGATGAGCGCGATCTCGGACTCGATGAAGAACTACGAGATCATCATCCCGCTCGAGTACTTCGATCTGCCGGCGGTCGCGGCCGACACGTGCGTGAAGTTCGCGATCTACTACGGCAACTACGACAAGGACCTCGACGGCGACGGCAAGCGCCCCGGCATCTCCGGCGGCGATTGCGACGACACCGCGACCGGTTCGGGCAACTACCCGGGCGCGGCCGAGATCCCCAACGACGGCATCGACAACAACTGCAACGGCCTCGCCGACGAGGACGGCCAGAACAACCCGAGCCAGAACACCGACGACGCCGACCACGACGGTCAGACGATCAAGGACGGCGACTGCAACGATCACGACCCGACGATCTACAAGGGCCACCCGGAGATCTGCGGCGACGGCAAGGACAACGACTGCGACGGCGTCGCCGATCGCTCGACCGATGCGCAGGGCAACGTCACGGCGTGCAGCCCGTTCGACACGGCACACCCGGTCGACATCAAGCTCGACGCGCTGTCGTTCGTCGGCTCGGCGCCGGCGATCGCGTTCACGAGCGGCGAGATCGATAGCTCGATGACGCTGACTGCGGGCCCGTCGCTGTTCAGCGTCAACATCCCGGTCACGAACGGCATCACGCTCGATCTCAAGATCAGCGGCGCGACGATCAAGGGCACGATCAACCCGGACGGCTCGATCACGAACGGCAAGCTCGGTGGCGTGATCGACGCGAAGACCGCCGACACGATCCGCGGCCTCAACGTCGACCAGATCGGCCTGACGCCCGACAAGTCGCTGCTCGACGCAGTGTTCGCGAACCTCCTCGGCCCGCTGCTCGCGCTGCCGAAGGCGAACGCGGACGTCCTCAAGATGTTCCCGACCTGCCGCACGCCGGATATCGATGTCGACGGCGACGGTCTCGAGGCGTTCTGCGATTCGAACCCGAACGACGACAACAAGGCGGTCGATACCTGCATCGACGGCGACGGCACGGTCGTTCACGACACGCTGAACCCGGACGGCACGGTCGCGATGCACTGCGCGCAGGCGCTCGACAAGAACGGCAAGCCGCGGTTCGTCGACGGCATCTCGGTCGAGCTGAACTTCAGCACGACGCCGGTGCACTCGCTGCAGATGCCCTGAGGTAGTAGGCTTCGCGGCGTGAAGCCGTTGATCCTCGCGAGCGCGTCGCCTCGGCGGCGCGAGATGCTCGAGCGAGTCGGCGTGGCGATCGAAGTATTGCCCGCCGACATCGACGAGACGCCGCACGCCGGCGAGCTGCCGGAGGCCTACGTCGCGAGGATCGCCGCGGCGAAGGCCGGGGCAGTCGCGACGAAGGTGCCAGGCCGCTGGGTGCTCGCGGCCGACACGACCGTGACGATCGACGGTGCGATCCTCGGCAAGGCCGAGACCGGCGACGAGGCGGCGGCGATGCTCCGGCTGCTGTCGGGCCGCACGCACCAGGTGATCACCGGCTTTGCGGTGGCCGGAGAGCGCGCGATCCTCGAGACCGTGACGAGCGATGTCGACGTGATCGCGCTCGACGAGGCGGCGATCGCCGACTACGTCGCGAGCGACGAGTGGCGCGGCAAGGCCGGCGCGTACGCGATCCAGGGGATCGCAGCGGCGTTCGTGCGCGGCGTGCGCGGCTCGGTCACGAACATCATCGGCCTACCGCTCGTCGAGGTGCTCGAGGCGCTGCGCACGCTCGGTGCGCCGGGCGCGCAGCTCGCGAAGGGCGTGGCGTCGTGAGCATCGCGGAGCGCTGGGCCGCCGTGCGCGCGTCGGTCGCCGCAGCGTGCGAGCGCGCGGGGCGTGCTCCGAGCGAGGTCACGCTCGTCGCGGTCTCGAAGACGCATCCGGCGAGCGCGATCCGCGAGGCCGCGGCCGCCGGCGCGAGTGACTTCGGCGAGAACTACGCGCAGGAGCTCGCAGCGAAGCAGGCGGAGGTCATCGACCCAGAACGGGCGCTGCGCTGGCACTTCATCGGCCGGCTCCAGCGCAACAAGGCGAAGCTCGTCGCCGGCAAGGTCGCGCTCGTCCACGCGGTCGATTCCGAGGAGCTCGCCGCCGAGCTCGCCAAGCGCGCCGCGCAGCTCCAGCCGATCCTCCTCTCGGTCAACCTCGCAGGCGAAGCGACCAAGGGCGGCGTCACGGGCGTGACCGCGCCGGCGCTCGCGCAGCGGATCGCGCAGATCGCGAACGTCCGGCTCGACGGCCTGATGACGATGCCACCGCCGAGCGACGACCCGGAGGCGAGCCGGCCGGTGTTCGAGGCCTTGCGCGAGCTTCGCGATCGGATCGCGGGCGAGCTCGGCAGGCCGTTGCCGGTCCTATCGATGGGGATGAGCGGCGACTACGAGGTCGCGATCCAGTGTGGCGCGACGCACGTCCGAATCGGCACCGCGATCTTCGGCAGCCGACCGGTTATGATCGAGGGATGAGGCGGTTCGCGATCGCGTGCGTGGTCCTCGCCGCGTGCTCGCGCTTGTTCGGGCTGAACGGTGTCACCGCCGACGATCGCGACGGCGACCACTGGCCCGACGCGATCGACAACTGCCCCGACGACTACAACCCCGATCAATCCGACGTCGATCACAACGGCGTCGGCGATCGCTGTCAGCTGTGCGAGTCACCGAGCGGGCTCGACGACGATGGCGACGGCATCCCGAACGAGTGCGACGGTTGCGATAACCGGCTCCCCGACGACAACCACGACGGCGTCCCCGACGCGTGCGAGCACCTCAACGACGCCGGGATGATCGTGATCCCCACGCCGGATGCGGCGTGCCCGCTGTGCGCACCGTGTGCGCTCGGCCCACCGCACGACGAGGATCGCGACGATCTGGCCGACGCGTGCGACGACTGCCCGATCTTCGCGAACACGGCCGTCGGCGCGGGCCTCGGCGATGCCGACGGAGATGGCGTCGGCGATCTGTGCGACGTCTCGACCGATCCGAGCCACCAGATCTTCGACGCATTCGCCGAGCCGAACCAGTCGTGGTTCCAGACCGGCGTGTGGACCGTGTCCGGCGACGAGCTCCACGTCACACTCGGGACCGCGCTGCAGACCCGCCAGCTCGGCTCGGGCAAGAGCCACTTCGCGCTCCGGACGTCGATGGCGACGACCGGCAGCGTGATCGGCCAAGCGAAGGCGGGCGTGATGGCATCGCGCGGCGGCAACCTCGATAGCTCGAGCTACGACGAACAGATCCAGTGCGGAATCACCGCCGCGGGCGAGACGACGAGCAGCGGCTCCGTCGAGCTCTCGCTCGCGATACCGGCGAAGCCGACGATCGTGGTCACGATGCCGCTACCGGTCGCGACGCGCTATCGGGTCATGCTGGAATACGAGGTCAAAGCGGCGGCGATTCGCTGCTTCGCGACCCCGGAAGATGGCTCGGGAACACCGGTCGAGCTCGATATGCCGGAGGGCAGCCCGTCGAACGAGAACTGGGCGACTGGCCTGTTCGCCGCGGCGGGAGCGGGCCTGGCGACGTTCGAGTACTACGAGCTCGTCACGGATAACTAGAGCCGTAACGCGTCGGCGTTGACCTGAACCCGAACCTCGACGCCACCATGGACGTTGACCTCGACGGGCGCGTCAATGCGCTGCAACTCGAATGGCGATTCTCGATGCTGTCGCTCTTCTATTGCGGTCCTCGAATAGCGTCGAGGTTCGGGGTGGCGTTGACGTTCAGGTTCAGGTCAACGTCTCGCCACCCTAGAACCGGCCGACCGCCGAGATCACGGCGTGATCGGCGGCGACGTCGATGCCGACGTGTGCCGGTGCGCTCCACCACAGATACGCGCCGGTCGCCGCGATCACGACGCCGGCGATCCCGACGACGTCCGCCGCATCGGCCCAGCGATTCGCGGTACGCAGCTTCGCGGCACCCGCGCTCGTGCAGTGGTGCGTGACCGAGCCGAGGTGGGTCGGATCGGTGAGCGTGTAGCAGGGCTTGCTCGGATCGACCGCGTCGATCCCGTCGCGCGATGCATCCGGAAATTGGCTCCAGTACAGATGATCCGCGTAGATCCCGAAGCCGACGCCGAGGCCGACGAGCACGCCGCCACCGATCACGCCGAGCTTGCCGGCGAGCGCGCGGTTGTTCGTCGCGACGACGACGGTCGCGCCCTGAAGCGCGGGCACGACGACCTTCGCATGCTGGCTCTCGACGACATCGACCTTCGTCTCGTACGGCAGCTTGTCGGGCGCGGTGACGACGATCGTCCGCATGCCCGGATCGACGGTGTAGTCGGCGATCTGGTTGCGCGCGAGCACGAGGTCGTCGACGAGTACGCGCGTCGTCGCCGGCGCGCCCGCGGGAAGCACGATCTCGAGGTGCGGGACGCGGGGTGCGAGCAAGGCGAGCTTGCGCTCGGCGGCATCGCGGTGCTCGGCGAGGCCCTGATCGATCGCGCGATCGCGGGCCTCGGCGTAGAACCGCATCGCGGTCGCGATCGTGCCGCCCTCTTCGTTGCACAGGCCGACGTTCAGCATCGTGCCGACCGCGCGTGGATCTTTGCGCAGGCTGAGCTCGAACAGCTTGCATGCCTGGGCCCGGTCGCCCTTGGTCATCAGCTCGCGCGCCTGATCGAACAGGCGATCTGCCTCGGCTTTGTCCTCGTTCTTGGGCCCGGCGACGGCGGCGCTCGCGCACGCGATGACCACGCAGATCCCGAGCCTCACGGGATCATTCTAACATTTGGCGTCCTGTCACAGGTCGGTAGTAGGGTGGGGCGTGCGAATCCTCGGGCTCGACCCCGGTAGCCGGTTCTGCGGCTACGGCGTCATCGACGACGATGCGGGCCAGCTCCGCTACGTCGAGTGCGGGATCCTGTCCGCCCCCGAGAGTAGGCCGATGGAAGCGCGGCTCGGCGAGATCGCGCGCGGGCTGCAAGAGGTGATCGCGGAGCTCGCGCCGACGATCGTCGCAGTCGAGGACGTGTTCACGCACCAGAATCCACGCAGCGCACTGGCGCTCGCGCAGGCGCGCGGGATGGCACTCGCGGTGATCGGGCTGGCCGGATTGCGCGTCGCATCGTATCCACCTGCGGTGGTGAAGAAAGCCGTCACCGGCGCCGGCGCCGCCGACAAGGGCCAGGTCGCGCGGATGGTCCAGGTGCTGATCGGCCTGCGCACGCTGCCGCGCGCCGATGCGACGGACGCGCTCGCGGTCGCGATCACCCACGGCCGGACCACGGCGCCGAGGACCGCGCGGATCGTCAGCGCGGTGGTGGCCCGGCGATGATCGCGCGGCTCGAAGGTGTGCTCGTCGAGCGCGATGCGCCGCATGTCACGGTCGATTGCAACGGCGTTGGCTACGACGTGATCGTGTCGATGTACACGTTCGCCGGGCTGCCGGCGGATAACGAGCGCGTGACGCTGCGGATCTTCACACACGCGACCGAGAACAAGCTCGCACTGTTCGGCTTCCTCGAGGCCGAGGAGCGCGCCCTGTTCGATCTGTTGATCACGGTGAAGAACGTCGGCCCGTCGACCGCGATCGCGATCCTGTCGGGCTCGAGCCCGCGCGATATCGCCGCGCTGATCGCGCGCGAGGATGTCGCCGGCCTCACCCGGATCAAAGGCGTCGGCAAGAAGACCGCGGAGCTGCTCGTCGTCGAGCTTCACGAGAAGTGCGCCGAGCTGGTGTTGCGCTGGGACGCGAACACCAGCCTGCACTCGCCGTCGCGCTCGCTCCGCAAGGGCAAGTCGACCGGTCACCCGCTCGTCGATGAAGTCCGAGTCGCGCTCGTCGGCATGGGCTGGAGCCCGAACGAGGCCGAGGCCGCGACGGTCGATCTCGCGATCACCGCCGAGACGACGATCGAGGCGCTGCTCCGCCAAGCCTTGAGGAGCATGTCGCGCTAATGGCGAGGAAGAAGCACACCGATCCGCCGCGTGAGCCGCCCGATGGTCCCGAGACCACGCCGCAAGAGCGTGGCACCGAGCGTGCGTGGCAAGCGGCGCTTCGCCCGCGCGACTTCTCGGAGTACATCGGCCAGCGCGAGCTGATCGAGAATCTCAAGATCGCGGTCCACGCCGCGAAGCAGGGCGGCTGGGCGCTCGATCACTTCTTGTTCGCCGGGCCGCCCGGCCTCGGCAAGACCACGCTCGCGCACGTGATCGCGACCGAGATGGGCGTGAACCTCCACGTCAGCTCGGGCCCGGCGATCGATCACAAGGGCAAGCTCGCCGCGCTCCTCACCGCGCTCGGCGAAGGCGACATGCTGTTCATCGACGAGATCCATCGGTTGCACCCGGTGATCGAGGAGAACCTCTATCCCGCGATGGAGGACTACCGGTTCGATCTGTTCATCGGCGATGGCCCGCACGCGAAGGCCGTGACGATGCAGCTGCCGAAATTCACGCTGCTCGGCGCGACGACCCGGATGGGCCTGCTGTCCGCACCGTTGCTCGATCGGTTCGGCTTCCACTGGCAGCTCCGCTACTACGAGCTCGCCGACATGGAGGCGATCGTGAAGCGCTCCGCGCGGTTGATCGATATCGAGATCGACGGCGACGGGGCGCGAGAGATCGCTCGGCGCTCGCGCGGCACGCCACGGATCGCAAACCGCTTGCTCCGCCGCGTCCGCGACTTCGCGTCGGTCGAGCGTGACGGCACGATCGACGGCGACATCGCCGCGTCGTCGCTCGACCGGCTCGCGGTCGATCACACGGGGCTCGACAGCCTCGATCGCGCGTACCTGTCCGTGATCTGCGAGCGGTTCGACGGTGGCCCGGTCGGCATCGAGGCCGTCGCCGCCTCGTTGTCCGAAGAGCGCGGCACCCTCGAAGAGGTCGTCGAGCCGTTCTTGCTCCAGGTCGGGTTTATCTCGCGCACGCCGCGCGGCCGGATCGCCACGGCCGCCGGATTCCAGCACTTGGGCCTCGTCCCCCCGACGAAAGCGCCCACCGGTGGACCTGGTAACCAGGGCCGCCTGTTCTGATCATACACTCGGGGGGTGAAGTGGGTTCTCGCGTTGGTCGCACTCGGAGTTGCCGGGTGCAGCTCGACCGCGACGTTCGACTGCACGAGCTCCGCGCAGTGCCGCAACGGCGCCGCGATCGGCACCTGCGAGCCGACGGGGTTCTGTAGCTTCGCCGATGCCGCATGCACATCGGGGCTGCGCTACGACCCGTCGGCGGGCGACGAGCTCGGCGGCCAGTGCGTGCCGACGCCGCCGGTCGATAGCGATGGCGACGGTGTCTCCGACGACAGCGACAACTGCCCGACGATCGCGAATGCCGATCAGAAGGACACGGACGGCGATCGCGTCGGCGACGCGTGTGACAACTGCCCGCAGCTCGCGAACCCGAACCAGGCCGACGAGGACAAGGATGGCCTCGGCAACGTCTGTGATAACTGCCCGCACATCTCGAACGTCGATCAGGCCGACAGCGATCACGACGGTGTCGGCGATGTCTGCGATCCAGCGCCGAATCTCGCCGGCAATCGCATCGAGCTGTTCCTCGGCTTCGACGATCCGAGCGAGATCGCGGACTGGCACATGGGTGGAACGAACGCGATGTTCGCCGTCGAGGGCGGTCAGCTCACCCAGAACGGCGATAGCGACCTCGCGATCCTGTGGAAGGACATGGCGAACGGCACCGCGAGCGCCGTGGTAACGACGCACGTCACACTCGGCCCCGTCGATTCGATGTTCACGGCGCGGGGCGCGGTCGTGATGTCGAAGTTCGTGCGCGACGCGACGATGCCGGCCGACTTCGGGACCGGCGATGGCTGCGGCGAGGACGCGGATCACATGGCGCAGGGCGCTCGCACGTGGATCCAGTTCCAGGCCGGCTCGTACAACATCTACAAATTCGCTGGGACCGGCGACGCGCTGCCCGAGGGTCACGCCGCGACGTATCAGGTCCACTACGCGGGCGGCTCGACCCAGTGCACGTATCCCGACTCGAGCGCGACGTACATGCACCCGGGCGTCAACTCGACCGGCACCGGGATCAACCTCGCGACGTTCGGCACGCACGCGACGTTCGATTACGTCGTCGTGATCGACTAGACGTTGTCCTCGAGCACCTCGTTGTAGAGGTCCTCGCGCCCGGCGTACGCGCGGAAGCCGAAGCGTTCGCGCGCGACCTCGAACCAGCGCGGCTGATCGTCCGCGAACCCGATCGCGCTGATGATCAGCGACCAGCTACCGAGCAGTGGCTTCGATGCCTCGCGGATCGACAGCAGCACCGGCAGCATGCTGCGAAACGCGTCGATCACGAGCGGTGCGGCGACGCCCTCCTCGCCGAGCGCGAGGATCGCGATCCGCGCGAGCGCGTTGACGAGCCGCAGCCGGTCGGGCGTGCGCGGATCGGCGGCGATCGCGACGAGCGCAGGAACCGCGTAGACCGTGCCCTCGTACAGCGTGTCCTGGTGGCACAGCGCGCTCAAGACCCAGCCAGCGACAGCGTCGGCACGCGCGTGGCTGTCCTCGGACCACAACTTCGGAAGCCACTCGTACGCGTCTCGCAACAGGCCGTACGCACCGTGACGATCCGCGAGCTGGACGCGATGCGCATATGCGAGCGCGGCCTCGCACGTCGGGCCCGGACCATCGGGCTCGGCGAGCATCGGCACTCGATCGATCTGCCAGCTGTACGCGGTCGGATCGGCGAGGAACAGCGGGCTCGCGACGACGCTGAGCTCCTCGACCCGATGGCCCGCGGGCTCTCCGTGCGCGACGGTGGTCGTGCCGTTCGCGAGCTCGACCGTGGCCCAGCCGCACGGCGGCCACAGGCGATCGCGGACGCGCACGGGCTCGGGCCCGACGGAGATCCGCAGCGTGCCGGTATCGGTGACGATCGTCAGCGGATCGAAGCGGCCGCGCCGCGCCGATGCCGACAGCTCCGGTTCGCGCGCGACCGGGTGAGTCTCGATCGCCCAGCGGACCCGGTCGAACACGAGTGCGCGCGCGATGTCTTCCCACGCGACGACCAGCAGCGCCGGCGAGCGCACGAACACGACGAACCCGGGTTCGACGTAGAGCGGCGTGCGATCGAGCTCGCCGCCGACGCCACCTTTCACCGGATCGTGGAGGTCGAGCGGTCCCGGCACTTCGACCGAGCGCATCGTTCGCGTCGCGCGATCGAGGACGTGGATCGCGGTCGGCGTGATCGCGGTGACGCGCTCGTCATCGCCGATCGACAGCGTGCTCCGCGGCAGGTAGATCGTCAGCGGCCGCGCCGTCGCGCCATCGAGCCAGGTCGTGAACTGTCGCCACGGTTCGTCATCGCGGCCGAGTGCGACGCCCGTCGTGAACCCGAACGGCGCGGTCGGTTGATGGAGCAACGCCGGAGCAGCGATCGTCTCGCGTGCATCGACCCGCGTTCCAGCCTCGAGCGAAAACCCGATCGCGCGGCCATCGCTCTCGATCCGCAGCGTGCCAGCCGCGGCGGGAAACACCTGCGCGAGCTTCGGAAACCCGACGACGAGCTCGAGCGCAGAGATGGTCTCCACCGCCCGAGAGCATACTAAACGCTGAGCTCGACGGGCACTGCGTCGGCGACCCGCTCGCCGTGCGGCAGCCGCCACCACGTCCACGCGGCGAACAGGGCGCAACCCGCGATCATCGCGTCGAGCGCGGTGAAGTGACCGACCCAGATCGACTGGCCGATCGCGCCGACGACCGTGAGCGCGCACGCGACCGCGACAAAGACGTGGCGGACGCGGCGGCGCAGGAACTCGCCGGCGCCGAACTGGAGCGCGGCGAGCAGGCCGAAGATCAGGGCGATCACCTTCGCGTACGTCGCGGTGTGATTCGCGCTCGCGGTCAGGGCCTCGTCGAGCTTCGCATCGCCGACGGCGCCGAACAGATTGCCGGTGAACAGCGCCACCGCGGCGATCACGCCGTTGATCATCGCGCAGAAGCCGAGCGCGACCGAGCCGAGGACGGCGAGCACCTTCGTGGTGAGGTCAGTCATGGCGGTTGGAGCCGCGAGCGAGCGCAAAGTCGCACGAAATCGTATTAGTTATGCTGCGCGAGCCAGTCCGCCATGACCTGGCGGCGCTCGGCAAGCGGGTGCTCGGCCTGGGCCTGCAGCGCGATCTGACGGGCGCGCGGGCGATCCTGCTTCGCTTCCCACATCGCGCGCGCGAGGACGTAGCGCGCGTCGGCGAGCTCGAGCGGGTCGGCGGTCGGACCGCGCGCGTTGATCGCCGCGATCGCGCGCTGCGCCTGCGGGACGCAATCGGCCGGCTTGTCCATCGCGATCTCGACCTCGCACAGATCGCTGAGCGCGCCGGCGAGGCGCTGTTCACCATCGGCGCCGGCTTTCTCGACGATCGCGACGGCGCGCTGTGCCGCCGCGAGCGCCGCGGGGAGCTGGTTCATCGCGCCATACGCGACCGAGCGATCGCGCTCCGGCCCGGCGACCGACAAGGCGTCGGGGCCGTCCGCCGCGGCGAGGATGTCGCGCGCGAGCGTCGCGGCGGTCAGCGCATCGGCCCAGCGCTGTTCGGTGAGCGCGAGCGTGAAGAGGTTGCCCTGGACCGAGGCGCGCGCGGGATGGATCTCGCCGTAGACCCGCGCGAACGTCGCGTCGGCCTGCTCGAGCAGCTTCTTGCCCTCGGCGTTCTGCTGGTTGTCGATCAGGCATTGCGCGAGCGTCATCTGCGCACCGGCCGTCGTCGGGTGGTTCGGGCCGAGCGTCGCCGTCGCGATCTCGAGCGTGTGGCGCGCCGCGGCCAGCGCATCGGGGTTGCGACCCGCGGCGCGAAAGATCTGCGCGAGCGTCCCGTACGCGCGCGCGACGTTCGGGTTGTCGGCGCCATATGCGTGCTCGAACAGCTGGATCGCGGAGTCCATCGCGTGCGCGGCCTCGGTGAACTTGGTCTCGTCCATGAACACCTCGCCCTCGGTGTACGCGAGGCGGGCTTCGAGCGCCGAGTTGCCGCCGACGCGCGCGATCTTCGCGCGGGCGAGTGCGAGCTGATGATGCGCGAGCGGGTGATCGTGGGCTTCGGTGCCGGTGACCTCGGCGAGCATGTCGAGCATCGCCGCAGCGTCGATGTCGCGGCCCTGCGCTTCGGCGAGCGCCTCGGCGTCGTCGAGCTCGGTGCGCGCGAGCTTCGGATCGAGCTCGCTGTGGATCTGGGCGAGCGACATCAAGACGTCGAGCTCGAGGCCCTGGTCCTTGCGCGCGCGCGCGTCGGTGAGGAACGCGGTGCCGAGCTCGGCGCCGCCGCGGTAATCGCCGATGTCGAGTGCTGCCTTCAGCGCGGCGAGCTTCTCGACATCGGCCGGCGCGTGCGCCTGGGTCGTGATCACGGAGGCGTCGCTGCACGGGCTCGGATCGTAGATCGCCCACGCCGCATCGGGTCCGCGCGTGACGACGCCCGAACCCGCACCGCCATCGGGGCGAGCGAGCGACGTCACGACCGCCGCGAGCTCGTCGTGGCGCTTCGCAAGGCAGGTCGTGCGCGCGGCGTGGACGCGCTCGGATTGATCGCGATCGCTGCAAGTCGCGCGCGCCTGATCCGCGAGTGCGTTCGAGTAGCGATCGAGCGTGGTCGCGGTGCGGTCGAACGCGTCGGTCGCGAGTGGCTTGCCGGTGGCCGCGAAGCTCGCGGCGAGCGCGACGCGCGCGGTCGCACCCCAAGGCGCGTGGACCTCGCCAGCGGCGAGCTCGCAGCCCGCGGCGCGCTGGCGGGCGGTGATCGTCGCGAACACCGCGTAGGCACCCCCGGCGACCACGAGCCCGGCGACCGCCGTCGCGATCGCGTTGCGGGTCGTCCGCGGCGCTGCGGCCGCTCGCAGCTCGGCGAGCAGGGTCGTCATGTCGGGGTATCGCTTCGTCGGATCGACCTCGAGCCCGCGCTCGATCACCTTGCGCACGCGGTCGGGAACCGGCGAGCTCGGCCTCGCGAGGTCGTGCTTCGTGATCGCCTCGTGGATCGCCGAGAGCGTCGTGCCGGTGAACGGGCGCGAGCCGTACAGCGCTTCCCACGCGACGACGCAGAACGCCCACTGATCGCAGCGCGCGCCGACGTTGCTGCCGTCCATCTGCTCGGGCGCCATGTACGCGGGCGTGCCCGCGAGGCCCTGCGTGACGGTCTGGGCGACCGCGAGCGCATCCTTGTTCTTCGGCGCCGCAGGCGGCCGGCTGCTCGTGTGCGTGCGCGCGAGGCCGAAGTCGCCGACGCGCGGCCGGCCGTCTTCGCCGACGAGCACGTTCTCGGGCTTGAAGTCGCGGTGGACGAGCCCCGCAGCATGTGCGGCGGCGAGCCCGCGACCCGCGTCGACGAGCATCGCGAGGATCTCGCGCCAGGTTCGCGGCGTCGCGGCGAGCCACGTCCGCAGCGTGCCGCCCTTCACGTACTCCATCGCGACGAACATCCGCTCGTCCCACGTCGACACCTCGAACACGTTGACGACGTTCGGGTGGGCGAGCTTCGCCATCGCGAACGCTTCGCGCTGGAGCCGGTCGGATCCCGAGTGCGCGCCGTGCAGCTTCAGCGCGACGTCGCGGCCGAGCGAGCGATCATGAGCGAGATAGACCGTGCCCATGCCGCCGTGGCCGAGCTCGGCACCGACCTCGTAGCGCTCGTGGATCACCGTATTGGGCGGCAGCAGGAGATCCGCGAACGGCACGGACGGCACGCTCGGCGACCGCGATCCGAGCGCGAGCGCGGCGACCGCCTTGCGGCAGTCCTGGCAGCCGTCGAGATGGATCTCGAGCTCCCCGAACCGAGCCGGGTCGATGGAGTGCTCCACCATCGCCAGCAGGGTCTCGTCGTTCGGGCATGCCACGCGCGAACTCGTAACACCTGATCTCTGAGCGTGCATCAGGTAAATTCGGGAGAGGTGGGTTCGAGCAGCTACACGGCCATAGGCGGTGGTCGCCTCGCGGCGCGCGACAACACGATCTATTGGACCGAAAACCAGCCCGATGCCGCGGGCCTACACCAGATCGTCGCGGCGAGCCGGCGCGGCAAGCTACCGGTCGTACGCGGGATCCCGCTCCCGCCCACGCAGCTCCGCGGCCTGGTGGCAACCGCCGACCGGCTGATCTGGCACGACGGCGCCGCGCTGCGAGCCGCTCCGGCGCACGGCGAAGAGGGCGCGGCGGCGGTCGCGACCGTGACGGGGCAGGGCCTCGCATGGGTGACCTGCGTCGCCGCGGATCGCGCGGCGGCGTACGTCGCGCGTGCGGGCGAACGCGAGGGTTCGGTGATCGGTCGGGTCGACGGCAATCGCGTCGACGATCTGATCTCGCTCACCGGCACGATCGATCAGCTCGTCGTCGCGGGTGCTTACCTCGCGTGGACACTGCACGGCGCCGGCGACATCTACGTGAAGGGCGCGGGCCCATCTGCGCTCGTGTTCTCGGCGAAGGAGCCGTTCGCGCTGTGCGCGGCGGGCAGCGAGCACCTCGTGATCGCGGTCGGCTCGACGCTGCTCCGCCTCGAGCTCGTGACCGGAGAGACCGTCCAGCTCGCCGAGGCGCTCGCACCGGGCTGGCCCCACGCGGTCGCGTGGCACGCCGGCGTCGCGTTCATCGCGCGCCACGAGGTCGTCCACGGCAATGCGCGGCTCGGCGGTTGTATCGAGCGCGTCGATCTCGCCGAGAACACCGCGACGATCGTCCACGCGCGCGCCGCCGACGCGACGATCGATCAGCTCGTCGCGAACGATCACGGCGCGTTCTGCGTCGAGCGCACGCGCGACGACGCGACCGTCGCGGTCGTCCACGTCACGCCGGCGCCGGTCGAGCGCGTGACGATCGAAAAGCGCGGCTCGCGCACGGGCGGCGGGATCCGGATCGATGGCAGCTACGGCAAGCTCCGGGTCGGCTTCGTCGGCGAGGTCAACTCGTGCGCGGACCTCGTCAAGCGGATCGCGAGCGAGGCGCCGCGCAGGCTCGACCTCCTGTGTGCGCCGGCGAGCCCGGGCGAGCTGCTGTCGGCCGAGTGCGCGCGCCACCGCTTCGGTTCGGTGACCGCGCTCGTCGGTCCGAACATCGGCGACGGCTCGCTCGGCCAGCTCGCGGACCTGTTCTCCGGGTTTCCCGCGATCGAACGCACGTACATCGCCGGCGACCTCGCGCTCGAGGCGTTCGAGCATGCGGCGCTTCGCGAGCTCCATCTCGAGTCGGATCAGCTGAAGCCGACGTTCGCGAAGGCGCTCGCCGGTTGTCAGCTGCCGCAGCTCCAGCGCTGCGCGCTCGCGTTCAAGCGGATCTCGACGGCGGCGCTGCTGAAGCTCGTCGAGGCGGTCGCGGCGATCGCGGCGCCGGAGCTGCGCGAGGTTCACTTCGGCGGACTGCGCGGGCTCGATCAGATCCGCGACGTGATGAACCTGCTCGCGAGCCGGCGCACGCCGGTCGCGTGGGAGGTCGTGTCGTTCGCCGGGGCGCTCGCGGGCGAGGACACCTGGAGCGATATCGCGGATGCGATCAAGCCCCCCGGGGCGCTCCGCGTCGCGCTCCCGGCCGGTGCGATGTGGTCGCCGCCGTTCGCGGATACCCAGCTGAAGCGGCGGCGCTGGCTCGCGGATGCCGCGACTCTCGCGTGGCAGCCGTGCGATCCACGGGCCTGGTAGTTCGAGAAGAGAGTAGGCTGCGGGCGTGGGTGTCATGACCGGTAAGACCGTCGCGATCAGCGGAGCGAGCTCTGGCATTGGGCTCGAGACCGCGCGCGGGCTCGCTGCGCGGGGGGCGCGGATCGTCGCGATCGTCCGCGACCGCGCGAAGGCCGAAGCCGCGCTCGCCGGCATCGATCACGAGATCGTGCTCGCGGATCTGGCGTCGCTCGCCGAGGTTCGTGCGGCCGGCGCGGAGATCCGGCGGCGGTTCGCGCGGCTCGACGTGTTGATCAACAACGCCGGTGGCATGTTCGGCGAGCGCGAGCTCACGGTCGACGGCTTCGAGCGCACGTTCGCACTCGATCACCTCGCCGGGTTCCTCTTGACGTACGAGCTGAAGGACCTGCTCGCGGCATCGGCGCCGGCGCGGATCGTCACGGTGTCGTCGGGCGGCCACCGGTTCGCCTCGTTTCGCTGGGACGACCTCGCGACGATGGAGCGCTGGACCGGGCCGACCGCCGTGTACGGCGCGGCGAAGCTGTGCAACATCTGGTTCGCGCGCGAGGCGGCGCGCCGGATGTCGCGGTTCAACGTCACGTCGTGCTCGCTCCATCCCGGTGCGGTCGCCACGAACTTCGGCGCGACCGGGCCGTGGGCGCTGCGCGTCGGAATCCGGCTCGTCAAGCCGCTGCTGAAGACCGCCGAACAAGGCGCGCGCACGTCGATCCACGTCGCGAGCGCACCGGAGCTCGCAGGCGCGAGCGGGTTGTACTTCGTCGATTGCACGCCCGCGAAGCCGTCGCGATGGGCGCGCGACGATCACGAGGCGAAGAAGCTCTGGGAGCTGTCGGAGCAGTTGTGTGGCGTGACCTGGGCCTAGTTTGCGTCGCGCTCGCCGCGTGCAACAACGAACCCGGCAAGAGCGCACCTCCACCGATCGCAGCGCACGCGCCGCGCACGCGGGTGTCCTCGATCGCGGCCGCAGACTACGTCGGGCCCGCGACGTGCGGAGCGTGCCACGCCGACGAGCACGCGCGGTGGACGCAGAGCCTGCACCGCGTGATGAACGCGAAGGCCGAGGACGCAGGCGCGATCGTCGGCGACTTCGCGAATGCGACCGTGCACTACGCGGGTGGCGAGGCGCGCTTCACTCGCGATGCAACCGGCTACGCGATGACGCTCGCGCGCGGTGCGACGACGACGCGCTATCGGGTGACCCGCACGATCGGTCGGCGCGGCCTGCAAGAGTACGTCGGCGTCGAGGACGGCCACACCGAGGAGGTTCGCCTGCCGTTCGGCTGGTGGCCGCGGCGCGCGGGCTGGTATCCGCAGCCGTACTACGATCCATGGTTGCGCAGCGAGGCTGAATTCGACGCGTACGCTCCGGTGCGCGAGCCCTGGGCCGAGCGCTGCCCGTGGTGCCACTCGACGTATCCATTCGCGCAGCGGATCGCGCGCTCGTCGGGGCCGAGTGCGCTCGGCCATGGCATGGAGCAGATGTTCGTCGCGACCGCGCAGAGCGATCGCCTCGCGGTCGATCAGCAGATCACGACCGGCATCAGCTGCGAGGCGTGTCACCTCGGCGGCCGCGATCACGCCGCCGGCGGCGCGATCCACTTCGTTCCGCAAGGTGCGACCGCGCGCGCGGATGTCAGCGTGCCTGCGAAGCCGTTCGCCGCCGAGCGCACCGACCCGACGATCGTCAACGCGGTGTGCGCGCAGTGCCACTCCGGGCCATCGCCGCGGCTGCCGGATCACACCGCGACGCGCAACTCGAGCGAGGCACTCGATCTCGAGGCTTCGCCGTGCCACGGGATCAAGTGCACCGACTGCCACGATCCGCATCGCGCGGATTCTCGCTTGGACGAGCCGCGCGCGATCGCCGCGTGCACCCACTGTCACGACGCGCTCGCGAAGCCTGCCGCCGCTGCCGCACATGCCGGCACGGGTCACGGTGGCGTGACGTGCCTCGATTGCCACATGCCGCGGATGGTGATGGGCATCGATCGGCTCGTCCGCACGCACCGGATCAGCTCGCCGACCGATCCGAGCGTGCTCGGCCAGGCCGGACCGAACGCGTGCAATCTGTGTCACCTCGATCGCTCGATCGAATGGACCGCCGACGAGCTCGCTCGCAACTACGAGGTCCACCTACCCTTCGCGGAGTGGGCGAAGAGCTACGTACCTACGCTCGACTCGCCGGTCGGCGAGGTCTGGCTCGCGAGCAAGGAGCCGGCACTCCGGCTGATCGCGGCGCTCGCGTATGCCCGCTCGCCGTTCGCGCGCAGCGAGCTCCCCGCTCTCATCGACCATCTCGGCGATCCGCTCGCCTATCTTCGAACGTGGACACTGTTCGCGGTCGAAGAGGTTCTCGGTCGCCCGATCGCGCCGAGCGAATTCGATCCGCGAGCGGAGCCCGCGGTGCGCGCGAAGCAGCTCGCGGCGCTGCGCAAGCTCCGCTAGACCTCGCGCACGAGCTTCTTGAGAGCGCGCCACACGACGAACGGCAGCTCGTGACCGCCTTCGAACGGCAACCACGTCACGTTCGCACCGCCGGCGATCGCGAAGTCGCGCAGCGCTTCGCCGGCGGAGAACGCGAGCTCGCGATCGTCACGGCCGTGAGCGACGAGGACGCGCTGACTGGCGAGCTCGTGTGCACGCGGTGCCCAGTCGGCGAGCGCGATTCGAGTCGACGAAAACAGCGCGAGCGCGGCCGGGGCGCGGGACTTGGTTTCTCGCGCGTGGAGGGCATAGTCCATCGCGAGCATGCCGCCTTGCGAAAACCCGGCGAGCACGACGGCCTGGTCGGCCGGCAGCGCCGAGATCAGCGACGCGAGCTGTGCGCGCGCCGCGGCGCGGCCGGGTGGATCCATCGCCGAGAGCTCGAGCGGGCCGGCGTCGAGAGCGCGGATCCTCGCTTCCGAGTCGGTCGGCCACCAGGTGCGTCCTCCCGACGCAGCGGCGAGCGGCGCGTCGGGGAACAGCCAGAATGCCTCGCTGTGGAGCGCCTCCGCGAACGGCGCGAGGTCGGCGCCGCGCATTTCACGGCCGTGGAGCACGATGACAGCGCGCGATGTGTCGGAAGCGCCCACCGACAACCCGGTCAATGGGCCGAGGACGAAGGATTTCTGAGGCATGGCGTTTGCGAAGACCTTCGCCAGGATGGTTGCAGCGTTCGAACGCTATCACGCGAAGCCCGTCGTCGAGCACGTGCTCCCCGGCGAGGCCGTGTATGTCGGCACCGCCGATCGCCCACTCGCGGCCTGGCACTACCGGCCGACGAAGCCGGCGACGACCGCGCTCGTGATCGTGCCGCCGTTTGGCTACGAGGCGGTCAGCGCGCATCGCTCGTTGCGAGCGCTCGCGATCCGCGCGGCGGAAGCCGGGCTCGATGCCTGGCGGATCGATCTCGATGGCACGGGCGATAGCGCGGGCGACGACCGCGATCCGGATCGCGTCGCTGCATGGTGCGCGAGCATCGCCGCCGCGATCGAAGCCGCGCGAGCCGAAGGCGCCGGTCGCGTGATCCTCGCGGGCGTGCGGCTCGGTGCGACGCTCGCGGTGAACGTCGCCGCGGCGCGCAGCGATGTCGCGGGCGTGATCGCGATCGCGCCGGTCGTCGCGGGCAAGAAGTGGCTGCGCGAGATGCGCGCGCTGCAAGCCGCGCTCGGCTTGGCGCCGGCGCCGACACCCCAACCGGACGGCGATGAAGCGCTCGGGTTCTGGATCTCGCCGGCGACGCGCGATGCGATCACCGCGCTCGAGCTCGACAAGGCCGACAAGGCGCCGCGGGCGGTGTTCGTGATCGATCGCGAGGATCTGCCGGCCAGCGACAAGTGGCTCGCGGCGCTTCGGGCGCATGGCGCCGACGTCACGCACGCGAAGTTGCCGGGCTACGTCGAGATGGTGCTCGACGCCCACAAGACGGAGATTCCGGAAGCGATCCTCGCGGCCACGCTCGAGCGCGCGACGGCGTGGAGCGCTGGGGCCGAGGCCACCTCGGCCGTCCGGCTGCCGCGCCCGCGGGTCGCGCGGATCGGTGAGGTCGTCGAAGAACCCGTCTCGATCGCGGGGATCGCCGCGATCGCGACCCGGCCGCGCAACGCACCGCGCCCGAACAAGGCGCTGGTGTTGCTCAACGCCGGTGCGGTCCGCGAGATCGGGCCGAACCGGATGTACGTCGCGATCGCGCGGCGGTGCGCCGCCGAAGGTGCGCTCGTGCTGCGCGCCGATCTATCGGGGCTCGGCGATAGCCCGGCCGTGCTCGGTCAGCCCGATCGCGTGGTCTACACCGACACGGCCGCCGCGGAGATCGCCGGCCTGGTCGCGTGGTGCCGGTCGGCCGGTGCGGATCGCGTCGTGCTCGCCGGGTTGTGCTCGGGTGGTTACTACGCGCTGCAACGCGCCCTCGCGGGCGAGCGGCTCGCCGGCCTGATCGTGATCAATCCGGGCGCGCCCGATGTCGCCACGCATCGCGCGACCGAGGATGCGGAGCGCTATCGTCACTCGATCCGCGATCCCGACAAGTGGAAGAAGTTGCTCTCCGGCGGCGTCGATCTGCGCCGGCTGGCGACCTCGCTGTGGACGCGCGCGAGCGATCGCGCGACCGCCGCATTCGAACAGGTCGCGCGCAAGCTCGGCCGGCCATTGCCGACCGACCTCGGCGCGCAGCTGAGCTCGCTCGTCGATCGCGGCATCACCTCGACGTTCATCTTCAGCGGCGGCGAACCCGACCTCGTGATGTTCCGCGAGCACACCGGGCCGCTGCTCGCCAAGCTCGAGCGCGCCGGGCTCGTGCTCCGCGTGGTCGACGGTGCGGATCACACGTTTACCCCGATGTGGTCGCAGGCGGTGCTTGTGGACGAGGTGGCGGCCGCGCTACGTCGTCTGGGATGAGCTCGCGACCGCGCGCCTACATACCCGGCCTCGATGGCCTGCGCGCGCTCGCGTTCCTGTTCGTGCTCGTTCACAACACGAGCATCAACGAGGCCGATAGCGGCATCGTCGCGAAGCTGTGGACCGGCATCACGGATTGCGGCTGGATCGGTGTCCAGCTGTTCTTCGTCCTGTCGGGATTTTTGATCACGGGCATCCTGCTCGACGGACGCGACCAGCCCGGCGCGGTGCGCACGTTCTATGTCCGGCGCGCCCTGCGGATCTTTCCGCTCTACTACGCGTTCTTGATCCTGCGGTTCCTGTTGCTGCCGCTCTTGATCCCCGCGCTCGCCGTCGGGTTCGGGACGCAGATCTGGTACTGGCTCTACCTCTCGAACTGGTCGGATCTGGTGAACGGCCAGATCAACGGGATGAGCCACTTCTGGTCGCTCGCCGTCGAGGAGCAGTTCTATCTGTCGTGGCCCGCGCTCGTTCGCAAGCTGCGGGTCCGGACGTTCGTGATCGTGTGCATCGCGATCGCGGTCGCGGCGCTGATCGTGCGCACCGCGTTCTACTTCGCCGGCGTCGATCACGCGTGGATGTACTCGGCGACGGTGTCGCGCATGGACGGCCTCGCGATCGGGGCGCTCGTCGCGGTCGCAGCGCGCGCCCAGCTCGGCTCGACCTATCGCAAGGGCCGTAGAGTGGCCGGCGCGCTCGCCGGCTTCGGCCTCGTGATCGCGGCGGTCCACGCGCACGGGTTGTCGCGCTTCAACCCCGAGATCCAGACCGTCGGCTACACGCTGCTCGCGATCGCGTTCGGCGCGATCGTCGGCGAGGTCTCCGTCGACGAGCCGGCGCGGGCGTGGCGCTGGCTCGAGTGGCCGGGGTTGCGTACGATCGGGCGCTACAGCTACGCCATGTACGTGATCCACGTCCCGCTCCACGTCGCGATCCTCTACTACGCGGGGGATTGGTTGCACGCGCGGGCGGCCGAGGCACCGATCGCGACCGACGTGCTGTGGGTGGTCGCGGTCGGCGTGATCACGTTCGCGCTCGCGCTCGTCACGTTCGCGCTGATCGAGCGACCGGCGCTGCGCCTGAAGCAGCGGTGGGCGCCGTGACGATCGGCCACTGGTTCGGCCCGGCGGATCGCCCGCTGTGCGGCTGGTGGTCCGAGCCGGCGCGCGGCAGTCGCAGCGGCGTCGTCGTGCTGCCGCCACTCGGTTACGAGTATTGGTCCGCGCACCGGACGTTGCGTACGCTCGCGGAGTCGTTCGCGGCGGCGGGCCACTACGCGTTCAGGTTCGACTACGACGGCACCGGCGATTCGGCAGGGGCTCCCGACGACCCCGATCGGCTCGCCGCGTGGAGCGCGAGCGTTCTCGCGGCGGTGGCGGAGCTCCGCGCGCGCGGCTGCGATCACGTCACGCTTGCCGGGTTGCGGTTCGGCGGTTCACTCGCACTCGCGCTCGGCGCGCAGGCACGCGCGGATCGCGTGATCGCGTGGCTGCCGGTGCTCTCCGGCAAGCGCTACGCGCGCGAGCTCAAGATGCTGGCACTCGCGGTACCCGAGAGCGAGGGCGAGATCGTGTTCGCCGGCACGACCGTGTCGCCGGAGACCGCGAAAGCGCTCGCGACGCTCGACCTCGAGAACCTCGCGGCCAAACCCGCGCCGCGCGTGTTGATCGCGACCCAACCGGATCGTCCCGTCGACAAGCTCGTCGCGCGGCTCGCCGAGCTCGGCAGCGCGACCGACGTGATCTCGCTCGCCGGCATGCATGCCGCGCTCGAGGTGCCGAGCGAGGACGCGATCGTGCCGATGGAGATCGTGACGGCGATCGCCGGCTGGCTCGGCGAAGCACCTCCGGCTCCGGCGCTGCCGCTCGCGCGCCGCACGACCGCGACGTTCGGCGGCGTCACCGAGACGATCACCGAGCTCGCGGGGCTGACCGCGATCGCGAGTGGCACCCCGAGCGACGTCGTCGTGTTCCTCAACTCCGGCTCCGAGGTCCACGTCGGCCCGGGCCGGGCGTGGGTCGACTACACGCGCGCGCTCGCCGCGGCCGGTGTCGGTGCGGTGCGTGTCGACTGGAGCGGGTGGGGCGAGAGCCCGGATCGCGAGCACGCGCCGGGCCGGCCGTACGATCAGCACGCGATCCAGGAGACCGTCGCGATCGTCGAGGCGCTGCGCGAGCGCGGCGCGACGCGCGTGATCCTCGCGGGCCTGTGCGCCGGCGCGTGGATGGCGGTCCACACCGCGCTGAAGACGCGAGTCGACGGCATCATCGCGATCAACCCGCAGCTCTACTGGCTCCCCGGCGATCCGGTCGAAGCGCTGCTCGCCGATACGCGCAAGCGGCGGATCCCGATCCGCGAGCGCGATGCGGCGCTCCGCGACCAGCACGTGTGGGATGCGCTCGACGCGATCGGCGTGTGGCCGCCGGCGGCGCACTGGCTGCACGAGCTGACCGCACGCAAGGTGCCGTCGCTGCTGCTGTTCGCCGAGGGCGACGACGGCCTCGAGTTCCTCGAGATGCGCTGCGCGCGCCGGTTGCGTCACGAGCTCGCCGCTGGCTACGTTCGCGTCGTCCAGATCCCCGACATCGATCACCAGATGTACCGGACGTGGCGGCGCGGCGACGTGATCGCGGCGCTCCGCGCGTTCGTCGGCGTCTAGGAAATCTTCGCCGACGCTTCGGCGTTCGACGCGCTGATCGAGCCGGCCTTCACCGGGGCTCCGGTGCGCGTCAGCGAAAGCTCGCGGCGCTGGCCCGGCGCGAGGTGAAACCCGTCGTCGCTCGGCAGCCAGCCCGGCGCGTCGATCGTCACGAACTGCGCGAATCGCTGCGCGCTCACGGTGAGCACGTCGCCGGCGAGCCGCGCGGTCAACCCGACGTCCGCGACGCGCGTCGCGGTCAGGCCAGCGGGGAGCCAGAACTGCTCGGCGTCGCCGAACCGCGCGTGGACGACATGGACGCCCGGCGGTCCGAACCGATACGCGTACGACAGATCGAAGAACCCGTCGAACAGCTCGTTCGCGTTCAGCTCGATCGCGCCGTGTGCTGGCACCGTCACCTCGCGCACGCCGCGCCCGACCTCGGCATCGCTCCGCCACAGTAAGAGCTCGAGCGAGCGCGTGATCGGCTCGCGGCCGTCGTTGACGAGATGAACTGCGAGCCCGTTCGTGCCCTCGTCGGTGATCGCGAGCGCGACCGGAGCTAACGCGCGGCGGAGCGCGTGCCACGCGAGCTTCGGCTTGCCGTGCGCGTCGACGACGCCCCAGCCCGCGCCGGGCCACAGGTCCTTCAAGAACCAGACGAGTCCGCCGCGGGTGACCGAGCGCGCGCGGCGCCACTCGCCGAACGTCCGCGCCATCACCTCGCCCGTGGCGTGGCGGCCGAGCTCGAGGTAGCGCTCGTGATCGAACGAGCGCAGCGCGACCGGATCGACGCCGAACAACAACTTCACGTAGTGATCGCGAACGTCGTCGAAGTCCCAGCCGGCGCCGAGGTCGCGCGGTGCACGCTGCTTCCACAGCGCGTGATGCGCGCGGACGCCATCGCCGGGCAAGCCGCTCGGTGCGGGAACGTTCGCGAACGCGAGGCACTCGGAGGCGAACACGACCTCCGCGCGGCGTGCATCTTCGAGCGGCCGCAGGTATGCGCCGACGCCGTAGTACGACGACGGCCCGACATTCGAGCTATGCGGGAACGCGCCGCCATGTGCCGACGACGGCACGTACGCGACACCGGGCGCGTGCGCGTGAACGACCTCGGGCAGGATCTCGTGGAACAGCTTCGGTGCCCAGCGTTCGCGCGCGGCGCCCCACATCGCGGCTTGCTGTTCGCCCTCGCTATTGCCGCACACGATCGCGAGCGAAGGGCGATGCGCGAGCCGCGCGATCTCTGCGGCGACCTCCGTGCGGACCGTCGCGCCGAACGCGTCGTCCTCGGGATAGTCCATGTTCGCGAACATCAGGTCCTGCCAGAGCAGCACGCCGCGCGCGTCGAGCGCGTCGAAGAGCGCCGCGTCCTCGTACGTCATCGTGCCGCCGACCCGGATCATATTCATGCCCGCGGCGCACAGTTGCGCGACCGCGGCGTCGTACTGCTCCGGCGTCGCCGCGAGCGATCGGACATCGAGCGGCGTCCAGCACGCGCCGCGGCAGAACACCGGCACGCCGTTGACGCGAACTTGCAGGTTCTCGACCTCGAGAGTGCGGAAGCCGATCCGGCCGAGCTCGACGGTGAAGCGATGCTCGCCGCGCTGGACGTCGAGCGCGACCCGATACAGCGCGGGCTCGCCATGGGTGTGCGGCCACCAGCGCGCTGCGTGCGCCACCGTCGCGACGCCGCGCCACGCGCCGTCGTGGTGCGCGAGCTCCGCCGTCGCGCGTTGCTCGCCGCGCTCGACGATCATGCTGACGCGATCTGCGGGGAGCGTCGCCGCGACCTCGACCGCACCGGTGTCGCCGACGACCCGCGCGTCGAGCTTCGTCGTGCCGTGATCGTGGACGCGCTGTTCGAGCCAGATCGGCCGCCACGGGCCGATGGCGGGGCAGGGCGGCGACCAGCCGGGCGTTCGCCCGAGCAGCGTCGTGCGGATCCACCGCAGCTGTTGCTGCTCGATCATCGGCACCTTCCAGCGCGGCCGTGGTCGCTTCTTCGCCAGCTCTGCCGCGACCGAGCGACATCGGATCACGAGGTGCTTCGCGACGTGCTCGAGCATGACTTCGACGCGCTGCCACATCGAGTCGGCGCCCGCGACCCGCACGCCGTCGACCCACGCGTCCCATAGCGTCGCGACGCCGTCGAACCCGAGGATGCAACCGGCGCTCAGCTCGCCACCAAGCGGTGCGCGCCACCACACATCGTTCGCGTCGCAATCGACATCTTCGCCGAGCACACTCGCGATCGTTCCCGGCACCTTCGCCGGTCGCCACGCGAGGTGGTCGATCTCGCTCGGATCGGCATGTGAACCAGCAGGCGCGATCGCGACCTCCCAGCCGTGCTCGATCCGGATCCGCATTACTTCGCCGCGACGAGCTCGTCGATCACGGTGCCGATCGCGGCGATGCTCTCGAACGAGCTCCGCTTCAACATCGCGTCGGGAAACTCGACATCGAACTCGCCTTCGAGCGCGAGCATCACGTTGACGCTCGCGTGCGAGGTCATGCCGGCTTGATAGAGGTCCGCGTCGGCGGCGAGCGTCTCGGCGTCCTTCGTCAGGCGGCCGTGCTCTTTCAGGATGCTGCGGATCTTCGCTGCGTTGTCACTCATGGTTGGTTACACCTCGCGATCACCATCGCGGTCGCGAAATCTCCTTCGTGCGACATCGACAATGCGAGCTCCGCGCCGAGCGCTTCGGCCGCCGAGCGCGCCGCGCCGTGGAGCGCGATGTCGCACGCGCCGCTCGTCCTGCGGACGACCTCGATGTCGGTCCAGCCGACGCCCTCGAGCTCGAGCGCCTTCTTGACCGCCTCTTTCGCCGCGAACCGCGACGCGAGGCTCTCCGGCTTCGTCCGCGCGTACGCGAGCTCGCCCGGCGTGAACACCCGCGCGAGAAAGCGCTCGCCGAAGGCCTCGAGCGATGCCGCGATCCGGCTGACCTGCACGAGATCGATGCCTACGCGCAACGCCATCATCTCTATTGTGCCAGAACCCGCATCGCGGTGTCCCACGCGGTCGCCCACTCGTCGAACGTCGTCGAAGGATCGAACGGCTTCTTGCTGTTCACCGCGCGCGCCGCCTTCAGGATGAACGTCTTCGCGCCCTGCGAGATCGCGTCGTACGCGCTGATCGCTTCCGCCGGCTGACCGCCGAGCCACGTCAGGTAGCGCGACATCAGCTCCGCCGCGGCACCGAGCTGGCGCACGGTCGCGAACGCCCATGCGTGGTAGTACGCGAGCCCTCTCGCCTGGAGCTCGGGCAGGTCGCGGACGAACCGCGCCGCAAATCGATGGATCGGGTTATCGACCGGCCGGCGCGCGAGGTGCTTCGCGAGCAGCGGCTTCGACATCGCGCGCAGCTCGTCCGGCGCGCGGACCACTTTGCGATCGAGCCGGACGATCTCCGCGAAGAACGGCATGAACGCGGGATCCGCGGGCTCGTCGAGCCGGAACGTCTTCGCGAAGTCCTCGCCCTCGAGCATGAAGTAGCCGGCATTGTGGAAGTAGCCCAGGCGGCGCGCTGCGACATCGAGATCCGCGATCACGATCGTCGACTTCGTATGCTGGCGCCGGTAGTCCGTTCCCGACGTGTCGGGCAACCACCACGCATCGGCCTCGCTCGAGATCACCTTGCCCGCGGCGAGGTGTTCCTGCGCGTGCTCGATCAGCGGCCGCCAGCAGTTCAGCTCCTGGGTATCGATCCCGTAGAGCTCGCGCAGCTCGTCGTGCGGCGGCTTGAAGAACGTCCACTGATCGCCCTCGAAGTCGATCGCGGCGACGAACGGCAGCACCGCGAGCGGCTCGCAGCCGACCGCATGGACGAGCTCGATCCAGACGTCGACGTAGCAGTTCTTTTCGATCCAGTTCTGATCCTCGGCGTGCAGCGCGTGCCGCGTATACGCCGCCGCATCGAGCCCGAGGACGTTCACTCGGCTCACGACGGCCAGAGCACCGCGCGGACCTGGCTCGGCCACGCGCCGGGATCGAAGCCATGTTGCTGGAACAACGCCATCACGCAGCGCTCGAGCCCGAAGCCGAGGCACGCGGTGTTCGCGACGTTGCCATCGCTGGTCTGGATGTCGAACGCCTCGCCGAAGTGGGCCTCGTGGAAGTTGAACGAGCAGCACGCGGTCGGCTTGTCTTTCGAGATCACGGGGACGAGCACTTCGAACTTGAGCTTCTGTTCCTTCTGACTCGCGGCGAGCATCTTCCCGCCCTTGCCGAAGAACGGATCCGACGCGACATCCGACTGCGCCGGCAGGCCGAGCGACTCGAGCAGGCCCAGCCCGCGCTGCAGCCACATGTCGCGCCACTCGACGACTTGATCCGGCGTGCCGCAGCGGACGAACTCGCGCACGCGGAACGCCTGCATGCGGGTCGGCTCCGGCGACGGCTCGTGGCGATAGACCCAGTTGAACATCGTGACGAGCCGGCCTTGTTTCGGAACGGTGCCGGTGAAGCTCGGATAGACCGGGTAGCAAGCGGCCGGGTTGAGCGTGACGCCGGTGATGGTCATCTCCGGCCCCCACGGCTCGCCGTGGTGGATCTTCTCCGACAGCTTGCGCGCGTCGAGCTCCTTGCCCATGAAGCTGTGGACCGTGCCCGCGAGGTGCGGGAACGAATCCATGTAGTCGGTCTTCTCGAGCACCTTGCGATCGATGATCGGCGGGAACACGAAGTACTCGGCGCCGTCGTTCTTCGCGAGGCGCGTGACGGCGTTGTTGAAGCCTTCGAGCACGCTCTCGAACACGTGGTTGCGGCCGAACGCGCCCTGCACGCCGACCGGGATGATGAGGCCCGCCTTGACGAGACCCTCGTGGAACTTCAGTGCGTCGTAGTCAGTCGCCGACATTCAGTCATCCTTGAACACGAGGAGCATCGACGCGCTCTTGCCGGCGATGCGTTCGTTGGAAACCATGAGCGCCGCGGACAGCACGTCGCGGTACTGGCGACCCACGCTGAACTTCGAGTCGTTCTTGTAGGCCATGATGCCGATGATCTGCAGCGCCTCGTGGACCAGCTTCGGCGCCATCTCGCTCGCGCTCATCTTCAGCTGGTTCATCTTCAACGCCCATGCCATGCCATCGAGCTCGCTGCGCGAATCGCCGAGCTCGTCGAACTCGATCGCGCAACTCTCCCAGTTGTGGCGCATCGCCTGGAGCTCGACGTTCGCCTTCGCGAGCCGGACTGCCTGCGGCGGGACCGTGCCGGGTTTCTTGCGTGCCTCCGCGCGCACGAACTGTGCGGCTTTGCCGAGCGCGTCGGATGCGATACCCCACCACAGCGACGACCACAGGATGTGGGAGTACGGCACCATCGTCTCGGCCGACGAAGTCGCGTAGCTACCCGGGATGATCTGCGCGGCGGCACCTTTGCCGGCGAACTTCGCACCGGGGCTGCACGTGCCGCGCATCCCCATCGTGTCCCACACGCCTTGTTGATCGAGCGTGTACTGGCCCTTCTCGAACAGGACGAGCACCTGATCGCTGGCCGCGGCGTCGGCGGCGCGCCGGCACGTCACGAGCTGCGCATCCGCGTGCTGGCCATACGACACCGTCGTCGCGTCCTTCACGAGCGCCATCTTGTCGCCATCGACTTCGACCGCGCAGATCGAGCTGCGCGTGTCGCCGAACGTGCCGTTCTCCGACGTGATCGAAGCGACCACGTCCTGTTTGCCGACGAGATGCTCGCGCATGTACGCGTCGAAGTACGGTGTGCCGGCACCGTGGCGCGCGATGCACGCGACCTGGATGTGGTGCATCGCGAGCACCATCGCGGAGCTGCCGCAGCCTTGCGCGAGCGCCGCGCATTGATGACCGAGCTCGAGCATGCCCGCGCCCTGACCGCCGAACTTCTTCGGTACCGCGGTCGAGAGCAGCTTCGCCTTCTTCAGCGCCTCGAACGTCTCGTGCGGAAATCGACTTTCCTTGTCGACCTCGGCGGCGTGCTTCGCCGCGACCTCTTCCGCGATCTGCGCGGTCCCCTTCACTACCTCGCTGGTCTTGATCGAAGAACGCGTTGTCACATCTACGACGATACCGATGGTGTCTGCATTCGCGCTAGCCCTTCATCGATCGAAACACGCGACGCGTAGCCGAGCTGTGTGCGCGCTTTGTCGTCGACGACCGTGACCTCGTGACCCACCAGTGCGATCGCCGTTTTCGTCACGGGTGGTGTGCGCATCCACGCGGTAGTAGCCGCTACGAGCCGTGCGACCCACTTGGGCACTGTGCGCTCGCGCGCAGTGACGCCTCGAGTAGCCAATAGCTTGGTGAGGAAGTCGCGAAACTCGACCGGCGCGCCATCGGTGAGAAAGTAAATCTCTCCCGCGGCGCCGCGCTCGGCCGCGAGCAGCGCGCCTTCGACCACGTTCTCGACGTTGCACGTCGAGGTCAGGTGGCGGCCGCCGCCGATCCAGGCGAACTTGCCACGCTTCACCAGATCGGCGATCAGCGGCAGCACCGACGTGTCGCCAACGCCCCAGATGAAGCGCGGCCGGATGATCACGGTCGCGAACCCCGCGCGATTCGCGGCGAGCACGACGCGCTCTGCCTCGCCTTTCGTGATCGGATACGGGCCCGCGGGGCGAACCGGATACGGCACGTTCTCGTCCGCGCGCAGGATCGGATGACCGTCCGCGAGCACGGCTTCGGTCGAGACGTGGACGAACCGCGCGACGCCGGCGCGCTGCGCGGCATCGATGATCGCGCGCGTGCCTTCGACGTTGACCTTGCGATGCTCGGCGAGGGTTCCGTGCTCTTTCGTCATCGCCGCGCTGTGGAACACGACGTCGCAGCCGCGCAGGTCCTCGACGCTCGCGCTATCGAGGTCACCGCGCGCGACGATCGCACCGAGCGCCTCCACCTTCGCCGCCGCGTCGTCGCTGCGGGCCAGCGCGACCGTCTCGATCCCGCGCTCGCGCAGCGCCCGGATCAGCGCACCGCCCACGAAGCCGGACCCACCCGTGACGAACACTCGCTTCATGCCCGGGAATCTACTAGGTTCGCGGCGTGAGCGCCGAGAGTGATGTCATCAGGCATGCGGATGGTCGGGTCGAGCTGAGCGCACCGGAACAGCTCGCGTCGTCGCCGCTCTACAACCACGACCTCGCCCCGGTCGCGATCAAAGATCGAACCTGGAACACGTGGGACTTCTCGGCGCTGTGGATCTCGATGGCCCACTGCATCCCGACCTACACGCTCGCGTCGGGGATGATCGCGGCGGGCATGGCGTGGTGGCAGGCGCTGACCGCGATCGTGCTCGGCAACTTGATCGTGCTCGCGCCGATCCTGCTCAACTCGCATCCCGGGACCAAGTACGGCATTCCGTTCCCGGTCTACGCGCGCGCCGCGTACGGCACGACCGGCGCGAACATGCCGGCGTTACTCCGCGCGATCGTCGCGTGTGGCTGGTTCGGGATCAACGCGTGGATCGGCGGCGCGGCGCTCCAGACGTTCTTCACCTCGCTATGGCCGGGCTGGCAGGACCTCCTCGGCTTCACCCATCCCTCCTGGAACAACCACGGTGCCGCGTTCGCGAACACCCAATGGATCGCGTTCGCGCTGTTCTGGGGCCTCAACGTGCTCGTGATCTTCCGCGGCATGGATCTGCTCCGTCGCGTCGAGCGGTTCGCCGCGCCCTACGTGCTCGTGATGACCGCGATCCTCGTGTGGTGGGCGATCGATCGCGCGGGCGGGATGGGGCCGCTGCTGTCGCGCACCCACTTCGAAGGTCCCGGCTCGGTCTGGGACGTGTTCATCCCGTCGCTGACCGGGACGATCGCGTTCTGGTCGACGCTGTCGCTCAACATGCCGGACTTCACGCGCTACGGCCGGTCGCAGCGCGAGCAAGTGATCGGCCAGACCGTCGCGCTACCGACGACGATGACCGCGTTCGCCGCGATGGCGATCGCGATCACGTCGGCGACCGCACTGATCTACGGCGCACCGATCTTCGATCCGATCGATCTCGCCGCGAAGTTCCATTCGAAGATCATCGTCGCGATCGCGATGTTCACAGCGGTCGTCGCGACACTCGCCGTCAACATCGCCGCGAACGTCGTGTCACCCGCGAACGACTTCGCGAACGCATTCCCGAAGAAGATCGACTTCAAGCGCGGCGGCCTGATCACCGGCGTGATCGGAATCCTGATGATGCCGTGGGAGCTGCTCGCGGATCCGGCGCGCTACATCGGCAGCTGGCTCGGCGGCTACGGCGCGGCGCTCGGCGCGGTCGCGGGCGTCTTGATCGTCGACTACTGGGTGATCCGCAAGAAGGAGCTCGTCCTGCGCGACCTCTACACGCCGGTCGGAGCCTATCGCTACCGGGGCGGCTGGAATCCTCATGCAGTGATCGCGACCGTCGCGGGCTTTGGAATCGCCCTGTTGGGCGCGTTCTGGGAGCCGATGCGGCCGATCTACCACTGGTCGTGGTTTGTAGGATTCGGAGTCTCCGGCGGGTTGTATTGGGCTCTGATGCGTAACGCGTGAGAAACTAGAGGCGGTGGCACGTCACCGCACCGACACCAGCGCGCGATTCAATGAAGGAGCGCGCGTTGGCGACTATCGGATCGAGCGCGAGCTCCGTAGCGAAGACACCGGTCTGGTCTACACGGGCACGCACATCGTGTTGCCGCGGCGTGCCGCGATCAAAGTGATGCATCCCGCGCAGGCGTACATGCGCGCGCTCGCGGTGCAGATCCTGCGCGAGGCCTGCGTGCTCGAGGCGCTGTCGCATCCCGGTGTGCCGCGGGTCTACGAGTGCGGCGTGCTCGAGGACAAGCGCCCGTGGGTCGCGCTCGAGCTGATCACCGGCGACACGGTCGCGGAGCTCGTCGCGCGCCAACCACTCGCGCTTCCCGATCTCGTGACGATGCTGCACGCGGCAGCGGACGTGCTCGAGCACGCGCACGCGCGCGGCGTCGTTCACAATCGTCTCACCGACGCGTCGATCGTGAGGACCCCGCAGCGCGCGGTGCCGTTCTCGGTCCGCGGTTGGGGCGATGTCGTCGCTCACGATTCCAACCTGGCTGCAGAACCGAGCGGCGACGTGCACGACCTCGGGCTCGTCGCGTTCCGCGCGTTGACCGGCGCCATGCTGCGCGAAGGTGACACGGTGAGCGCAATCGCTCCGTCCGTTCCTGCAGCGCTCGCCACGCTCGTCGACGACATGGTCGCACGCGAGCCCACGGCGCGACCGACCGCCGCCGAGGTACGCGAGCGTGCGCACGATCTCGCGCTAGAGCTCGCACCGGCCTCGCCACGCGCGGTCACGAGCGACGTTCCCAAGCATGTCGAGGACTCGCCCTCGAGCTTCACGATCCGGATCCACCGCAGCGGTTAGGCCTCGCGAGTAGGGTCGACTGACCGACGAGGTCTGTTGTCCCCACATGCGCTCTGCGCACGCGATTCACGCAGCGCGTGATCCTCCGGGCATGGCGAGTGCAGCTCAGTTTTGCGTGGAGACACTCGGCGACTACGCCGTGGATCGTGAGCTGCCCGCAAGCCCGGGGGAGACCTGCGCCGAAGCGACGCATCGCGTGCTGCCGCGACGAGCGCGGTTGCGGATCGCTCAGCATCGTGACGCCGGAATCCGGCTGATGCGCGAGGCGTGCATCCTCGAGGCGCTGCGCCACTCCGGTGTGCCGCGCGTGTTCGAGATCGGCGTCACGGATGGCCTGCCGTGGATCGCCGACGAGCTCGTGCTCGGAACACCGCTCGCCGCACCGATTCCCGTCGAGCAGGTCGTCCTCGTGATCCGCGACGCGTGCGCGATTCTCGCTCACCTTCATCGCCGCGGCGTGGTCCACGACGGAATCTGGCTCGATGCCTTTGTTCGCACGGACGACCGCGGAATGTGCCTGACGAACTGGACGCGCGCGCGCCTCGGCGAGCCCGAGGACGGCAAGGCGGATGTTCACGCGCTCGGGACCGCGATCTATGCGGCGCTCCCGGGCTCGGCACCGCTCGGCGTCGTCGAGCTCGTCGATCGGATGGTCGCTCCCGATACCGCGCGCCGCCCGTCGGCGGCGGAGGTCGCGCAGGAAGCGGCGCGGCTCGCAGAGGTGGCCGGCGGCTTCGACGATCCGGAGATCGAGGAAGTGATCCTGCTCACCGATCTTTCGCGCGACCCGGTACCTGCCATCTCGAAGCCGAAGTGGACGCCCGCGCCCGCGCTCGCGATCCCCGTCGAGGGCCGCGCTCCAATCGCGATACTGAAGCAGCGTACTTAGCTTGCGCGATCGCGTTCGTCGCGATAGCTCAAGCACAGATGGAGAGCGATGACGTGATGATCGGCGATCACATCGGCGCGTATCGCATCACCGGCACGCTGCCGAACGGCG